>ULJW01017456.1_pt1 | contig 15155 bp, 18 predicted proteins | sample 1950991 | NCBI WGS metagenome assembly ULJW01 (sample SAMEA4835484, study PRJEB28245) | human gut metagenome | biome: gut microbiome; material: fecal sample | place: Denmark | collected 2008 | reverse complement strand
ATATAAAAGCCATAGGGTATAATTTAAAAATTGGAGATGAACTGAAAGGCATAAAGTCCAAAGAAGAATTGATACAATTAAATAATTATATCTTTTTTTGCCCCAAATGGAGTTAAAAATTAAGATTATGATAGAAGAAGCGGGTAAGGCCCATACGAAGGATTGCCAATAATATGCATTATATAAAATATTTACAATAGTGAATAATACAATTGATGATGTCCAAACAACGGTTACAGCAAGAAGTGTAATAATTATTTTATTGGTCATGATTCTTTTTCTTTCCTTTGTATCAATTTCGTCCTCCTGGGGTTTGTCCTCTAAAAGAGAATCAACGGATACTCCATAAAGGTCAGCAATCTTTTTGATTGTTTCAATATCGGGGATGGTATCACCCTGCTCCCATTTGGAAATTGATTTGTCTGAGAATCCTAATTGATGAGCTAACTCAACCTGGGTTAACTTATGCTTTTTTCTTAGTTTTGTTAAATTGTCTGCGAGTATTAGTCTAATATCTTCCATAGTGAATATAGTATATCATATTTAGCTTTTTCGTGAAAGTTAAATTTTATTTAAAAAAACTGCTGATGTATTTATTTCTTGGCTTAGATTTGCTATAATATTTTCGATTTAAGATGGAGGTATAAAAATGAAAAGAATGTTTAATAATTTATGTAATTTATTATTTAGACCTAAGAAAACAAAGCTATTTTGGTTATTTTTCGTAGCGGGAGTTTTATTAATTCTTTTAGGTATAATGTTTATGCCAGTTTGGTCAAATGCCGATGATTGGGTATTTTGGAAAAGCTGGGGACAAAATTTTGTTAATATTATTATCTTTGTATGTATTTTACTTTACCTATGTCTTTTTCTAGTTAAAAAAATTAGACAAAGAAGTAATGGTGTTGTTAAGGTATTAACAATTGTTGAATTTGTTCTAATGGCTTTAATTGCTCTTGGTTGTATTCTTCAGCAATTTAAGATTATTAATGTTGGTGGTGCATGTGCTATTTTAGGTCTTGCATTATGGTGCCGTGGCGTTGTTGAGGTCTTTAGAGCATATTATCATCAGCATGGTAACAATGATCGTTATCCTTTATGGTGGCTTGTATGTGCAATTGCCCTTGTGTCAATTGGTGTATATTTATTCGCTAAGCCTTTATTTAGTGATACAACAATTATTTGGATTTTCGCTATATTATTAATCCTTGTAGGTATTATCCTATTTGTAGACGGATTTCTTGCTAAGCCAGCTTCTAAAAAAAGTAAATAATTAATAAAATCCTCATTTATGCAAGTGAGGATTTTTATTTGAGGAAAAATTAAATAAAAAAATAAAAAATAGTTGACAATTTATATGATTTATTGTAAATTATATGAGGTACATTTTTTATTAATATCCACATTTGCCCTTAATTATTTAATTAAGACAATATTAAGGAGGAACAAACAATGAATACTTACATGGCAAGTAAACAAACTGTACAACATAATTGGTATGTTGTTGACGCTAATGGTTTAACATTAGGTCGTTTAGCTACTCAAGTAGCAACACTTTTAAGAGGAAAGCACAAGGCTATTTATACTCCTAACTGTGACTGTGGAGATAATGTTATTATTATCAACGCTGAAAAAATTAAATTAACTGGAAAGAAGTGGAGCGATAAGCTATATCGTCATCACTCAGAGTACAATGGTGGTTTAACTACTTTAAATGCTTCTGAAATGATGGCTAAGTTCCCTACTAGAATGGTAGAATACGCTGTAAAGGGTATGTTACCTCATACTAAGCTAGGTGACGTTCAAAGAGGTCACTTATATGTATACGCTGGTAGCGAGCATCCACATGCTGCACAAAAACCAGTAGAATTTAAGGTAAAGGCATAAGGAGGAATATAAATCATGGCTAATAAAAAGGTTCAATATTTAGCAACAGGACGTCGTAAGAGCGCAGTTGCCCGCGTAGTTTTAGAAGCAGGTAAAGGTACTATCACAATCAACGGACGTAGTTTTGAGGATTATATCCCTTCTCCATCTGTTCGTTTAGATGTACTTCAACCACTTGAGTTAACTGAATCAACTGAAAAGTTCGATATCTCTGTTAACGTTAATGGTGGCGGTATTACTGGCCAAGCAGGAGCTATCCGTTTAGGTATCACTCGTGCTTTAATGCTTGTAAATCCTGATTACCGTGCTAGCTTAAAGCCAGCTGGTATGTGTACTCGTGACCCTCGTCAGAAAGAACGTAAGAAATACGGTCTTAAGAAGGCTCGTCGTGCACCTCAATTCTCAAAGCGTTAATTTTACAGTTTATTATTTACGCATTTATTCATTATGGATTAATAAAAGAAGAACTTCGGAATTCTCAACCGAGGTTCTTTTTTTTTATTTAAAGGATTGAGTTTAGCTATAAAATATAGTATCATATTAAGCTGGTTAGTTAATTTTTATCTAGGAGTTTATTATGGGACGTAAGAGTTTATTTATTTGGATGATTTTATTAACATCCTTAGCTGGCTTTGTAAATGCGATTGCGATATTTGGCTATGATGGTACAACCGTTTCGCATGTTACAGGCTTAGTATCTAAATTTGCAATTGGTATTTCAACTGGTGATTTTTCGGGAAGCCTTGAAATATTACTTTTAATTTTACTATTTATGCTTGGTGCGACAACCTCTGGCTTTATTACCGGTGAGAGAGCCTTTTATTTACATAAATCATATGGCTTTATTATTCTAGCAATTGGTATTTTAATTCCTCTTGCATGGCTTGATGTTCATAATGTTTGGCTTTTTGCCTTTATTATGGGTCTTCAAAATGGTATGGTTGTTTCATTTAAGGGAATCGTAGTAAGAATGACTCATATGTCTGGTAATTTAACTGACTTTGGGGTTTTTCTTGGCTACAAGCTAAGAGGAAATAAAAATGAAAAGCCTATTACGGGTATTATTCCTGGTACAGCTATTTTAAGCTTTACTGTAGGTGGAATTATAGGTATTTTACTATATAAGGCGCTAAAGAATAATATTTTCTTTATTGTATCAGGTGTTTATGTTTGCTTAGGCCTTATTTATTTTGTCTTACAAAAAAGATGTAAGGATAAGGATTTTAACGGCATTCCTGATGCTTTAGAAAACAAATAAAAGCTTAAAAAGATCATAGACTATTGTTAAAAGCTCGTCTTTTTGTTATAATATACGAGACTCGCTAGGATAAATGTCTCCTGGCTTTTTTTATTTTTAAGGAGGGAATTATGAAAATTGCTTTTGATAATGATTTATATTTAAAACTTCAAAGTGAAAACATTTTAAAAAGAGTTAATCAGTTTGGGGACAAACTATATCTTGAATTTGGAGGAAAGCTTTTTGATGATTATCATGCTAGTAGGGTTTTACCAGGCTTTTTACCTGATTCAAAGCTTAAAATGCTTTTAAAGATTAAGGATGATGTTGAAATTATTATTGCCATATCCGCTCATGATATTCAAAAGAATAAGATTAGAAATGATCTAGGAATTAATTATGAAACTGAGGTTTTAAGATTAATTGACGCCTTTAGATCATCAGGCTTATTTGTAGGTTCGGTTTGCGTTACTCAATATCAGGACGCTCCTACAGTAAATACCTTCATTAAAAAGCTTAATAATTTAGGTATTAGTGTTTATAAGCACTATATAATTGAGGGCTATCCTCACTGTATCGATAAAATTATTAGTGAAGAGGGCTTTGGTAAAAATGAATATATTAAAACATCCCATAAAATTGTGGTTGTAACCGCGCCAGGTCCTGGTTCAGGGAAAATGGCTACCTGTCTTTCACAGCTTTATCATGAAAATAAAAATGGTATTAAAGCGGGCTATGCTAAATATGAGACCTTCCCAATTTGGAATTTAGACCTAAAGGATCCGGTAAATGTCGCCTATGAGGCCGCTACAGCTGATCTTGCGGACGTCAATATGATTGACCCGTATCATTTGAATCACTATGGTAAGCTTACAGTTAACTACAATCGTGATGTAGAAATCTTTCCTGTATTAAAATCGATGTTTACCGCCATTTATGGCAAGTGTCCTTATGAATCACCTACCGATATGGGGGTTAATATGGCGGGCTTCGCGATTGTTGATCATGAGCTAGCTTCAAGAGCTAGTAAGGATGAAATCATTAGAAGATATTATCAAACCAAGGTTGATTTAAGAAATGGTAAGGTTTCAGAATCAGCGCTTGAAAAAATTAAGCTTTTAATGCAAAGCCTAAATATCAATGAAAATGAAAGAAAATGTGTACTTTATGCTCATAAGAAGAAGGAAGAAAGCCAAACCGAGTCAATGGCTCTAGAGATGCCTGATGGTACCATTATTAGTGCTAAAACCTCAAATTTACTGCTCGCACCTAGCGCCTTAATTTTAAATGCACTTAAGTATTTAGCCAAAATTCCTGATGACATTCCACTTCTTTCATATCAAATTATTGAGCCTATTTGTAATTTAAAGGTTAATGACTTAGGTAACCATAATCCAAGGCTTCATGTCAATGAGGTTTTAAATGCACTTGCGATATCAGCCTCAACTAATCCTCTAGCCTCGCTTGCGATGTCTAAGCTTAGTATGCTTAAAGGAGCTCAAGCTCATTCAACTGTTATTTTAAGTGAGGTTGATAGTAATCTATTAAAAAAGCTTAAAATCGATTTAACAACAGACGATGAGGCCTATGCTCATAAGCTTTACGTCAGATAATAAGAAAGCTATAGTTTTCTATAGCTTTTTTTGTATGAAATGGGCTTAATATATCCATAATATATTTAGGTGATTAAATGGCAGATATTATGCTTTATCCTAAAAACACAAAAACACGTATGAAAATAGATTTGTGTGGAATGTGGGATTTTATTTTTGATTTTGATAATCTAGGAGATACTAAGGATTATGCTAAGGGCTTCTTTAAGGGTGAAAGTATTCCCGTCCCTGCAAGCTATAATGATTTCTTTACCGATAAGGAAAGCCGAGATTTCGTTGGTAATGTTTGGTATAAAAAGGAATTTTATTTAACTAGCAAGCTTAAGGACTATGATATTAACCTGCGCTTTGATGGAGCGGCTCATGAAGCCTATGTATTCTTAAATGGTAATTTAATAAGACACCATATTGGAGGCTTTTTACCCTTTAGTATTCCGATTAATGATTTAATTAAATGGGATGAGAAAAATCTTATTGTTGTAAAGCTTAATAATGAGCTTTCTATCCACAGCCTTCCTTGTGGAGAGGTTAAGCTGGGAATGGACGGAAGGAAAATTAATAAGCCTTATTTTGATTTTTATCATTATTCAGGTTTAATTAGACCTGTTAGGCTTGTAATTACCCCTAAAAAATCCATTACCGATATTTCACTTAAGCATGAAATAGATGGTAATAATACTAATACATTTTATAGTGTTAAAGCTACAGGTGATGCTAAGCTTAGGCTTAGGGTTTATGATGAATATGGGAAGGTTGTTTCCACGTCAAACGATATTGAGGGAAATATAAAAATTGAAAATACCAGGCTTTGGTCGCCTAAGAGCCCTTATTTATATCGCTTTTCATTTGAACTATATGATGGGGATAATTTAATTGATGAATATCCGCTCGATGTGGGAATAAGAACAGTAGATATTAAAGATAATGAAATTCTTTTAAATGGTAAAGCCATTTATTTAAAGGGCTTTGGCCGCCATGAGGATTTCTATATTAGTGGAAGAGGCGAAAATCTCCCGGTAATGAAACGAGATTTTAAACTTATGAAATGGACTAACGCTAATTCCTTTAGAACAAGCCACTATCCCTATAGTGAAGAGGAATATATTTTAGCTGATAAGGAAGGCTTCTTAATTATTGATGAGCTTCCAGCAGTAGGCTTTTTTCCATCCTTAATGAACGCGCTTGATGCTGGTAGTGGACAAAAGGCAGATGCCTTCTTTGAGATGCCAGGTGTAGATACTACTACACTTGAAAATCATCTTCATGCCTTAGCTGAGCTTGTGCTTAGAGATAAAAATTATGCGAGTGTAATTGCGTGGAGTCTATTTAATGAGCCAGATACAACATCATCTTCTAAGGCCATACCTTATTTTAAGGCGGTCTTTGATAAATGTAGAGAGCTTGATATTGAAGGACGTCCACGTAGCTTTTCAATGATTATGAGCTCAACTAAGGATAGCTGTAAATGCTATGGCATGGCGGATTTTATTATGCTTAACCGCTATTATGGCTGGTATAGAGAAGGCGGAATGCTTAAGGAAGCCTGCATAGAGCTTGACCATGAGCTTGATAAATGGGATGAGCTAAATAAACCGCTTATCTTTTCTGAATATGGAGCAGATACCTATCAGGGTCTAAAGCGTCTTCCAGCAAGCATGTGGAGTGAAAATTATCAGCTTGAATTTTTAAAGGGCTATCACGAGGTCTTTGACAAACACAAGTGTGTTTGTGGAGAGCAAATTTGGAATTTCGCCGACTTTGAAACATCAGAGGGTGTATTTAGGGTTGGTGGAAATAAAAAAGGAATATTCACCAGAGAAAGAGAGCCTAAGCTTAGTGCCTTTTATTTAAAGGAAAGATGGGCTATGCTTAAATAAGCATAATGCTAGTTAATTATTAGCTTTTATGCTAAGATTAAAATGGTGGTGATTTTATGCATAAGGATGAGGCTGCAAGAGGATTTGCACTACTTGCTAATCCCGATCGTGTTAAGATTTGCAAAATGCTTTATAATAAGGGTGATTTATCCTATGAGGAGCTTTTAGCAATGATGTCAGATGAAGAGGAATTAAAGAAAAATCTAAGAATTTTAATTGAGGGTGGTCTTATAGCTTTAGCTGATAAATATAGTATTAGAAAAGGCTATTTGGATACCTTACTTGATTTTATTAAAAACCCTTGTGGATGCACAAGAAAATAATATCATTTGACAAATTACAAACGAGAGATGGAATAAAGAATGTAGCAATACATTTTTTATTTATTTATGAGTTAGTTGTGCATAACTAAGAGGCATGAGATGAGCTTTTAGTAGCCTTTAATACCATGATGGATACAATGATTTGATTTTAATTTTAGCCGTTGTTGCCCTTTATAATTTAGTATCCTTAGGCTATATTGAAAAATATAAGGAGTTATCAACCTTTAAGATTGTAGGATTTAAGGATAAGTGTATTGGTCAAATCCTTATTGCTCAAATAATGTGAATAACTTATTATAGGTCTTATTCTTGGTCCTCTAGTTGGGGCTTTTGGCTTGATCCTTTAATGGACTCCCTTGCTGGTGAATATGATATGAATACCTATTTTGGCTATCTATCCTATATTGTGGGTATTTTAGTACTGCTTCTTGTATCAGCCATAACAATGTTTTTAATTATAAGAAGAGTTAAAAAATTAGATATGACAAGTGCTCTTAAGGAGAAAGAGGTATAAGTAAAAAATATTTCTTCTATTATTTTTAATAATATGATACAATGTCATTGACGAAAAATGGTGATTTTATGATAAAAATATACGGAAAAAATTGCACATATGAGGCAATATTTGCAAATCATAAGCTTGAATGTGTTTATACAACCCAAGAGACTATTAAAAAGGATCCTAATTTTACTAGACTTCTTGAGGATAAGAAAATTAAGTATCAAATTATTGATAAGAAGAAAATGGATTCAATGTTCCCTCAATCTCAGGGCTATGGAGCTATTGCGAGCGATTATCAATATGTTACGCTTGAGGATTCTCTTAAAAAGAAGCAGGAAGGACGCGAGCTATATCTTGTCCTAGATGGTCTTGAGGACCCTCATAACTTTGGGGCGATTTTAAGAAGTGCGGATGCCTTTGGTGTTAAGGGTGTTATTATTCCTAAGAATCGTTCGATAAGCGTTACTGAGGTTGTAGCACATGTATCAACAGGTGCAATTGAGTATGTTGATATTATTATGGTTAATAATTTAAATCAGGCACTTACTAAGCTTAAGGATGCGGGCTACTGGATTGTAGGAACTGATGCGTCAGGAGATAAAAAGGCTTCTGATCTTCCTAAGGATTTAAATTTAGTGGTAATTATCGGCTCGGAGGGCTTTGGTATGTCACGTCTTGTTAAAAAGCAATGTGACTATATGATGCAAATCCCAATGGTAGGTCATGTTAATTCCCTAAACGCCTCTGTTTCATGTGGCATTGTACTGGCATTAATTAATGAATAGCTAAATGGATTTTAATCATTATAATGATAAAGAATTAATTTATTTAATAAAGGATGGCTCTAATCCTAGAGCCTTAGAATTATTTGTTAATAAATATAGAATTTTATCCTTAAAGCTTATAAGAAAAACTATGATAAAAGGCTATGAAGAGGATGATTTGCTTTCAGAAGCAAATGAGATATTAATGAAATGCATCAATAAATATTCAAATAACGGTTCATTTTATACCTACTTTTCAATAAGCCTTAGAAGATATCTTTATAAGCTTAAATATCACGAGCAGGATGATTTGCTAAGACTAAGTGAGGATATCGCTGATGAGCGTATTTATGAGGCTCAGTATATAGATGAAATTAGGATTAAGCAAATCTATAAAAGAAGCAGTAACCTTCAAAAGCAAATCGAAGCTTTAATTTTAAAGGGCTTTTCTATTAGTGAAATTTCTAAAAAATTAGAAATTACACCATATAAAATCTATTATGAAATGCGAAAGCTTAAGAGTGATGATAAAAAACAGGACAATTCAAAATAAATCAGGTATTTTAACTTGACTTAAAATAAAACTTATAATAAAATTATATGGTAAACACTGATAAAGGTGGTTTTTTATTATGAGAGAAAAGGTAATATTAGTTTGCGAGGAGTGCTTAAGCCGTAATTATCAAACGACTAAAAATAAGGCTACTACCTCTGAACGTTTGGAATTTAAAAAGTTTTGTCCAAGATGTAATAAATATACTATTCATCGTGAGACTAAATAATAGGAGGCTAAAAAATGGCTATTAAAGAGAAAAAAGAAGAAACAACTAGTAGAATTTGGGAATATATTAAAACTGAGCATAAATGGGAAAATTATTTCTTCATGTTCCTATCTATTGCGGTATTAATATTAGGTGTATTCATTCTTAATGGAACATTAACTATTAAATCAAAAGTCCCTATTATTGGTTCATTCCCTAAGGCTTTTGCGATTATCATTGTTGTAATGGCATCTTTAAGCCTAGTATATGCAGTATATCCTTTTGTTAAGGTAGCATTCCCAGAGCTTAGGAAGGTAACTTGGCCTGGTAAGAATTTATTCTTAGGCAATACATTAAAGGTATTTATTTTCCTAATTGTTTTCACTTTATTGTATCTAATGTATGATGTATTAGTTAGTGAATTAATATCTGGAATTTTAAAAATTAAAGGATAAGAGGTATTTATATGAGCAAAAAATGGTATATTGTACAGACATATTCTGGGCAAGAAAATTCTGTTAAGGATGACCTTGAGCATCGTATTGAATCAATGGGCTTCCAGGATAAGATTCTTCAAATTTTAAGTCCTGATGAGGAATATGAGGAAGAAAAGAAGGATGGTCATAAGGTTGTAAAGACTAGAAAAATGTTCCCTGGATACGTATTTGTTGAAATGGAAGTAGACAAAGAGGTAGACGAAAGAGCATGGTTTATGGTTCGTAATACACCAAAGGTTACAGGCTTCTTAGGCTCTTCAGGAAATGGTACTAAGCCAAATCCTGTTCCTCAATCTGAAATGAATGAAATATTACTTCGTATTGGTAAAATTGAAAAGCCTACATTTGATTTTAATGTTGGTGATAAGGTTCTTATTACATCTGGATCTTGGAGAGACAATGTAGCTTCAATTTCAGCTATTAATCGTGAAAAGGAAATCGTTACTGTTTTAGTTGAAATGTTTGGACGCTTAACTCCACTTGAGCTAAGCTTTACAGAAGTACAAAAGGTAGAAGCGTAATTTAACGCTTCTTTTTGCATAAGGAGGTATAATATGGCTAAATCTAAGAAATTATTTTTGGTAATGCTTTTTACACTTTTAGTTAGTGATATATGTAAGTATATCAACGCCTTCAAGCTTTTTAAGCTAAAGGGTCTTGTTTCATTTGACCTGCTTATTACACATTTTCAAAATGGCTTTGTAATTAACAAGGCTATGATATTTTTATTGACCGTTAGCTTATTATATTTTCTAGTTAATTTTTTTAGAAACGATAATGAATAAATACTAATTATATAATAATGAAGCCTTATGCAAATCTAGTACGCATGGGGCTTTTTAATTATGCAAAAAATATATTAATATAATATTAAAAATCAACTAAAATGTTATGTAATCCTTCCTGTTATTTTTTTATTTAAGCTCTTTTTTTATTAAGTATTGTTAAATAAGCTTAAGTCTATTAAACGTTTTAAAGGCTAAAAAGGCAATTTTAAAGGAAATATAATAAGGAGTTTTTGAGGCTGAAATTAATTTAGTAAAAAAGAAGATAATTTTTTTTAAAAAAATCTTGACAATATTGAATGATGTTGGTAAAATAATTAAGCACGTGTGTGTAATGACACGTCCATAGTGGGAGGATCAATAATCCACTATATACCACATTTATGAAAGTAAGGAGGAATTATCGTGGCTAAGAAACTTGTAAAAGTTGTAAAGTTACAAATCCAAGCAGGTAAAGCTAATCCAGCTCCACCAGTAGGACCAGCACTAGGTCAAGCAGGTGTTAATATTCCTGGTTTCTGTACTCAATTCAATGAGCAAACTAAGGATAAGATTGGATACATTTTACCAGTAGTAATCTCTGTGTTTGATGACCGTTCATTTACATTTGTTGTAAAGACACCACCAGCTTCTGATTTATTAAAGAAGGCTGCAGGAATTCAAAGCGGTGCAGGCAATCCAAAGACTACAAAGGTTGGTTCTATTTCTCAAGCAAAATTAAAAGAAATTGCTGAAATGAAGATGCCAGACTTAAACGCAAACGATGTTGAAGCTGCTATGCGTATTATCGCTGGAACAGCTAGAAACATGGGTATTGCAATCGAAGACTAAGTTTAGGATCCATTTATTACGATCTAAAAACTTGTGGGAGGAAATCCCGTTTATACCACATTTTTAGGAGGATACATATGAAGAGAGGAAAAAAATACGTTGAAGCTGCTAAGCTTGTAGATACTACTAAGAAGTATGATTTAGTTGAAGCATTAGATCTTGCTTGCAAAACATCTACAACTAAGTTCGACGCTACTGTTGAAGTTGCATTCCGTCTTAACCTAGACCCTCGTAAGGCTGAACAAAACCTTCGTGGAGCTATCGTTTTACCTCACGGTACAGGAAAGACTCGTAAGGTTTTAGTACTTTGCCGTGGAGCTAAGGCTCAAGAAGCAACTGCTGCAGGAGCTGATTATGTTGGTGATTCAGATATGATCAACAAGATTAACCAAGGTTGGTTTGATTTTGATGTTATCGTTGCAACACCTGACATGATGGGTGAACTAGGACGTCTTGGACGTGTACTAGGACCTAAGGGTTTAATGCCAAACCCTAAGACTGGTACTGTAACAATGAACGTTGCAAATGCTGTAAAGGAAATCAAGGCTGGTAAGGTTGAGTACCGTTGCGATAAGACTGGTCAAATCCAATGCTTACTAGGTAAGGTTTCATTCGGAGCTGAAAAGCTAGCTGAAAACTTTAAGACTATTTACTCAGTGTTAGTAAAATCTCGCCCTACAACTGTTAAGGGTACATACGTTAAGAATATCGCTGTTTCTACAACAATGGGACCTGGCGTTAAGGTTAACGAAGACACTGCTCTATAATAATCGTTGATTATTCTAGATAAAAAATCAAATATATGCCGAAGAAAGTAGGCGTGCATTTGGCACTTAATTTCTACCGAGGTATAGTAAAAGTAACGAAAGTCTTTTCTATGCCCGTAGAAAAGACTTTTAATTATTATTAAAATTTTAACGGAGGTAATACTATGGCAAAAGAAGTTATTCTTAAGAAGCAAGAAGCTGTTAGCGCTGCTGTTGAAAAGTTCCAAAAGGCAAAGACAATTATTGCATTTGACTACCAAGGACTTACAGTTGCTGCTTTCATGCAATTAAGACGTAATTTACTTAAGAGTGGTTGCGAAATCTGCGTTTTAAAGAATAATATCAGCCGTCGTGCTGCAGAGGCTGCAGGTTATACGACTTTCGCTGAATCTTTAACAGGTCCTAAGGCTATTTGCTTCTCTTATGAGGATGAAGTAGCTCCTGCTAAGGAATTATTCAATTTCGCAAAAGACAATGATAAAGTTAAAGTTGCTAGTGGTGTTGTATCTGGTAAGGAATTTGATTTTGATCAATTAAAGACATTATCAACATTACCATCATACGAAACATTATTAACTCAACTTGCTGCTGGTATGTTAGGAACTCTTACTCAATTATCAATTGGTCTTAACATGTTAACAGAAGAAAAAGAAGCCTAATTAAAACATTAAAAAAATAAAATATATTATACGGAGGAAAATTAAAATGGCTAAGTTAGACAAAGTTACATTTATTGAATCATTAAAAGAAATGACTATTCTTGAAATCAAAGAATTAGTTGACGCTATGAAGGAAGAATTCGGTATTGACCCAACTGCAGTTGCTGCTGCTCCTGCTGGTGGTGCTGCTGAGGCTGCTGCTGAGCAAACTGAGTTCGATGTTGTACTTGCTAATGCAGGTGCTCAAAAGATCGCTGTTATCAAGGTTGTTAAGGAAATCACTGGTCTTGGACTAATGGAAGCTAAGGCAATCGTTGAAGGCGCTCCTAAGGCTGTTAAGGAAAAGGTATCAAAGGCTGAGGCTGAAGACCTTAAGGCTAAGTTAGAAGCTGCTGGTGCTGCTGTTGAAATTAAGTAATAATTAAAAGAAAATCATATAACCCGAGTTTAACTGAGCTCGGGTTTTAGTTTTATTAAAGGTATATAGAAAAATATGGCATATCATTACTATAGTGAAACACAGGAAAATTTAAAAAGTGATCCTAATACATATACTTTTTTCTTCAGAAATAATAAGCTTCAATTTACATCAGACATTGGTGTCTTTTCTAAAAAATACATTGATTTTGGTTCCTACACCCTAATTGATGCATTTACACCAAGTAGTGAAAAGAAAAGCTTATTGGATGTAGGATGTGGCTATGGGCCAATTGGTATTACAATTGCTAAGCTGTATCCGTATCTTAATATTAAAATGATAGATATTAATGAAAGAGCAATATCCCTTGCTAAGAAAAATGTTGAACAAAATAAAGCACAAAATGTTATCGTTTTAAAAAGTAATATCTATGAAAATATTAATGAGGATGAAAGCTTTGATTATATTTTAACTAATCCACCCATTAGGGCTGGTAAGAAGGTCATATATGAAATATATGATGGTGCAATTAAGCATTTAAAGTCAAATGGAGAGCTTTGGGTCGTAATTCAAAAGAAACAGGGGGCTCCATCTACAATTGATCACTTAAATGCCGTTTTTGGCAATTGTGAGATTGTAACCAAAGAAAAAGGGTATTTTATCTTAAAATCGGTCTATAGAGGCCTTGACAAATAGACCGAAGTAGTCTATAATGTTAAAATGCTTATAATAGCGTTTTGTGCTTAAATTTTTGCAAAAATAAATACACAAGGGGTGACTTTAATGAGTTACAAAAACGTAAACTATGGAAAGAAGTCTGTAAGAAGAAACTATTCAAAGGTGCGTACTGATGTTGCGCTTCCAAATTTGATTGAAATTCAAACAAAGTCTTTTGATTGGTTCGTTACAGAAGGATTAAAGGAGTTATTTAGGGATGTATCCCCAATTAAATCCTACGACGGAAATAATCTTGAAATCTACTTCGGAGATTTCCGTTTTGAGGACCCAAAATTTGATGTTGTAGATTGCAAGCTACGTGACATCAATTATTCACGTCCTTTAAAGGTTAAGGTTCGTTTAAATAATAACGTAACTGGTGAGCAAAAGGAAAAGGAGCTATTTATGGGAGACGTTCCATACATGACTCCAGTAGGAACATTCATCATCAATGGTGCTGAGCGTGTTGTTATTTCCCAAATTGTTCGTTCTGCCGGTGTTTATTATGCAAACGAAATCGATAAGAAGAGCGGCCAAGTTAAGTATACAGGACAGGTAATCCCAACTCGTGGTGCTTGGATTGAATACGAAACAGGCTCTAGAGACGTTTGGTATGGAAAGCTAGACCGTTCTAAGAAAATTCCTATCACAACTCTTCTACGTGCATTTGGTTTATCTTCGAATGAGCAAATTACGGCTCTTTATGGTGAATCTCCATATATGACTGCCACATTTGAGAAGGATACTTCAACTAATAGTGAAGACGCAGCTGTTGAGGTTTATGCAAAGCTTCGTCAGGGTGAAAAGGTTCCAGTTGATGGAGCTCGTTCATTTATCGCTTCACGTTTATTTGAGGATCGTCGCTATGATCTTCAAAAGGTTGGACGTTATAAATATAACCTAAAGCTAGACGTTCTTGACCGTGCTAAGGGTAATGTTCTTAATAATGATATTATTGCTAATGACGATATCTTTGATGACGCAACTGGTGAATTTGCTTTTGCTAAGGGTGATGTTATCGCTCCTAAGGGTGCTGTAATCGAGGGTGTGGTTCTTGAAAACCTTAAGAAGGGTCGTCAAGCCTTCCGTCAAACTGTTGATCTAGGTGGTGTTTTAGGCCAAGAAAACCCTCAATGTGAAATTCTTGAATGCTTAGTTACAATCGGTGATACAACTAAGCTTGTTAAAATGATTGGTAATGACCAAAGAGAGGAATCTCTTCATATTACATTATCTGATATTTTAGCTGCTACAAGCTACTATTTCAATTTATATGATGGTGTTGGTTCTCTAGATGATATCGACCATTTAGGAAACCGTCGTCTACGTTTAATTGGTGAGCTTTTAAAGAATCAATTCCGTATCGGATTTGCCCATCTTGAAAAGAACATTGTTGAGCGTATGTCAACTGTAGATATTCATGAGGCTACTCCTGAAAATCTAATTAATGTTAAGCCGCTTTCTTCAGCACTTAAGGAATTCTTTGGTTCATCACAGCTTTCTCAGTTCATGGATCA
>ULJW01026437.1_pt1 | contig 15269 bp, 13 predicted proteins | sample 1950991 | NCBI WGS metagenome assembly ULJW01 (sample SAMEA4835484, study PRJEB28245) | human gut metagenome | biome: gut microbiome; material: fecal sample | place: Denmark | collected 2008 | reverse complement strand
AAATATTATTTTAGGAAATACTGCTATTAATTGTGTTAAGGAAGACATTGGTGTTGTAAAATTAGCTAATGGTGGTGTAACTATTTTAGGCTCTGCTGTAGATAATAAAAAGCTTGCCCTTACAGGAAAGGTTTTATTAAATCAATCTGGCTTTGAAACTGAGGTAAGTGATGATATTAAGCGTGTTATTTGGGAAAATGCCTTCGTTAATGTAACCCTAAATCCTCTAACAGCCTTATTTAAATGTAAAACTAAGGTTTGCTACGAAAATAAAAACATTTGGGCTTTAGTTGAAAGCATTGCTAATGAAACAATTGAAATTGCGAAGCTTGATGGCTATAGCTTTGATGCAGAAAAGGTTTTAGACCAAATTAGAAACATTTGTATTAATTTTGGTAAAGGCTATACTCCTATGTATCAGGATGTTAAAAATAAACGTTTCACGGAAATTGAAAAGCTAAATGGACAAATTGTTAATTTAGCCTATAAATATAAAAAGGATGCACCTAATAACGAATTTGTTTTAAATGCAATTAAAGCAATCGAAAGATTATATTAATTAAAGTGAGGCAATATTGCCTTGCTTTTTAATATGTTAAGATTTACACCCATCATTGCCATGGTCGTAATGAGGCTTGAGCCTCCATATGATAAAAAGGGAAGGGTAACACCAGTTACAGGAAGTAGACCTGTTACAACTCCCATATTAATGAATGCTTGCACAAATATGAGGCTTGTAAAGCCAAAAAGAATATTTTTAGCAAATACATCCTCACATTTCATGGATCCCATATAGCCTATAGTAATGATTATGAGGAAGGCTATAATTACAATTAGACCTCCAATTAGGCCCAGCTCCTCAATGATAATCGCAAAGATGAAGTCAGTTTGAGGCTCGGGAAGAAAGTAAAACTTTTGATGGCTTTTAAAGAGTCCATGACCAAAAAGGCCAGAGGGACTGATGGCGTAAAGGGATTGAATGCCTTGAAATCCTGATCCTAAGGGATCTGACCAAGGATTAAGATAGGATGTAATTCGGTCAAGGCGGTAGCTTGAGGTTATAATTAGAACAATTATGCCAATTGCAGCAAGGATTAGCCCTAAGACTAAATATCTTATTTTTACTAAATCTTTAAACATCATAATTAAGATGGTTAGGGTTAGAATAAAGCCTGAGCCGAAATCGGGCTCAAGCATTATAAGACCGAATATTAGCAAAAGAACAATTAGATACAAAAAAAGATTCTTTTCCTTCTGGAAGGCTCCTTCATTTTTAGATAAATATTTGGCCGTAAAAATTATCATAGCTATTTTGGCTATTTCCGATGGCTGGAATGATAGCTCATTAATACCAATCCAGCTTCTTGCTCCATTCTTATAAATACCAATATGGGGAATTAATACTAAAATTAAGAGGATTATAGTAATAATAAGGATTTTATTGGCATGCTTTTTTAGGATATTATAGTCAAATTTTAAGCTGATTATAAAAAGTATGATGGAAATGGCTGTAAAAATGAGCTGTCTTATGAGATAATAATATCGATTTCCGGTTATATACTCAGCCCAAATCATTGATGAGCTATAAATCATAAGATTTCCTAATAATAGTAAAAAAGTAATGGTTATAATATATAGCTTTGTTAGCTTCATTTGATCACCATTATAATATATATTAAAAAAATAAAAAAATATAAGCGAGGTTACATTATGAAAAAAGTAATTTTAGGTTTATCTGGAGGAGTTGATTCCTCTGTAAGTGCATATTTATTAAAAAAAGCAGGTTATGATGTAACTTGTGCTTTTATGCGAAATTGGGATTCTGCCCTAAACAATGATTATTTAGGTAACCCTACAGTTAATGATAATGTCTGCCCACAGGAGCTTGATTACCAGGACGCTGTTGAGGTTGCACGTGAGCTTAATCTTCCCTGCCTTAGAATTGATTTTATTGAGGAATATTGGAATGAGGTATTTACCTATTTCTTAAACGAATATAAGAAAGGTAGAACGCCAAATCCTGATATTATGTGCAATAAGAATATTAAGTTTAAGGCCTTTTTAAACTTCGCGATGAAGCAAAATGCTGATTATATTGCCATGGGTCACTATGCTAAGGTAAGACATGATGAGGATATGAGCTATTTGCTACGTGCTCATGATAATAATAAGGATCAAACCTATTTCTTATGTATGCTAAGCCAAGAACAGCTAAGAAAGAGTCTATTCCCGCTTGGTGATATTGATAAGCCTGAGGTAAGAAAAATTGCCCATGAATTAAATCTTAAAACTAAGGATAAGAAGGATTCAACAGGAATTTGCTTTATCGGTGAGCGTAATTTTAAGCAATTTTTAAAGAATTACCTACCTGCTAAGCCAGGTAATATGGTTACCCTTGATGGTAAGGTTGTAGCTAAGCATGATGGCTTAATGTATTACACAATTGGTCAAAGAAAGGGCCTTGATATTGGTGGTCTTAAGGACTTTGATAATAGTCCATGGTTTGTTATTGGTAAGAATCTTGAAAAGAATGAATTAATTGTTGGTCAAGGCTATGAAAATGAAATGCTTTATTCGACAAGCTGCACAGCTACAGACCTTAATGAAATTTCTATTCCTCTTGAGGAGGATAAAGTATATCAGGCTAAGTTTAGATATCGTGATAAGGATCATCCTGTTAAGGTTAAAAAATATGATAATCATATTGAGGTTATTTTCCTTGAGCCTATTAGAGCATGTACGCCTGGTCAAGCCGTTGTATTTTATGACAATGAGCTATGTCTTGGTGGGGCAATTATTGAAAATGCTTATTATAATGGCATTAAGCGTCAATACTAGAAGAAGCTTTGAGCTTCTTTTTTTTATGGCTTTGCATATGATTAATTGGTGATATTATCGAAATTTTACTTGCAGGTGGCTTTTCTGGTGGCCACATTATCCCTTTAATCAGGCTCGCTCAATATTTGATGGAAAAGAATCCTGAAATTAAGTTTTCCTATATTGGCTTTAAGGGCTATTTAGAAGAAAAACTCGCTTCAGAAAATAATATAAAATTTATAGGTCTTGAAAAGAAGAATAATCGTTTTCTTTTTTATTTAGATAATAATATCATGATATCAATTTCTAAGCTTATAAATAATGTGGATGCTGTAATTTCAAGCGGAGGAGGGCATTCCTTTCATATTCTAAAATATGCTAAAAGGAAAAAAATCCCTTTTTATTTAATTGAAGAAAATATCAAAATGGGATGGGTTAATTGTCTTTTTTTTCATAAAGCTAAAAAATTATATTCACCCTTTAGATTTAAAGGAAAAAACTACCTTCAGGCCTTACATCCATCATGTCTTATTAAAGCTAAAGCTGATAGTATTCAATATGATTTTCTTTTCTTAGGGGGAAGCCTCGGAAGTGATATTATAGCTCGTTTGGCGATAAAAATGCGTCATATGCCCTATAAAAGCCTTTTAATTTGTGGACGAAAAAAGGAAAAATATTTGAAATATCAAAATAAGAATTTAGAAATAAAGGGCTTTGAAAATCTTGAAAATTATTATAATAAGGCAGATATTATTATTACTCGAGCAGGCTCATCAACACTATTTGAGCTTTTAAAATTAAATAAAAAAATGATTATAATACCTTCTAAGAAAACAAGAGGAAATCACCAGGTTATCAATGCAGAATTTTTTAGTAATAATAATCTAGCTATTTATCTAGATGAAAAATCTGCTAATATAAACAATTTATTAGAAATTGCAAAATATGATTTTGAAAATATTATAAAAGCGCAAAACAAATATTTAAATTCTTTAAGTTTAATTCCTTATGAACAAATTATTACAAATTCTTAAGAAGAAAAAAATTGAATATAGGCTTGATGCTGATTTTAGCGAGATATCATATTTAGGACTTAAGCAAAAGCTTAAAGCTTTAATTAATCCCAAAAATATTAAGCAGTTGAAGCTAGTCTTAAAAATTTTAATTAAATATAATTTAAAATACGCTTTTATTAGTATGGGAACTAATTCCTATTTGATAGATGATAATGTTGTTTTAATAAGCCTTATGAGCTTTAAAAAAATTGATAGAATAAGAGGAAATAGAATAATAGTATCAGCAAATCAAAGGATGTCATCTCTTTCATTTAAATATGCTAGAAGAAATATTATAAGCTTTATTGGTGGTACGCTCATTCCTGGTTCTATTGGAGCTGGAGTAGTAGGAAATGCTGGCATTAAGAATATAACCATTACAAAATATTTAAAAGGCATTCTTGTTTTGGACCTAAAATCATTAAAGCTTAAGCATATTTCAAAAGAAAAAATTAATTTTTATTACCGAGATAGTAGTATTAAGGAAATGCTTATTTTAAGGCTCACCTTTTATAAAAAAATTGATACTAAAGCTATTAAATTTTATAATTGTTTAAAGGATTATCGAAAAAATCAGCCGAATGAAAGATCATTAGGCTCAACATTTAAAAATAATCCTCAGGTGCAGGCGGGATATTTAATCGATAAATTAGGTCTAAAAGGGCTTCAATATAAGAATTTAGCAGTATCCTCTTGTCATGCAAATTTTATTATAGCTAAGGCAGAGAGCAGCGCCTTTGATTTATATTTGATGATTTTACTAATTAAAATCATTGTTTATCTAAAATCGGGAATCAAATTAGACCCTGAAATTAAAGGGCTTAAATTGTATCAAAAAAATGAAAAAAAAGATATTTAAATTTTCGGTAAATAATCTTGAAAATTAAGACCTTCTAATGTAAAATAATAATTGTTAGATTTAACGATTTTCTTGTCGAAATTGTTATTAGGAGGTAATATTTATGCTTTTTGGAGATGAAGATACATTATCTTTAAAGCCTATTATAAAGGTTATTGGTGTCGGTGGTGCTGGTGGAAACGCTGTAGACCGCATGATTGATTATGATGTTCGTGGTGTTGAATTCGTAGCTGTAAATACAGATGCTCAGGATTTAAAAACATCAAAGGCTGATACAAGAGTTATTATTGGTAGAAATTCTACAAGAGGTCTTGGTGCTGGTGCTAAGCCTGAGGTTGGTCGTAATGCTGCCCTTGAGGATGAGGATTCAATAAGAGAGGTAGTTAAGGACGCTAATATGGTTTTCATTGCCTGTGGTATGGGTGGTGGAACAGGTACTGGTGCAGCTCCAGTTATTGCAAGAGTTTGTAAGGAATCTGGCTGCTTAACTGTTGGTATTGTTACAAAGCCTTTCTTCTTTGAAGGACCAGAAAGAATGAATAACGCTGTTGCTGGACTTGAGGAGCTTAAAAAGTTCGTTGATGCTCTAATCGTTATTCCAAACCAAAGATTATTCTCTATTATTGACCCAGGTACACCTATGCTTCAAGCCTTCCGTGAGGTTGATGACATTCTAAGACAAGGTGTTCAGGGCATTTCCGAAATTGTTAACTTCCAAGGTTTAATTAATATCGACTTTGCGGATATTAAAACCGTAATGAAGGATTCCGGAGCTGCCCTAATGGGTATTGGTGTTGGATCAGGTCCTAACCGTGCAGTTGAGGCTGCTAGAAATGCCATTCATTCTAATTTACTTGAGGTTTCAATTGATGGTGCAACTACTGCCATTGTTAATATTGCATCAGCTGAACAAATTGCTTTAACTGAAACCGAAGCTATTTTGTCTGAAATTAGAAATAATTGCGATAAGAACCTTAATGTAATTTATGGTGCCTATATTAATAATGATTTAGGTGAAGAAATTGTTGTTACAATTATCGCAACAGGCTATGAATTAAAGGCTAAGGAAAATGGTATTGAAAACCTAGCTTCTGAAATCTTCCAAAATATGTCTGATGAAAACATTGATTTTAGACGTTCAATTCAGGATGAAATCGATGAAAATAACGCTGATGTAGAGGAAGAGGGTTCAATTGATCACCTATTCAAAAATAAGCGTTATGAGCGTATGGAGAAAAAACGTGTTAAGGAAGAAGCTAAGGCTCAAAAGAAAAAGGAAAAAGAGGAAAAGAAGAATCCATCTAGCTCAGGAAAGCCTAAAATTTCTTTACCAGATTGGTTAACTAAATAAAAACGTATTAATTAATGCCTCAAATATTAATGAAGCTTTCATATATTTGAGGTATTTTTAATATAAAAAAATCGGAAGAAATTTCTTCCGATTAATAATTAAAATATTACTACTAATTAATAGAGTAATTATATTTTAAGTTGGCAGCAGATACAGGATTCGAACCTGTGCGTGACGGAGTCAGAGTCCGTAGCCTTACCGCTTGGCTAATCTGCTATACTCGTATATTATACTAAATTTAAATATAGATTTCAAGGTAAAATTTTCTTTTTTAGTTAGCTTGAATATATTTAATATGAAAATAGCTATTATTTGTAAAGGAGGGTATAATCATAAATTAATGATTATTGAAAAATTATGAATATTACAAAATATCGTGAGGACCTACATCAAATTCCTGAAATCGGATTTAATGAATATAAAACCCAGGAATATATTTTAAAAATCGTCAAAAATTATGATTGTAGCATACAAACTGTAAAAACCGGTGTTTTATGTTTTTTTAATAATAATGCTAAAAAAACCCTAGCCTTTAGAAGCGATATGGATGCCCTAAAAATAGAAGAAAAGAATGATATTCCCTTTGCATCTAAAAACAAGGGCTATATGCATGCCTGCGGTCATGATGGACATATGGCAATGCTCCTTGGGCTTGCAGAGTATCTAAATAGCCACTTTAAGGAATATGATCGTAACTTTCTTCTAATTTTCCAGCCATCTGAGGAGGAAAACTGTGGTGCTAGAAGTATATTAGCTACTAATTTCATTGAAAATTATAATGTACAGGCTTTATTTGGCTTTCATGTTTGGCCAAACCTTGAAAAGGGTAAGATTTTTACAAGAGCTAATGAGCTTATGGCTAAAAGTGCTGAGGTTAATATTGAAATAATCGGTAAATCCGTGCATGTAGCTAATGCCTCAGAAGGGATTGATTCCTTACTTGTCGCATCTAAATATCTTCTTGAAATATATGAAAATGAATCAAAACTTGACAAAAGCATTTTTAGGCTTTTAAAATGTGGTCGACTTGAGTCAGGTACAGCTAGAAATATAATTTCTGGTTCAACTAAAATGTATATTACCCTAAGAGCCTATCAAAATGAGGTCTATAATGGCCTTAAGGATATGCTTTATAATGTCGCTTCAAAATATGAACACGAATATGGAGTTAAATTTGTACTCAACATTAATGAGGGCTACGAGGCGGTTATTAACGATGATGCCTTAGTAAATAGTGTTATAAATCACGCTAACAGAAAGGGATATAAAGTTAATTTATTAGAAAAGCCTGTTCTTCAGGCTGAGGATTTTGGCTGCTATACCAAGCATGTAAAATCAGTTTTTTTCTTTTTAGGTCTTGGAAAAACCGAGGCTTTACATACAGAGCATTTTAATTTCGATAGTGCCGTTTTGGAAAATGGATTAGAATTTTACAAAATCCTTTTAGACCTTGAAATATAACTTTTAATTAATCATAAAATATGTTATACTTTAAGAAGTGAAGTGAGGTTTATAATTATGGTTTCTAGACATAAAAGCCGTGAAATGGCTATCCAATTATTATACAATGTTGATTTTATGCAAATAACATTAGATGAAGCTAAAAGCTCAGTTGAAAATGTATCTGATGACGCGCTTGCATTCGCAGCCCATGTTTTATATGACAAGGCTAATATTGACAAGCTTATTGAAGAATCACTTGAAAATTATCATATTAATCGATTAAATTCAGTAGATCTTCAAATTATTAGACTTGCTATATTCGAAATGAAAAGTGGCGAACCTAAGGGTATTGTTATTAATGAAGCGCTTGAATTAACAAAGGAATATACTGATACAGGAGATAAGAAGGCCGTACGCTTCAACAATAAGCTACTTGATAAAATCGCAGCTAAAATTTATCAAAACTAAATCTAAATAATTGGCTCTAATGGAGGACATATGGAAGAAAGATATTTAACGGTAAGTGCATTAACAAAATATATTAAGTATAAATTTGATAATGATACCCATCTTACAGATGTCTTGCTTGAAGGTGAAATTTCAAATTTCAAGCATCATTCTAGGGGCCATTTTTATTTTACCTTAAAGGATGATGGTGCTCAAATAAGCGCAATGATGTTTCAATCATATGCCTCTAAGGTAAAATTTGAGCCTCAAGATGGAATGAAGGTGTATGTTAGGGGTACAATAACAGTATATGAGGCCTCTGGTGTGTATCAGATTGTTGTTAAGGAAATGAAATCCGATGGAGTAGGTGATCTTTATTTAGCCTACGAAAAGCTAAAGAAGGAGCTTCAGGAAGCTGGATATTTTAATCCTGAGCATAAAAGAAGCATTCCTAGGCTTCCAAAGGTAGTCGGAGTAATTACATCGCCAACGGGAGCGGCTGTTCATGATATTATTAATACCATTGGCAGAAGATTTCCGCTTTGTAAGCTTATTTTATATCCAGCCTTAGTTCAGGGTGAGGGAGCTAAAGAATCAATTGTAAAGCAAATTAGTAAGGCAAATGAGGATAATCTTTGTGACGTTATAATTTGTGGACGTGGCGGAGGCTCAATTGAGGATTTATGGGCTTTTAATGAAAAAATTGTCGCCATGGCAATTTACAATTCTAAAATTCCCATTATTTCTGCTGTAGGTCATGAGGTTGATTTTACTATCGCTGATTTTGTGGCCGATAAAAGAGCTGCTACTCCAACTGCAGCCGCAGAAATAGCTACACCTTCAGTCGATAATTTAAAGGAATATTTATCACAGGCCATGTCGAGAATATCACATAATATTAATATTATATTAAATGATAAAAAGACACAAATAATGCATCTAGATCGAAGTCTTGATAATTTAAAGCCTATTACAAAGCTTCAAAATATGAAAAAAGAGCTTGATTTTTATGTTAAGCGCTTAAATATGCTTATTACAAGCCAACTAAATGATAGAAATAGTCATTATCATTTATTAAATGAGAAGCTTAAGGCCTTATCCCCTCTTACAATAATGGATAAGGGCTACAGTATTCCTTATGTTGAGGGTAAGGTTGTAAGAAGTGTTAAAATGGTTCATGAAAATGATAATATTACGTTAGCCGTAAATGATGGTAAAATAAATTGTAAGGTACTAGGAGTTGAAGAAAATGGAAAATAATGAGAAAAGCTTTGAGCAATTAATTAGTGAATTTGAAGCAGTTATAAGAAATCTTGAGGATAAAAATATTTCTCTTGATGACGCTGTAAAAAATTATACACAAGGAATTGAGCTATCAAAGAAGTGCTATGAAATATTAGACAAAAATGAAAAGCTTGTTACCTTAAAAATGACGGAGAATGGACTGGAAAATTTCGATAGTAGGGGTGATTAGTATGGATTTAAATTCCATAGAAAATCCAAAATTTTTAGAGAATCTAAATAATAAGGAATTAAAGAGTCTATGTGAGGATATAAGAAAATTTTTAATTGAAAATATCTCTAAAACTGGAGGTCATTTAGCCTCTAATTTAGGAGTTGTTGAGCTTACAGTTGGTCTTCATAAGGTTTTTAATAATGAAAATGATAAATTAATCTTTGATGTTGGACATCAAGCATATACACATAAAATTTTAACAGGTCGCGCTAAGGATTTTGCGACACTAAGACAAACTAATGGTCTTAATGGCTTTACTAATTATGATGAATCAAGCTATGATTGCTGGGAGTCTGGTCATAGTTCTAATTCTATATCAGCTCAAGCAGGCTTTTTGCTTGCTAAAAAGGAAGGTAAGCCAATAAATGATGTTGTTTCTATTATTGGTGATTCCTCAATTGCAAATGGTATGGCCTTTGAGGGTTTAAACTTTGTTAGTACAATTGATGGAGTAAGACCTATTATAATATTAAATGATAATAAGATGGGAATTTCTAAAAGCGTAGGAGCTACCGCAAAGCTTTTTAATGTAATGCGCTCAACAAAATTCTATCGTTTTATTAAAAGAGCATTAATTTTTATTAATCCTCCTTTTATAGTTCGTAAATTCCATCAAATTAAAAGAGCAATTAAAAGCTTAATTCAATCAGATAATATGTTTGAGGATATAGGCTTTGATTATTATGGTCCTTATGATGGAAATGATATTAAAACCATTATAAAGGTTTTAGAAAGAGTTAAAAAATCTAAAAAGCCTTGCTTAGTTCATTTTATTACGAAAAAGGGCTTAGGCTATTCAAATGCTGAGGATGATGAGCTTGGTACATATCATGGCATTGGACCCTTTAATATTGAAACTGGAAAGCCTTTAAAGGTATATAAAGAAAATGAATATTCCTATAGTGAAATTATTGCTAAGGGCTTAATTGAGCTTAGGGCCCAAAAGAAGTTCATTGTAATTAATCCCGCTACAATGGTTGGAAATAGATTAAATAAATTCCAAAAGCTTTATCCTGATTCAATTTATGATGTTGGTATTGCTGAGGAACATGCAACTACAATGGCTGGAGCTTTAGCCTTAAATGGTGTTCCGGTTGCCCTTTTAATGTATTCAACATTTGCTCAAAGAGCCTATGATCAATTTTTAAATGATATTGCTAGAAGAAATTTACCTGTCATAATTGGTCTTGACCGTTCAGGTCTTGTGGCTGAGGATGGTTCAACTCATCAAGGAATTTATGATGTCGCAGCCTTTAAATCAATGCCAAATGTTCAAATTTGTATGGGTAAAAATTTGGCAGAAGCTAAGGCATTAATTAAATTTGCATTTAGCCTAAACAAGCCCGTAGTGGTTAGATATCCTAAGCTAAATGAGGAATATAGCACAGATGTAGAGATTAATTCTACCTCTTGGGAGGAGATTTGCTCTGGTACTAAGGCAATTGTTATTACCTACGGACCAGATGTTTTAAGAATTAAGCATATTATTGAAGAAAATAAGCTTGATATAATGCTTATAAATGCCCGCTTTATTAATCCTATAGATGATGATTTACTTGAAAAATTATTTAGCTATAAGCTTCCTATTTATGTAATTGAGCAGGTCATTAAGGATGGATCTCTTGGTGAATCAATTGCCGATATTGTCGCAACAAAGAAGCTTATGATTGATTTGAAGCAAATTTCAATTCCAACAGATAGCTACATACCACAGGCATCCTTAAATGATTTACAAAAAATGTTTAAGCTTGATGATGAAGCACTTACTAAGGAGCTGAAGAATTATGCGATTTGATAAGTATTTAGTTGAGAATAACTATTTTACCTCAAGAACAAGAGCTCAAAACGAAATCAAGGAAGGTAATGTATATGTTTCAGATAAGCAAATTACCAATCCTAGCTTCGATTATAAAGATGGTGAAATTAAAATCGTCAATCCTCTTAAATATGTATCAAGAGGTGGCTTAAAGCTTGAAGGGGCTATTAAGGCCTTTTCGCTAGATTTTAAGGATAAAACGGTCCTTGATATTGGCGCTTCAACCGGTGGCTTTACTGATTGTGCCCTTCAGCATGGAGCTAAAAGGGTTTATGCCGTTGATGTGGGAAGCCTTCAGCTTTCTGAAATACTAAAAAATGATCCAAGAGTTATTAGCATGGAAAATACTAATATTTTAGATACTAATATTACTGATCAAATTGATTATTTAGTAATGGATGTTTCCTTTGTATCAATTAAGCATTTAATTCCTGCCTTAAAGAAGTATTTGACAAACTCAAATCAGCTTGTATGCTTAATTAAGCCTCAATTTGAAGCAGGAAAAATGATTAATAAGGGAATTATTAAGGATTCTGCGACCCATGTTAAAATATTAAGAGAGCTCTATCAATATTTAAATGAGGAAGGCCTATATATTAATAAATTAAGCTATAGTCCTATTAAGGGCGGAAGTGGAAATATTGAATATTTGGCTTTAATTTCAATGGAGGATAAGGGGCACATAGATATTAATGCAGTTGTAGAAGCCTCACACCGAAAGGAATGATAATATGCTTAAGCAGCTTCATGTTAAAAATTTTGCAATAATTGATGATATTAGCTTAAATTTAGAAAAAGGATTTACCGTATTAACTGGTCAAACTGGTGCCGGTAAATCTTTAATTATTGATTCAATTGGTTTATTAATTGGTGATAGAGCCGATAGCAGTCAAATTAGATATGGTGAGTCTAAGGCCTTAATAGAAGGACTTTTTGATAGTAATGATGCAATTAATGAATATCTTACTAATCATGGACTTAAGGATGCCGATACGGTTTTAATTCAAAGAGAGATTACGAAAACAAAGTCAAGCGCAAAAATTAATGGTACATCAGTTAATATGCAAATCTTAAAGGGATTGGGAGCATTACTTGCGGATATTCATACGCAAAATGATACAATTAGACTTATTAATAAGGATAATTATTTAAATTTAATTGATCCTGAAAATGATGAAATTTTTAATAATCTTTTAGGAGATTATTTATTAAAATATAATAATTATCTTTCACTTTTAGATGAATATAAAACGATTTTGAAATCAAAAGAACAGGAGAATAGCCAGCTTGAGTATTACGAATTTATCTATAAGGAAATTTCTAGCTTAAATCTTGAGCCTAATGAGGATACAGAGCTTGAAGAGAAAATAGCTAAGCTTAAGAACTTTGATAAAATCTTTGAGGCTTTAAAGGATTCTATTAATTGCCTAGATAATGAATATTTTAGTCTTGATAATATTTATAAGGCTCTAGAAAATATTAATGGAATTAAGGAATTTGACAAGAATTATGATGAAACAGCCTCAAAAATTAGTGAGGGCTATTATAATCTTGAGGATGCCTTAAGTGATTTAAAGAACTATATTAAAGGTCTTGATTATGATCAGGACGAGCTTAATAATGCCCAGGAAAGGCTTCAGCATATCGATAATTTAAAGCTTAAGTATCATCACGATTTAGCAGGTCTTATTAAATACGCCGCTGATTTAAAGCTTAAAATTGATTTAGTTACTAATTATGATGGTCTTTTAAAGGAAAAATATGATAATTTAAAGAAGAGCTACGAGCTTTTAATTGAATCAGGTAAAAAGCTTAGTAGCTACCGTAAGGAAAGAGCTAAGCAGATCAGTCAAAGCATTGAGCTTATGCTTAAGGAGCTAGAAATTAATCATGCTAAATTTGAAATTTCCTTCGAGGCTAAGAGCTTTAGTGATCCTTTGTCAAGTGATGGCTTTACATCATCCGGTATTGATGATATTGATTTTTTAATTTCGACTAACCTAGGTGAGCCTTTACAAAGCCTTGCTAAGGTGGCATCAGGTGGTGAAATGTCGAGAATCATGCTAGCCTTTAAGGCTTATTTTGCTCATGAATCAAAGCTTTCATTAATGATTTTTGATGAGATTGATACTGGAGTTTCAGGAAGTGTAGCCTTTGAAATTGCCAATAAAATCAAGCAAATTTCTAAGGAATGCCAGGTAATTGCGATTACCCATCTTCCTCAGGTCGCAGCCGCTGCTGATAATCAGCTTTATATTTACAAGGAAGAGCTAGATGGAAGAACTCTTACAAGAGTTAATAAAATGAATAAGGATGAAAGAATCCTTCAAATTGCTAAAATGATTTCTGGTGAAAAGGTTTCACCATATGCACTTGAGCAGGCAAAAGATTTATTAAAGTAAAAAAAGAAGCTATATCCAATTAAGGATTGTAGCTTCTTTTTTACTTAGTTTTTAGCAATAAATGCTTTATAAGCTAGATAAGCTTCATATACATCAGCCTTAGAAACAATTTCCATAGGAGCGTGCATATTAAGAACAGGAACACCAGCATCAATTACATTCATATTGTAATTTCCAAGGATATAAGCGATTGTACCACCTCCACCTAGGTCTACCTTACCAATCTCTGATGTTTGATAATGAATATTGTTTTCATCCATTACATTTCTGCACCAAGCAACATATTCAGGCATTGCATCATTACAGCCACTCTTTCCTCTAGCACCTGTATACTTATTAAATACGATACCATGAGCAAATAGGCATGAATTAGGTTCTGGAGTAGCATAGCTATATAGTGGGTCTACAGCACAAGATACATCACTTGATAGCATTCTCGTGTTTTCGAAGCATGTAGCTAAGTCTGTATAGCATGTAGATCCTTGAGCAACTAATAGCTTAGCAACGATATTCTTAAACCATTCTGATTGAGCACCAGTCGCACCAATTGATCCAACCTCTTCCTTATCTACTAAAATAGCACAAGAAGTATATTCACACTCCCCTTGGTCAAGAATAGCTCTTAAAGAAGTATATGCACAAACACGGTCATCATGGCCATATCCAGAAATCATAGAACGATCTAGACCATAATCACGAGCAGGACCAGCAGGAACGATTTCGATTTCTGCTGAAATAAAATCCTCTTCCTCAATATCATATTTATTTGCAAGAAGAGAAAGAACATTAGCCTTTACAGCGTCCTTTTCAGCACCCTCAAGAGGTATATTACCTAAAGTGATATCTAAATCCTCACCTTCGATTACCTTAGCAGCTGTCTTTTGCATTTGATCAGCTGAAAGATGGATTAAAAGATCAGTGATACCAACAACTGGGTCCTCTGGATTTTCACCAATGTTTACATCAACAATAGAACCATCCTTCTTACAAATTACACCATGAAGGGCAAGAGGAGTAGTTACCCATTGATATTTCTTAATTCCACCATAGTAGTGAGTATCACCCATAGCAAATCCAGCCTTTTCATATAATGGATTTTGTTTAAGGTCAATTCTTGGAGAATCGATGTGAGCACCTAAAACTCTAAGTCCTTCAACAACAGGCTTTTTACCAATTACAAATACTGCAATATTTTTACCCTTATTAGTAAAATAAACCTTATCTCCAGCCTTTAAAGCCTTATAATCTGAAAGAGGCTTAAAACCCTTCTCAGCTGATAATTCAGTTGCACGCTTAACACATAGGCGTTCTGTTTTACCATAGCTTATAAAATCCTTATATTCATCACAAAAAAGCATAATATCATTGAACTTTTCATTGGATGCATCTTTCCATACATTTTTCTTATACATTTTATTACCTCATTTCTTTAAAATACGTATCTATTATATCATATGTTAATAATATTTCCTACTAATAAACAATTTAAAACTAAAAATATTTCATTTTTTAATTCTTTACTTATTTAATAAACACAATTTAAAGAATAAACAAAATAATATT
>ULJW01015458.1_pt1 | contig 15480 bp, 15 predicted proteins | sample 1950991 | NCBI WGS metagenome assembly ULJW01 (sample SAMEA4835484, study PRJEB28245) | human gut metagenome | biome: gut microbiome; material: fecal sample | place: Denmark | collected 2008 | reverse complement strand
ACTTATAGCTTTTCTTTAAGCTTTTAGGGCTATCAAGCCTTTTACCTATTTTAGTTGAAAATGAAGGCTTAATTAAAGCCTTCAATATTAATCTGCCTAAAATGGTATTATATAAAAATCTTTGACTCTTAAGAGGCTTAGATTCAATTATTTTTCCATCGCGACTTCTTATTTGCATAAAGTAAATACCAAAACAAGACCAACTGTATAAAGAATTACAAGAATTGTGCAGAATATAATACTTCCCTTAACTGTAGGCTTAGGAAGACGAATCTTTACAATATATAAAAGACCTAAAATAAGTAAATAGCCCGCATAAACATACTCAAAGTATGATTTAATGAAAAAGCTTAAAATGAATATTAATGGTACAGTCATTGATGATGTTGTAATAGGTACACCAACAAAACCAGGTCTTCCACCATCATCTTGACGATGTTCCTCTAAAACGTTGTAATATGCAAGACGAATCATTCCTGCAACAACAAAGAAAATCATTACTGCAATAAAAGCCCAGTGCTTCATTCCCAGGCTGTAGCCAATGCATGAAGGTAATACACCAAAGCAAACTAAATCTGTTAAAGAATCAATTTGAATACCATAACGCTTTTCATCAGCTGTTCTATCCTTCTTTGTTTTAGCAATCTTACCATCAAACAAATCAAGAATTCCACTTACGCTTAAGCAAATAACCGCAACCAAAGGGTTTCCCTTGAAGGCTGCAAATATACCTGCAACACCCGATGCAAGGGCAATATAAGTCATCCAAACAGTATAATTATAAAAACCAACCATAATAATTAACTCCTTTTACCAATTTTTCTTAATTCAAAAAATTGTTTGAATACAACAATTATTCCTGTAACAATTAATGGAATATAGAAATTAAATACACGTGTTAAAATCATTGCACTACCTAAAATATCAATACCATTACGTTGATAAATTGTACCGAACAGTAAAATGTATAAATATTCTGAAATTCCTACTCCCCCAGGAAGTGGTAGTGAATCAACACATAGAGCAACTAAAACCTGAATAGCAAATAAATCAAAGTAATTAAAGCCCTTTATTTCAGGATAAGCCTTAAAGAATGAAATGTAAACAAAAAAGCTTATTGAGAAAAAGGCAATTCTTTGAATGAAATTATAAGCTAAAGCAATAATAAATTGCTTAGGATTTTGCTTAATAAGCTTAGCTCCCTCTTCATATTCATCCATCTTTATTTTAAATTTTTTAACAGCTGATAAAGGCTTTTTAACAAGATGAAGCCTTGTAAGAAGCATAATTAGCTTCTTTCCTGCTATTTCGACCAAATTTCTTTTGAAAGCAGTCATAAAGCATAAAAGAATTAAACCAATATTAATCGCGAAGCCTAAAAAATATAAAACAATAATTAACGGATGCGAAAAAACAAATTCATGACATACAAATACTGCTATAATTGATAATACTAATAGAACAATTTTAAATAGGGCTGTATTTATTAATAATGTTAGGCTACTATGAGTGACAGAAATTTTATCCTTAGCCATATAATAGGCAACCATAGGCTGTCCTCCCGTAGCTGATGGGGTTACAGCACAAAAGTAATAATCTACTGCTGAATAAACAAAATTATCAGCTGCACTAACATTTATATTCATTGCCTTAAAAATTCTTTTCATCGCTAATCCCTCAAAAAGGATATAGATAAAAAACATTAGGGCTCCTAACAAAACATATTTTATATCAATATTTTTTACAACCTGCAATAAATCTCTAATACTATATTTAGTAAAGATGACAATACAGGTCGCTACCACAAGAATAACAAGAAATAAGATACTAAGGACATATTTCGTTTTTCCAGGGCGCTTTACTTCCGTATTCTCTTCCATAACATCACCTAAAATTTTACTTTATTTTTTTGTATACAAATTGATAATAGACTAAAAAGTCGCATTTGTCAATCAAATATACAACCACAAGCTAAATAATGCTTTATAACTATGCTTTTTATTTTAAATAAGGATTATATTTAATCTCAAAGGCAATACTCGTATCTGCTCCGTGTCCTGGAAAAACCTTTGTTTTTTCAGGAAGCATGCTAAGCCTTAATAGGCTTTTTTTAAGCTCTATCATATCACCAGTTGGAAAATCCGTACGACCAATTGACGCCTGAAAAAGGGTATCTCCACTAAATAATGTATCCTCAATTAAAAAGCACATGCCACCACTGGTATGACCAGGTGTTAGAAGGCATTTTATTTGAAGACCATTAATCGTAATTTCCTCATTATCCTTAAGCTTAATAATATTGTTTGAAGGTAAGCTAAATGCTATACCAAAGCTATAGCTTAAATTTATTTTATCATTTTTAATATTTAAAGCATCAATTTCACTAATATAAACAGGTGCGTCAAATAATTTAATCGATGCAATATGATCAATATGACAATGCGTAAGCAATATCGCTGTTATCTCATATTTATTTATTTGATCCATGTATTTTTCAAGACCAATGGTAGGGTCAATAATAATACCCTTATTATCATTTATAATTAAATAGCTATTAGTCATAAAGGGACCAGCTGTAAATACTTTTATTTTCATAATGTTTTAAACCTTTCTTAAAAAAAGAAAAAGCTAAAAATAATTTTAGCTCTTACTTCTTTTCTTTATGAATTGTGTGCTTGCGGCAACGAGGACAATACTTCTTGAACTCAATTCTTTCAGGATTAAGTCTCTTATTCTTGTCAGTGTAGTAGTTTTCTTCTTTACATTCTTCGCAAACTAATCTTACTAAATCACGCATCTTATTTCCCACCTGTCTATAATAAATTCACGCAAAAAGCCTAAAAAAGGCATATTGAAAATACGCTATTTTAATTATAGCCTGTTTTTATAATTTTAGCAAGATTTTTTTCATATTTTATGTTATAATTTTTGAAGGTGATATAAATGTATTTAAGAAATCAAACGAATTCATGTAAGATTGGAAATTTAACCCTTGGTGGAAATGACAGGGTTTATATCCAATCTATGACTAATACAAGAACAGCTGATGTTGAGGCTACCATAAAACAAATTAATAAGCTTGAGGAGGCCGGCTGTGATATTATAAGGGTTGCCTGCCTTAATATGGATGATGCAAAAGCGATTAGCCAAATAAAAAAGGGTATTCATATTCCACTTGTGGCAGATATTCATTTTGATCCTAATCTAGCTATTGAAGCGATTAAGCAGGGGGTCAATAAAATCCGTCTTAATCCAGGAAATATTTCAAATAAAGAAAAAATCAAAGAAATTGTGGCCCTAGCTAAGGAGCATAATGTTGCGATAAGAATTGGCGTTAATGGTGGTTCTCTTCCTAAGGGAATGGAACTTAATGCTAAAAATATGATTGAGGCCTGCAAGATGCATACCTCTATTTTAGAGGAGCTTGACTTTCATAATATTGTAATTTCCCTAAAGGCTTCTAATGTTAAGCTTTGTAAGGAGGCTTATGAGCTAGCTGCTAAGACCTTCCCATATCCCCTTCATGTAGGAATTACGGAGGCTGGTACGACATTCTCAGGCTTAATTAAGTCTGCCATTGGTATTTCTTCTATATTATCATTAGGAATTGGAAATACCATTAGAGTTTCTCTTACTGATGATCCTATTTATGAAATTAGAGCTGCCAAAGAAATTCTTAAAAATTTAAATTTAATTGATCATACTCCTATTTTCACCTCTTGTCCAACCTGTGGTAGAACCCAATATAACATGATTCCAATCGCTAAGGAAATTGAAAATTATCTTTATACTGTAAAAAAGGATATTCATGTAGCCGTTATGGGCTGTGTTGTAAATGGTCCTGGTGAGGCTAAGGAAGCTGATTTAGGTGTTGCCGGCGGAATTGGTGAGGCCCTATTATTTAAAAAGGGTGAGGTTGTAAGAAAGATTAAAGAGGAGGAAATCGTCAAGGAGCTTATTAAGGAAATTGACGCATTCTAATAAAAAAACTAGCTTTTTAGGCTAGTTTTTTTCATATTCAATCCAATCCTCTTTCGTAATTGTACCATCGACAATGACCTCAGGATCTTTCCTTAGGACATATCTTATAAGCTTAAAGCATTCTCTAGTATTAATAAGTAACGCTTTAGCAGAACCAAATTTATATTCCTTCATAATGCTAAAATAACTTAAAGCCTCATCAAGCTTTACAAAATCCTCAGAAATATGAGGTTGATTAGGATTATAATGCTTACGCATATAGGAATCTAATATTTTTCCATCCTTATTAATTAAAAGATGCATCGGCTTAGCTGACAGGCGATTAGGTATATTTAATACCTCCTCAACGCTGTGAATGAAGGTATTTCTTTCATTTCCAACACCTAGTAATAAAACATAGCCATTAAATTCTCTTAGCTTATCATAGGCTCCCCCTGGTTGGCATGGAGTGGTATTATATTCCTCATCTTTTAAAATTTGATAAGAATCTTTTCCTATTCCCGCGATACTATGTGTAGGATGATATGATCTTATAACTCCTTCTCTTTTTAGAAATAAATTAGGAATAATTCCTAAATTTGATTCCATTTTAATATCAAATAAAGGATTTTCATCATTAACTATCTTCCAGGTATGCGTAGGAATTAAAAGTGTTCCCTTTCGAAAATAGCTCATTAAAGAGTCAATAATATCATTAGCATCATAAGCTATGGCCTTACATGAGGAATGAACTAAAATAGCTTCATCGCCCTGTAGGCCCATATGGGCTAGGTCATCAATTAAATTATTAAGCTTCATCATATTCTCCTAATAAGCATTTTATTTTATTAAAATGATATTCCGTCATTTTAAGTACAAGCTTTTCTTTGCCATCAACAATTATTTCATAATTGAAAGCTGATTCATAAAGGCCCATTTTATTTCTTGTAATATTAGTATCGCTATAATCAAAGAAGGGATCCTTAAAGGTTAGCTTATCGCTTGTTTTTCTAATTATTAGCTTATCAAGCCTTATTTCATAAATATATGAACCATCACAAAATGCTAAATAATCCTTTTTAGGATAGAAATGGCAATCTAAAAAGAGCTGATTCTTCTCATATTTAATAATAAAGCCCGATGTAATAATTTTATCAGTACCAATAATAGTTGCGTATTCCTCATCGGTAATTTGAATAGCCTCCTTTTGAAGCTTAAGACGATTCTTACCCTCTATATTGGCCTTATAGGTATAATAAATCATGCCAATAAAGCCAATTACTGCAAATACAAGGCCAACAATAAAAAAGCCTATATTAAGCTTAAAGCCATCTGATTTAATACGACTTGAAAAATATAGCAGTAAAATAGCGCCAATTGCTAGAATAATATATGAAGCAGTTGATTTTTTACGGTATTTATTATAGCTATAATCCTTAGCTATATCCTTAACATTCTTCATGTTTCTTTCAAAAAGCTCATTTACCTTTTTGCTGACATCCTGCTTAATAAATTCATCAGATGCCATTTTATTATTTTCTAAAAGTTCAAAAAAGTCGGTCATATTATCTCCTATTCAAAATTAATTTCATAATCTAGAAGTCCATCATAAAAATCGCGCTCATGGCTTACAAGAATAACGGAACCAGGAAAATTATCAATTGCTTCATATAAGGCTTCCTTAGTTGCCTTATCAAGATGATTGGTTGGCTCATCAAGGATTAAAATATTACTTTTCTTCATTGTCATTAGAGCAATTCTTACACGGGTTTGTTCTCCCCCTGAGCATTCATTAAGCCTCTTTAGCGCTAAATCCCCCTTAATACCTAAGGGTGCAAGTACACTTCTTAGCTCACCATCGGTTTTAAGAGGATAGAATTCTCTTAAATAGGATACAGCTGTTTCATCAGGAGCAAATTCATGCTCCTGCGTGAAAAAGTTAATATCAGCTGAATTATTAAATTTATATTCCCCCGAGATAGCCTTAAGGCTTCCCATAATTGTTTTTAAAAGGGTCGATTTACCTACACCATTATGTCCTAAAATAGCTACCTTTTCATTATGCTTAATTAATAAATTTAAAGGCTCAAGCAAAGGCTTATCATAGCCGATTACTAAATCAGTTAGCTTTAAAACCTCTTGACCTAAATTACGTGAGAAAGGAAAATTAATTTTTATTTGTAATTCACCCTGAGGCTTATCTAGAACCTCAAGCTTATCTAGGACCTTAACTCTTTGCTTAGCTGCTCTTGATGAGGTCGCTCTTACAATATGAGCGGCGATAAATTCCTTAGTTTGCTTAATAAATTTTTGTTGATTTTCATATTCACGCATATAATGCTCATTACGTAAATCTCTTTCCTTTAAATAAAAATCATAATTTCCCTTATAACGAGTCATGACTTTGTTTTCAAGTGCGTAGACAACATTACAAATTTGGCTTGCAAATTCCTTATCATGGGATACTACCACAAAGGCGCCCTTATAGGAATTTAAATATTTAATTAGCCATTCAATATGCTCTCTATCAAGGAAGTTAGTCGGCTCGTCCATTAATAAAACATCATGATCCTCAAGAAGCATCTTAGCTAAATAAACCTTAGCTCTTTGTCCTCCTGACAAATTGGAAAGATTTGTATCCATTCCATATGCTGAAATTCCTAAACCATTTATGATATTACCAATGGTTGAGTTTACAGCATAGAAATTTTCTCTTTCAAGCTCATCAGAGATGCTTTGAGCACGATTCATAATTTTTTCATAATCCTCTTCTCTTGCCGTTGCAAGGGATTCATAATAATCATTCATTTGCTTCTCTTTCTTAAAAAGAGGCTCAAATACACCATATAAATAGCTTGAAATGGGTTGATCCTTTTGAACCTTAAGCTGTTGGTCTAGATAAGAAAAGGTAATATGAGGCGTCCATTCAACCTTACCACTATCAGGAATAATATTTTTAGCAATTATATTTAAAAATGTTGATTTGCCACAGCCATTAGGACCAACAATTACAATGTGATCACCATCAAGGATTCTAAATTCAACATTATTATATAATTCCTTATCCGTATATCTAAATTTTAAATTTGAAACCTCAAGTAAAGACATCTTATTTTTCCTCACCTGTAATTTTAATTTGGTCCTTAAGCTTCATAGTACCCTCATTAACCTTACCAGACATAATATCCTCAAGTGGTGCAAAGCCATATTCCTTGAAGAATTCCTCTTGGAAATCCTTAAGCCTATCCTCTTGAATAGCACGTCTTACATCTGCCATTAGGCTCTTTAAGAAATATAGGTTATGATATGATAAAAGTCTCATGCCTAAAATTTCTTCGGCTTTAATTAGGTGGTGAATGTAGCTTCTTGTATATTTCTTACAAACGTAGCAATCACATTTATCATCAAGTGGAATAAACGATGCATAATGAGCTTTATTCTTAAGTAAAAGCTTACCCTTATGAGTTAGGGCTGTCCCATGACGTGCAATACGAGTGGCTGCTACACAGTCAAACATATCAACACCCATCATCGCTCCAACAACTAAATCATCAGGAGAGCCTACCCCCATTAAATAACGAGGCTTATTAGCAGGAAGGACATCCTTCATGTAATTTAGAACCTCATACATTTCCTTTTTAGATTCACCAACTGCAAGTCCACCAATAGAATAGCCTGGAAAATCAAGCTTTTCAAGCTCCTCAAGACAATGCTTTCTAATATCTAGGAAGGGACCTCCTTGGACAATACCAAATAAGGCCTGAGTATCCTTACACTTATGAGCGTCATAGCCTCTTTTGGCCCATCTTAAGGTACGCTCAACACTATTTGCCATATATTCTTTTGATGCATGGAAGGGTGGACATTCATCAAAGCTCATGATGATATCTGCACCTAAATTATTTTGAATTCCAATTGAAATTTCGGGAGACATAAAAAGAGGTGCTCCTGATTTATGGTGTCTAAAATTTACTCCCTCTTCCGTGATTTTACGGATTTTAGCAAGACTGAAAACCTGGAAGCCGCCACTATCTGTTAAAAGAGCGTGGTCCCATTTCATAAAGCCTCTAATTCCTCCTGCCTGCTTAATTAGCTCATCACCAGGCTGAAGCCATAAATGGTAGGTATTTCCTAAAATTAAGCCATCAGAAACCTGTTCAATTTCCTCTGGTGTTAAGGTTTTTACTGTCGCTTTTGTACCAACAGGCATAAAAATAGGCGTTTCAAAATCTCCATGTGGAGTGTGAAGAATACCATATCTTGCACCAGTTTGCTTACAAACATGCTTTAGTTCATAGCTTATTGCACTCATATTATCTTCCTTTCATAAAAATTGGTTTAGTAATTTTGTATTCGACCTTATTGTTTTCTTCCTTATTTTTAACAAAGCCTAAATGCTCTAAAATAAATGATGATCTAGCATTATCTGGACTTGCAACAATCTTAAGCATACTATTCTTTAAAATTTGATGCTCAAGTAGCATTTCCATACCCTCAATTAAGGATGCCTCATTATCCGAAATAAAATGAATGCTTGCAAGCTTATATTCATTAAGCATCGAAATAATTTTAAAAACGATAACAGCCTCAGATTGGTCATTATGATTTCTAATTTCATAGGCATAAAGCTTAGGAACGCTCCTTGAGCCTTCCCTTAAAGCCTCAGCCCTTAAATTATCATAATCCTCAATCAGATAATCACCCATTTGGCAAAGGCCCTTAAGGCTTGATGGCCTTAAAGAGTCATGAATCCATATATTTTTCCCTTTAAGCTTCATATTATCTAACTCTTACAATTGTCTTAATTCTTTGATCAGCTAAAGGTTTATCCATATAGTCAGTTTGTTGATTAGCAATTTCATCAAGTGTATCAAAGCCATCAATTAAAACACCAAAGCCGGCATACATTCCATCAAGATGTGGGGCATCAGCGTGACAAATGAAAAATTGAGATGATGCACTATTAGGAGCATTAGTACGAGCCATTGAAATAACTCCTCTTGAGTGAGAAAGGTCATTTTTAACACCATTAGCTCTAAATTCACCCTTAATATTTTCATCGCTTCCACCCATACCAGTACCTGTAGGGTCTCCACCTTGAATCATGAAATCCTTAATTACACGATGAAAAATTAAAGAATCATAAAATTTTTTTTCAATTAAGCTAAGCATATTCTTAACCGTAATAGGGGCGCATTCAGGAAATAGCTCTAAATTCATTTCCTTACCATTTTCCATAGTGATTTTAATTTGAGGATTTGTTTCATTTAAAAATTCTGTATATTTTTTCATATTTATCTCCTTATTTAATAAGCATTGAATCACCAAAGCTAAAGAAACGATATTTTTCCTTTACCGCCTCATTATAGGCATTCATAATATTTTCCTTACCAGCAAAAGCTGAAACTAGCATAATTAGAGTAGATTTAGGAAGATGGAAATTAGTAATTTGGGCATCAATTGCCTTAAATTGATATCCAGGATAAATAAAGATATCAGTCCAACCGCTTGTTTCCTTAAAGCCATTATCATAAGCAGACTCTAGGGTTCTTGTTGAGGTTGTACCTACAGAAACAATACGCTTTCCACTTGCCTTAGCCTTATTTAAAATATCGGCTACCTCAGCTGAAATATGATAGAATTCAGAATGCATCTTATGCTTTGTAACATCCTCTACACTTACAGGACGGAAGGTACCAAGACCAACATGAAGAGTGATATAGCAAATAGTTACACCCTTAGCACTTAGGGCCTCAAGGATTTCCTTAGTAAAATGAAGTCCCGCTGTTGGGGCAGCTGCTGAACCTGGATTTTTAGCATAAACAGTTTGATAGCGATCCTTATCCTCTAGATGCTCATGAATATAAGGAGGAAGGGGCATTTCGCCAAGCTTGTCTAAAATTTCTAGGAAGATTCCTTCATAAATCATTTTAAAATAACGAATTCCATCCTCATCCTCTTTAATGCACTCAGCCTTTAAAAGACCATCACCGAAGGATACAACTGTACCAAGTTTAACCCTTCTTGCGGGCTTACAAAGGGTTTGCCAGACATCATCGCCCATTTCCTTGAGCATTAAAAGCTCGATATGGGCCTGTGTATCCTCCTTAACACCAAATAAACGGGCAGGAATCACCTTAGTATCATTTAAAACTAAAACATCATTTTCATCTAAAAAATTAACGATATCCTTAAAAATATGATGCTCAATTTTGCCAGTTTTACGGTCTAAGACCATAAGCCTTGAAGCGCTGCGATCCTTAAGAGGGGTTTGAGCAATTAGCTCCTCTGGTAAATAGTAATCAAATTCTTCTGTATTCATATATTATACTCCTTTAAAATAAGCCCTTAAAATAAGGCCTTTTTAATAAATCATATGCTTTTTTATTCGCAATTCTACCACGTGGTGTACGGTTAATATAGCCCTCCTGAAGTAAATATGGCTCATAAACATCCTCAATTGTAGCACACACCTCACCAATAGAGGCGGCAATTGATTCTAAGCCTACAGGACCGCCCTTAAAATGGTCAATGATGCAGGCTAAATACTTTAAATCGGTTTGATCAAGGCCTGTTTTATCAATCATAAGCTTATCAAGGGCATATTTAGTTATTTCAAGATCAATATTACCATCACGCATAACCATTGCAAAATCTCTTACTCTTCTAAAAAGACGATTAGCAATACGAGGTGTACCTCTACTTCTTAGGGCAAGCTCTAAGGCTGCCTCATTACTTATTTGAGCATTATATACCTTAGCTGTTCTAGTTATAATCTTAAATAGCTCATCAGTTGTATAATAATTAAGCCTTAGAACAACACCAAAGCGGTCTCTTAGAGGTGCTGAAAGATCACCATACCTAGTAGTAGCTCCAACTAGGGTGAAGGGAGGAAGGTCAACACGAATCGATCTTGTCGAATTATCCTTGCCAACAACAATATCAAGATAATAATCCTCCATTGCACTATATAAAATTTCCTCAACAAATGATGGAAGGCGATGAATTTCATCAATAAAAAGCACATCACCCTCATTAAGTGAGGTTAAAATTGAGGCTAAATCACCTGATTTTTCAATAGCTGGTCCTGATACCGTTTTAATATTAACACCAAGCTCGTTAGCAATTATTTCTGCTAATGTTGTCTTACCAAGGCCTGGAGGACCATATAATAAAACATGGTCTAATGATTCATCTCTTTTAAGAGCAGCCTTGATATAAACATCTAGCATTTCCTTAGCATTATCCTGTCCGATATATTCTGAAAGCTTTGAGGGACGAAGGCTAAGCTCGCTTTCGTCAGATTCAAGTAGCTTAGAATCTAAAACTCTTTCCTCCAAAAAAATCACCTCTTAATATTAATTAATTCGTTAAAATTCTTAGGGCTTCCTTAATAAGGGCACCCTCATCCTTAGTTAAATCAAGCTTAGATACAGCCTTTGATGCGTCCTTTTTAGAATAGCCTAGTGAGCATAAAGCCTCAATTAGGGTATCTGATTTAGGGCTTGGAGCGGCTAAATCATTTTGCTCAAATGAAAGCTTACCCTTAAGATCAAGAATAATTTGAAGGGAGGCCTTGGGACCAATACCGGGGAATTTCTTTAGGTAAGCATCATTTCTTGATTCAATCGCACTACAAATCTCAGGAACAGTAGCTGAGGCTAAAATCGAAAGTGCACTTTTAGGTCCAATACCATTTACCGAAATAAGCTTTAAAAATAGCTCTTTTTCCTCTTCGCTTTTAAAGCCATAAAGGTCTAGTATATCCTCTTTAACATACTGATAAACATAAACCGTAAGCTCCTTATTTAAGGAAAAGTTATAGGGATTAGCGGTAATTATTTGATAGCCAATAGCATTATTTTCAAGAACAATATATTTAGGTGTAATTTTTTTAACGATTCCCTTTATATAGCTATACATTAGGCAAGCCTCCTTTTAACCTCTTCTTCATCTAAAATATTTAATATTTCATAAATTGATGGTGAGTTATCACTCTTAACAAGAAGGATTCTTATAATTTTCATAAAATCACCAAACATATATTCAAGACCAAGCTCCTGCTTTTCCTTCTTGTTCATAGCAAATCCTAGCTTATGAGATTTTTCCTTAAGCATTAAAGTCCAATCAGCCTCTGGCTGCTTAAAGGAAATATTTAAGAAGACATCCTTAGCCTTAGCTACAAGCTCTTCAGGGTATGGCATGACAAATTTCATTTGGTTGAAATATTCATTGTAGAAGAATTTAATCTTATCAAAGATTTGGTCAAATCTTTCATATTCCTTACGAGGATTTGCATCATTTCTACCAATTGACATGATCGCCTTAAATTTAGCTCTATCATCTACAATAAGCTTATGAAGATCCTTATTATATTTTTCTGACCAAACCTCAATACGAGCCACTAAATCATTAATATTCATAAATGAAATGGTTTCTTTAGAGATGCTTGACATTTTTGCAATATCAAATAAAGCTCCAGTTTTACTCATTTTTTCAATAGTCAGCTTAAAATTATGAGTATCATTATTCTTAGAAGCCATAAAATATTCCTCATAATTAGAATTAGCAAGGCATAATAAATAATTAATTATAGCCTCCTTAGGATATCCAAGCTCTATTAAATAAGAAACAGAGGCCTCAGGATCCTTTCTTTTTGAAAGCTTTCTTTTATTACCATTTTCCTGCTTCATAATAGAATCAAGATGAAGATAATGAGGCATTTTAAAGCCTAGGGTATTAAATAGCTCATAGTGAATAGGAAGTGATGTAATCCATTCCTCTCCTCTTATTACATGTGTTGTACCCATAAAATGGTCATCAACGGCGTGAGCAAAATGATAGGTTGGAAGCTTATCATTTTTATAAATAACGATATCAAAATCATTTTCAGGTAATGTAAGCTCACCATGCAAAAGGTCACAAATTTTGAAGCGACGATTAAAATCACCCTTTGATTTTAGTCTAATTACATAAGGATGCCCCTCATCAATAAGCTTGATAGCCTCTTCCTCGGAAATATCACGATATTTAGCATAAGCGCCATAAATACCCGTTCTTTCTCCTTTTGCCTCCTGGCTTGTACGAATATCTTTGATTTCATCCTCAGTTAAAAAGCAAGGATAGGCAAGACCATTTTTAAGCATATAAGCAAGACAGGCATTATAAATATCCTTTCTTTGGCTTTGCATATAAGGAGCATAGGTTGGATCATTGTTATATTCTATTCCAAAATACGCAAGCTGCTCCCTTAGGGTTTCTAAAGAGCCTTCTACTGTACGCTTAGTATCAGTATCCTCAATTCTTAAATAAAAAACACCCTTATTGTCATATGCAAGCTTATAATTTATTAAAGCTGTATATAAAGAGCCCGTATGTAAAAATCCTGTTGGGCTTGGAGCGAACCGAACAACCATATCCTCCTTACGCTTAGGATAAATAGACTCATAATAATTCATATCATGGGCTAATGTGCCAAAAATTTTATTAATTAATTTATCAGAATACATAATAATTGGTCTTAAAAAGACATTCACCACTTTCTTAAATTTAAATATAATTTTTCAATTCATTTTATTATACCAAATTAGAATGATTAATTCAAATTCTTTATTACCAAGCATTAAAAAAGCTATGCTTTATCTTTTTTAAAAAATAAAACCCGGATTTTTCCGGATTTAGTAATAATCTTTTTAATTAACGATTAATAATTTTAGTTATATTTTTAAGTCTAATTGAAATAGTACCATCGGGCTCATCAATAAATTCAAGATGCTCATTATCAAGAAGCGTCTCTGATGGAAACTTAATTTCAATTCCTGAATCAGTCTTAATACTATGATTTTCAGCTTTTTTTAGAGTAAAGCTTCTATCTAAGCTAATATTTTCATTGATTCCCTTAGAATGCATCTTAGCATTAAAATCCGCTGTTGCTTGAGGCTTGTCCTTAAAGATAACCTCCGAAATAGCTTCAGGCTTCATATTTTCTATTACAGGAGTATCAATCAAGAAGTTTTTAACCTGCGCCATAGCGATACAAGGATTAACACCATGCTCCTCACAAACCTTAGCTGTTACATTTTTAATAATTTTAAATTGCTCAGTATTTGACATTTCATAATTAGCATGAAGATATTCTTCTAATACAAAGTGCTTCTCATTATTAATCATACGCTTCTTTTCCTGTGAGAAGATTTCAAGAGTATCAAGATTAATAATAGCATAGGTATTTACCTGAATAGCTGATTGGGGAAGGGTTGAAAAGCTTTTAACAACTAAATTAGAAATTTTACCATCATAATTTTCAGTTAAATGAGTAATTCCCTCTTTATTTTCCAAAATAACAATGGCAAAAAAGGTAGAGCTTGACTCTCTAAATTCACCAATAAGTAAATCTACAGCTGGTGATTCACTTACCTGTGATAAAATAGCATTTAAATCCTTTGTTACAATTGATGCAAGCTCTAAAAAGCTAATTTCCGTATTCTTATATTTAAGTAGATTTTCCTTAAAGCTTGAATCTTCAACAAATTTTCCCTTTCTTCTTGAGGCACTAGACATTGTATTATTGTATATTTTTAAAATATAATCAATTGTCGTTTCGCTTGAAAGATCTAATTCTGTTTCTGAAAATAAATGAGAGCCAGATCTTAAATCTAAAATTTGTAAGATAGAATGTGTAACAATCATAATAATCTCCTTAGAAAAAGCACCTTAGAATAAAGGTGCAAAAATTTTTAATATATCCTTAAAAATGCGAATAATCCATGGTCTTCTTAGCTTTTTAAGATTCATTTTAATACCATCATTTTCAGCAGTATTTAAAAAATCCGCCTTCATATCTATTATTGATGATTCCTTATAAAGCCAAAGACCACATTCGTAGTGATGAATAAAGCTTCGATAATCTAGATTAACCGTACCAACGGTTGCGTACTCATCATCACAAACAAACATTTTAGTATGAATAAAGCCAGGCTTATACTCATAAACCTCAATGCCAGCCTCAAGCAAAGGCTTACAATTAGACCTAGTAAGCATTAGCATTGTTTTCTTATCTGGAATATGAGGTGTAATTAATTTAACATCAACACCTCTTCTTTTGGCAAGCACTAAGGCCTCAAGCAAGGAATAATCACAAATAAGATATGGGGTAGTAATATAGAGGTATTTTTTGGCCTGATTAATAATGTTTAGATAAACACCAAGCCCAATGTTTTCCTTAAAAATAGGCTTAGGCCCAGAACCATAGGCTTGCAAAAAGCCCTTTGATTCGTATTTTTCATGCTCAGTCGCAATAAAATCATCAATGAAAAGCTGACGTGTAACCATTACATTATAGTTTTGAAGGAAGAGGGCAACATAGGAATCAACCGCTGAGCCCTTAATCATAACGCCTCCATCCTTCCATTTACCAAAGGGATGGGTAGCATTAATATATTCATCGGCGATATTGATTCCCCCTGTAAAGGCTACAAGTCCATCAATAACCGTAATTTTTCTGTGGTCACGGTGATTGTG
>ULJW01002733.1_pt1 | contig 15612 bp, 16 predicted proteins | sample 1950991 | NCBI WGS metagenome assembly ULJW01 (sample SAMEA4835484, study PRJEB28245) | human gut metagenome | biome: gut microbiome; material: fecal sample | place: Denmark | collected 2008 | reverse complement strand
CTTTCAATTAATCTTAAATCTGCCCCAATGGTATCGCCCTCATCAATGATGACAATATCACCCTTTACAAGCTCAGCTGATTTGATTCTTTGTCTTTTTCCATCCCTTATTACATTAACAAGTGGAGAAGACATTTTCTTTAAAGCCTCAAGTGAATTTTGAGCCTTAATTTCCTGAATTGTCCCGATTAAGGCATTAAGCATTATTACAGCTAAAATAATAACGACATCTGGCCAATCACCTGTATTAACGAAGGAAAATGCTCCACCCTCCTTAATAACCTTAATGGTATCGTATAAAGATACACCAATCGTAACCGCAATAGCTGCCAGTAGCACAAAAATCATAGGATCATTTAGTTCTGAAAGAAAAATTTTAAACCATGATTTTTTCTTCTTCTCCTTAATTTCGTTTCTTCCGTTTTCCTCAAGCCTTTTTTGGGCCTCTGTGCTTGAAAGCCCATCCTTAGATGTATTGAGCTCCCTAAGCACCTCATCAATTTCTTTTGTTTCATAGCTTATCATAACATATTCCTCCTAAGCATAAAAAAACAGGTACTATACCTGTCGTTTTTTAAATATAGATAAGACAAGTATAGTAAAAGCTATACTAAGTCTTGATGCTTAGGTAATATCCGGATTTATCAATCGAGCTGACGAATATTACTCCGATTAGGGCCATCTACTCCCTTAGTGAATTCATTCTAGCATATTTATTTTTTAAGTTCAATATGCATTTTATAATAATTTAATATTTAATTTCTTAAATTTTTCAATATCCTCCTCTGGCCAATATGAGGCCTGAACCTCGCCAATATGTACCTTATTAAGCATAAAAAGACACATTCTTGATTGACCAATTCCGCCACCAATAGTAAGTGGAAGCCTATCATTTATAATATCCTGATGATATTTATATTCAAGCTTATATTCCTCATTTTTCTTCTTAAGCTGATATAGCAATGACTCCTTATTAACTCTTATTCCCATTGAAGAAATCTCATAGGCAATATTTAGGGGCTCATACCACAAAATTAAATCCCCATTTAAATGCCAATCATCATAATCAGCCGCTCTTCCATCATGAGGAAGACCATTTCTAAGCTTATCCCCAATATCCATTAGAAAAACCGCCCCATATTTTTTAGCTATTTCATTTTCGCGCTCCTTGCTTGATAAATTAGGATACATACTTAAAAGCTTTTCTGTACTAATAAAGGCGATATCATTTGGTAAATAATGAACAATACTTGGATATTTTTCTTCTACCTTAAGTGCGGTTTCAACTAAAGCCTTATAAATTCTTCTTACAACATTTTTGAGAAATTCCTTATTTCTATCTAAAACCGAAATAACCATTTCCCAATCCCATTGATCAACATAAAGCGAATGAATATTATCAAGCTCCTCATATGGTCTTATAGCATTCATATCCGTATAAATTCCTCTAAAGCCATATTTCTTTAAGGCATTACGCTTCCACTTTGCAAGTGACTGAACAATTTCGAGGCTTGCTTTAGTCTGAAAAGCCTTAAATCCAACGGCCTTTTCATAGCCATTTAGGTCATCATTTAGACCAGTAGATGGCTCTACAAAAAGAGGGGCTGATACTCTTGTTAGATTTAGCTTTTCACTTAGCTTACGCTCAAAGGTATCCTTAACAAGCTTAATCGCTATTTCCGTTTCCTCAAGGATTAGGATAGACTTATAGCCCTCAACATATATATTGCTCACAATAACACTCCCTTTTTTATTTAATATTTTATATTTTACCATAAAATCAAAATAAAAAAAGAGAAATTATAAATAAAATTGAATTTTTATTCTGATATTGACTCAAATAAATATTTTTTACGATATTTTACAAGACAAAAGCTTGAAACTAATACTCCAAGCAGCTCCGCTACTGGAAGAGAAAACCAAATACCATTCTCTTTAAAAATTAAAGGTAGGGCAATTAAAGCAATAGTTAAAAATAAAATCGTTCTTGAAAATGATATAATAGCGGATACTAAGCCATTACCAAGAGCGGTAAAATAGCTGGATGCAAAAATAGAAAGACCAAATAACAAAAAGGCGGGATTATATAAGCTAAAATTATTAACTGTTATTTTAAATACATTAGCTGATCCACCCGAAAATAAATGAGCAACCGGCTTAATTAAGGCAAATGATAAGCCATATGATAAAGTACTAATAGATAAAATAATGATTAAGCTTTTAGCTAAAATTGACTTAAGCTCCTTTTTGTCATTCTTACCATACTTGTATGAAAATACGGGTGCGATTCCCATTGAATAGCCAAATAAAATAGCAGTAAATAAAAACTGAAAATATAAAACGATGGTAATCGCTGCAACACCATCATCACCATAAAATTTTTGACATTGATAATTAAAAAGAAAGGTTGATATCGAATTGGCAAGATTTGTAACCATTTCCGATGACCCATTTGAAAAGGCTTCTTTTATTCTTTTAAAATCAGGCTTAAATTTTACGAAATAAAGAATACCCTTACGGTTAAGGCTAAAATATATAAGACCAGTAATGGAAGGAATTAAGCAAGCAATAACGGTCCCAAGGGCCGCGCCCTCAATTGACATATGACAAATATCTAAGAAGAAAAAATCTAAGAAAATATTCATAATACCGGCCCCAATTACTAGGCTTAGGCCTAAATGAGGCTTACCTGCCGTAACAAATAGGGTTTGAAAGGCATTTTGAAGGAAACTAAATGGTAAAAAGCAAGTATAAATAATGTAATATTTTTGAGCATATGGCATTTGCTCAGGACTGGCTCCTAGCATTCCTAATATTGGTTTTTGAAGGCTTAGGCCAAAGGCTAAAAAGATAAGAGCGCAGATAATTTCAGTTACAATAAACATTGTAAAATATCTTCTTGCTTCAGCTCCTTTATTCTCACCTAGGGTTTTCCCTACAATTGCACTTCCACCCGATGAAATCATAACTGCCAGACCTATGGCAAGGCACTGATAGGGATAAATAATGTTTAGAGCTCCTAAAGCAGTTGTTCCTACATAATTGGAAATAAAAATACCATCAACGATGGTGTAAAGAGAAAAAAACATCATCATGATAATACTTGGCAGAGTAAATTTTAATATTTGCCTCAAATTAAATTTAGTATCCATAGCGTATCCTCCTTTCTTAAGATTTAGGTATCTATTTGATTATAGCCTATATAGTCTTTAATGTCAATAAAAAGCCACTCCCTAAAGGGTGGAAATTTAATTTAAGTAAAGAACACGATTTTCTTTAATTTCCTTCGCAGAAGTCTCTTGGGCCTTAAAGCCAATCGTTGCATGAGCAATTCCTTCGTATTCTTCTAAATCAAGCTTTAAATCCTTAAGGATTTCTTTTCCTTCTTCTGATAAAATTTCCTCATGAGCACGATGAATCCAGCAAGCACCAAGACCTTGATTTTGAGCCTCAAGAAGAATGTTTTCCATCATACAAGAGCCATGATAAATAGCTGTAGGACATTTTTTAACTAAAACCAAAAGCACAACCGGTGCATTATAGAAGGGATCAAAATCATCCTTAAAGCCGGCAATTTTAGCATTAAGCTTTGCTAATTTATTTCTAATTTCCTTATTTTTAATAACTACTATTACACCATTTTGGGTATTTTTTCCTGAAGGTGCTAATAAGCCTGCCTTAACAATTTCCTCAATCTTTTCAATTTCAGGCATTTGATCACTATACTTTTTGCACGAATGTCTTTCTTCAATTTGCTTAATCATTGTTACTTCACCTCATGTAATATTATAGTTCAAGGAATAAAAAAAGTATACCTAATAAAACTTAGGTATACAATAAAACTTATTCGAATTAGGATTGATTTTGAGGTAAGACAAGAGTTAAAAAAGCAGAAAACTCTTTTGTATCCTAATTCATTCTTATTATAACAATTTGCTTCGTCGAAATAAATCGATTTTTGTTGATAAAATGTAAAAGTCGTATTTTTTTATAAAATTACTAGTTTAAAAAGTATATTTTTTAATATAAAACACATTCATTAATCAGTTTTATATAAAATTGCTATTAGCTTCCTAAATATAATATTACTGTTCCACCTTCCTTAATTAAGGATCCTGCTTGAGGTAATTGGTCTATAACCCTTGTACCATCTCCAATACAAATAAGATTATAATTATATTTTTTAGGTATAGCCTCCTTCATTAAGCCAATATAATCCTCAACAGTAAAATATTTTTCATCAATATAATAGCGATATTTCTTAGGCATTGCGCCGGCATAATCCTGCTTTACTGAAAGCACTGGAAGAATTTGCTCATATATTTCTGATATAATAGGAGCTACTACTACACCCGCATATTGAACGGTATTTTGCGGCTCCTCAATAGCAAAATATAAACAATACTCAGGATCATTCATCGGTGCAGCTGATAAAACTGAAAGAATAAAATTAGAGTGTGAATAGCCTCCGTTTTCACCCTTAAGCTGAGATGTACCGGTTTTAGCTCCAACGCGGTATCCGTTAGTATAGGCCGCTCTTGAAGTACCCTTTGCTACAACTGATTCTAGGCTATAGCGCATGATATCAGAGGTTTCCTTAGATATAACCCTTCTTTTTATTTTAGGGCTTGCCTCGTATATTAAGGAATTAGACTGGTCAACTACCCTATCAAGCAAATAGGGGGTGAGTAAATTACCACCATTTACACAGGCTGACATAGCCATCATAAGCTGTATAGGTGTTGTACTATTTCCCTGTCCAAAGGACGCGCAGGCTAAATCAACTGGTCCCATTGTAGCTTGATTAAACAAAATTCCCGTTGATTCACCCAAAAGGTCAATTCCAGTTTTAGACCCAAAGCCATAGCTTTTAACATAGCTCATAAAGGTATTAATTCCAAGCCTTGAGCCGATATCCATAAAGCCACAGTTACAGGAATTTTCAATTACCTCAAGCATCGAAAGGCTACCATGACCCTTACGCTTCCAGCAATGCATAGTACTTCCCGCGATTGTCCTTGAGCCCGTACAGTTAATTCTTTCATTTAAATTAAATTTCTTTTCCTCAATTCCAGCACTATAGGTCACAATTTTAAAGGTAGAGCCTGGCTCAAAGCTTTTCCAAACTAAAAAATTTCGATTATAAATTTCCTGATCATATTCCCTGTAGCGCTCAATATCATAAAACGGATATTGACTGATACCCACTATTTGCCCGGTTTTAACATTAGAAACACCACAAATTATCGTTTTGGGATTGTATTTTAAAGCCGTATTTTTAACAATATTATCTAAAATACGGCATACATCTAAATCAATTGAAAGATAAAGATCTAAGCCTGGTGTAGCCTTACTGTAATAAGAAACCATATTATCCATCTTATTTCCTTTAGCATCAGTGTAAATCTTAAGAGCTCCATCACTTTCCTTTAAATAATCATTATAAATATATTCAAGGCCTGTAAGTCCTTCATTATCAATATTGGTAAATCCAAGGGTTTGACCTAAAAGATCTGTATAAGGATAGTATCTTGTAGCATCGGTTGCGAGATATATTCCTTCAAGATTAAGACTAGCGATGGCACTTGCCTCCTCAACCGATATATGACGAGCCTCAGGCTTGATAATTTCAACCGAAACATTTTTGGCTAAATGCTTCAATATTAAATCAGAATCACATTTTAGAACACTCGCAATTTTTTTAGCACACTCATCCTTATTTTTTATTTGCCTGTTAATTGAAACCACAGTTAGAGTTCTTTTATTTCCTACAATTAATTGGCCCTTTCTATCATAAATTTTACCTCTTCCGCTATTAATAGGAATATCCCTTGACCACTGCTCATAAGCCTTTTTATTAATAAAATCTGACATTCCAATATTAATATAGATAAGTCTTCCTACCAATGTAAGAAAGCATATGATAGCTATAAGCATTACTATTAGAATTCTTCTTCTAATCCTATAATTATTGATATTATCACCTAAATTTATATATGAAAATAAATTGTAGTTTATAATAAAATGAATTCGTATAAAGCAAAAATGAGCCTTTTAAAGCTCATTTAGTTAAGATTTATTATCGATTATCGTATTCATCATTTTCATTAAAGTGGGCCTCACTTGCTGAAAATGAGCAATTTTCAAAATTAATATCCTTTATATAATATAAATAGCCAAATTCCTTAACATCAACCTTAACATTTTTAAATGTAATACTAGAAATAGCTTGATCCTTAAAGCCCTCAAGATTAAAAAGACGACTAATTCCTTGGTAAGCTTCATCATTATAGGCCTTAACATTTTGAATTAAGATATTTGATACCTTGGTATTTTCACCCTCAGTTTTATGCGTTAGTAGCTCATAATGGGGATAAATCTTACCATCATAGCCTGAGGGTAGCTTACAAATACTATAATTAGGATTCCAATTTAGACACATATGGAATAAATATTTAACATTTAGCATCTCTAAATTACTAATATTAATATCCCTTATATAGCCTTTTCGAGTATATGAGGATTTTATTCTAAAGCCACAATCGGTATTATAATATTTTAAATTAGAAATATTAATATTATAAACACCACCAGATATTTCGCTACCAATTGTAACGCCAAAGCCTTTATTAATGATGGAATTAGAAATAGTTATATCGTGGCATGAACGATTAACCCTTATTCCATCATAATCACGACCTGATTTGATACAAATTGAATCATCATTACAGTTAGTTTCAACCTTATTTACTAAAACATTATAGGAAGAATCAATATCGATACCATCCGTTGAAGGTGAATTTAGGGCTTCTGACTTAATTTTAACATTCTCAATTACAATATCATTCGAATAAAGAATATGAATATTCCAAAAGCCAGATTCGGTTGAGCATATATCCTTAATTGTGACATTTGAAGAGTTTTGAACTAAGAGATTACGAGGCCTTTTACAATCGTAGTCAGCTGCGAAGCGTAGGCCCTTTGCATCATAGATTTTGCGGTAGCCCCCCTTCATATCATCGCCCCAGTATTTAGCCCACCAATAAGGACCAGAACCATTTAAAATTCCCGGTCCCTTAATCATTACATTCTTAGTATCAATAACATTTAACAAAGCGGGATACCAATCCATCTCAATTCCTGCAACACGAGTTTTAATATCATGATATAAAGACTCATCGGTTGTTGCCTTAAGAATGGCACCCTCCTCAAATTCTAGCTCTAAAGGACCTTTAATAAATAAAGGAGCCGTTTCATAAAGACCTTTCTTAATAATTAATTTTGCTTTTGAACTAATGGCCTCGTTAATTTTAGCCTGAAGATCATCATTTTTTTCTATATATATTGTTTTCATATTATTTAATAATTTGAATAATAGTAATAAACATTGAATTAAGTCGATTTAAATCGGCAATAATATCATTTAAAGCCTTAGCATATGAGGCATTTTCAGATAAATCAAGCTTTCTTATTTGCTTATTAACCTTTTCAATAAGCTTTAAGGCATCATTAACATCGGTTAAAGTTGTCTTTTCACCAATGTCCTGTAAAGCTATAGTCACACTAGAAAGAACAAAAATTGTTTTCTTTAAATTATCATGAGGCTTCCTATCCTTTAAAGTCTTTTGCATCATTTCAAGACGAGTTATTTCACGACCAAGCTTAGCCTGTATCTTCGTGTATCCTTTTTTAGCATAGCCATTCAATTTTAAGTAAATAAGAAAGATAAGAATGGTTATAACTAAAATTGAATACCAAATGATAGCTTCCTTAACAGAATATTGTTCAGCAAGTAGAGTCATTATAATTCCTCCTTCTTATTAGGCATATCCTTAATATGAACATCAAGCTGATTGTAATCAATTGAAATATTGGCATCAACTAAGGCATCTAGGATTTGCTCGTTTAGATCATATAAAGTAGACCAATAATTTTCACATTGAGTCCAGCACTTTAAGGTATATACAAGATTGGAATCGCCATATTCGGTAAGACGAACGCTTGGCTCAGGATTCTTTAAAACGTTCTTTTGCTTAGCCACAACCCCAAGCACAAGCTTTTTAATTACCTCTGTTTTTGAGCCATAGGCTACTGGTACATCAATAGAAATTCTTCTTACTGGTAATCTTGAAAAATTCTTAATTGAGGAATTAATAGCCTGTGAATTAGGATATGTAATCATTAGGCCATCAGTTGTTTTAAGAACAGTATTAAACATTGTAATAGAGATAATAGTACCCTCTACATCACCAATTTTGACATATTCTCCTTCAACAAAGGGCTTAGTTGTTACAAGTAAAAAGCCATTAGCAATACCCTTAATTACATCCTGTAAGGCAAGAGAAACACCTAGTGATATAACTGAGGCGATTGTTACAACTGATTCCGTTGAAATACCAAGAATCTTTAATACTGATACAATTAAAACAATAATTAAAACGATATTTAAAATTGAAATAATAAAGTTAGGAATTGTTTTTTCAATTTTAGAGCGATTAACAGATCTTTTAAGGAGATTAATGATAATACGAATTATCATATATCCAACAAGAACATAAATAATTGCCATTGCAAGCTCTACGCCTGATCCAAGGGCATAATTTTTTAATTTATTTAAAAAACTCATACAAAATCCTTTCATAAATAAAGGCTCAATTGAGCCTAATTATAAACTATAAAGCATTTTTACCTCATGTGGCCTTAAAGGACGATAATCACCCTTACTCATTCCTTCACAAGAAACACATGCAAAGCGAACACGACGAAGCTTCTTAACATCAAAGCCAATAGCCTCAAACATACGTCTAACCTGACGGTTACGACCCTCAGTAATGATAATACGAACTAAAGTTGTACCATATTGCTTATCATACTCTTCAATGAAAACCTGAGCAGGCTTTGTTTGAACGCCATCAAGCATAATACCCTTTTTAAGCTTAGCAACCATGTCTAGGCCTAAGTGTCCATTAACACGAGCTAAATACTCCTTTTCAATATTATTTGAGGAATTAATTAATCTATTCATTAGCTCCCCATCATTTGTCATTAATAATACGCCTGATGTATCATAATCCAAACGACCGATTGGGAAAATACGGTTCTTCTTTACCTCAGCCTGCATTAAATCCATAACTGTACGACGACCTAAATCATCATGAGCAGTAGTAAGATATCCTGTTGGCTTATAAAGAACAAAGTAAACCTTATCCTCTTTAACAATTAATTTCCCATCAACCTTAATTTCATCAGTTAAATAAGCCTTTCTTCCAAGCTCAGTCACAACCTCACCATTAACGGTAACCTTACCATCTAGAATTAGCTTTTCACTAGCACGACGTGAGGCAACACCACACATCGCCATAATTTTTTGTAAACGAATAGCTTCTGCCATTAAAATCATCTCGACTTTCTTTATTTATTTTCAATTTATTATAGCATATATATAAAAAAAAAGACACAGGAAAATTTTCCTATGTCTTATTCTATACTATGCTCAAAGTTTAATTACATTGATTCATGAATAGTACGGCTGATAACATCATCTTGTTGTTCCTTTGTTAACTTGATGAAGTTTACAGCGTATCCTGATACACGAATTGTAAGTTGAGGATACTTCTCAGGGTGCTTTTGAGCATCTAGTAATGTTTCACGATTAAATACGTTAACATTTAAGTGGTATCCACCATCAGATACATAAGTATCTAGCATTTGAACTAAATTATCTACCTTTTGTGACATTTTTCTTTACCTCCGAAATTAGTCTTCATCCTTACCAAGTGAGTTTGGTGTAATTGAGAATGTATTAGAAATACCATCTCTTGAATACTCATATGGAAGCTTAGCTACTGATTCAAGTGATGCTAGAGCACCATGAGAATCACGTCCATGCATTGGGTTAGCACCTGGAGCTAATGGTTGACCTGCCTTACGTCCATCAGGAGTATTACCAGTCTTCTTACCATAAACTACGTTAGAAGTGATTGTTAAAATTGACATTGTAGGAACTGACTCACGGTATGTATAGTGCTTTCTAATCATGTTCATGAATGTCTTAACTAGCCATACAGCAATTTCGTCTACACGGTCATCATTGTTACCATACTTAGGGAAATCTCCTTCAGTCTTGAAGTCAACAATTAAGCCTTCAGCATCACGAATAGGAGTTACCTTTGCATACTTGATAGCTGATAAAGAGTCTACTGCACATGAAAGACCTGCAACACCTGTTGCGAAGAAACGACCAACCTTAGTATCATGTAAAGCCATTTCAAGAGCTTCATATGAATACTTATCATGCATATAGTGAATTAGATTTAATGTATTAACATAAACATCTGCTAACCATTCCATCATTACTTCATACTTATGCTTAACATCTTCATAAACTAGTTGTCCATCTCCTAAAATTGGTTGATATTCAGGTCCTACTTGCATAGCCTTACCAGTAACCTTATCCTTCATAAGCTCATCCTTACCACCATTCATAGCGTATAGTAAGCACTTAGCTAAATTAGCACGAGCACCGAAGAATTGCATATCCTTACCAACTCTCATTGAAGATACGCAGCAAGCGATACAGTAATCATCACCCATTTCAGGACGCATTAATTCATCTGATTCATATTGAATTGATGAAGTCTTAATAGAGATATCAGCACAGAATTGCTTAAATCCCATAGGTAATCTCTTAGACCATAGAACTGTTAAATTTGGTTCTGGAGCTGGTCCTAAGTTTTGAAGTGTATGTAGTACACGGAAGCTGTTCTTAGTAACTAATGTACGTCCATCAGTTCCCATACCACCAATTGATTCAGTTACCCATGTTGGGTCTCCTGAGAATAGTTCATTATAAGACTCAATACGAGCGAATCTTACCATACGAAGCTTCATAATGAAGTGGTCCATTAACTCTTGAGCCTCAGACTCAGTTAAGATACCTCTCTTCATATCTCTTTCGATATAAATATCTAAGAATGTAGAGTTACGTCCGATTGACATAGCTGCACCATTTTGATCCTTAACAGCAGCTAGGTAACCAAAGTATAACCATTGAATTGCTTCTTTTGCATTTTCAGCTGGACGAGAAATATCGAATCCATAGCTTGCAGCCATTTCAGTTAAAGCCTTTAAAGCCTTAATTTGTTCTGCAACTTCCTCACGATCACGAACGCGATCAGGAGTCATTTCGCCACAAATAAGTGACTTATCTAATTCCTTATGCTTAATTAAATATGCAGTACCATAAAGAGCAATACGACGATAATCACCAACGATACGTCCACGACCATATGTATCAGGTAGACCTGTTAAAATGTGTGCTGAACGACAAGCTCTCATTTCAGGAGTGTAGCAATCAAATACTCCGTCATTGTGAGTCTTACGATACTTAGTGAAAATTTCATGAATTCTATCAGTTACTTGGTATCCATATTGAGCAGCAGCTTGCTCAGCCATCTTAATACCACCAAATGGCATTAAAGCTCTCTTTAAAGGAGCATCTGTTTGAAGACCAACGATCTTCTCAAGATCCTTATCAATGTAGCCTGGCTTGTGTGAATTAACTTGAGAAACGATATCGATATCGCAATCAAGAACTCCACCTTTAGCACGCTCTTGAGCCATTAAATCAAGAACCTCATTCCATAATTTCTTAGTAGCATCTGTTGCAGGTGCTAAGAAGCTTGCATCTCCCTCATAAGGAGTATAGTTTCTTTGGATGAAATCACGAGTATTTACTTCGTCATTAGACCATTTTCCAAGGGTGAAACCTTCCCATGCTTTGTTCATAGTATTAACCTCTTTCTTAATTTAAAATTATTAACTATTTATTGGATAGCCACAAAAAATTATTTTTCCAACTTTCCGTCACATATTATCACATACTAGCACTATTTTGTCAAGAAATATGCTCGTAAAATTAGTTTTTTTCTATTTTATCTCATTAATCTTTGCATCAAGCCAAAGCTCAAGAATTTCCTCTGGCTGATAGCCCTTGCAGCGAGCCTTAATTTCGCCATCCTTTGTTACAAGAATTGTTGGGGCAGTTTGAACATCAAATAGCTCCATTAAATCAAGAGTGTTTTCATCTGCCTCAATGTGGACAAGACGGCAATCATCTCTTTGACCAATTATTTCCTGTAGCACTGGCATTAATGATAGGCAATTTGCACATGAATTTCCCGAAATCTCAATTACACAAATCCCCTTTAATTCTTCTTTATAATTTTTAACTGTAATCATTGTTTTACCACCTTTAAAATTTCTCTTGCATGTAAAACCTGCTCTTTAGTAGGGGGTTCAACTCCCTTTAAACGATAAGGAATTCCAAGCTTTTCATATTTTACAATTCCCATTGTATGATAAGGTAATACCTCAACCTTATCAACTGTCTTTAAGGTATCAATAAATGCCTTAAGCTCATAAAGCTCTGTATCATCTGTTGTAATACCTGGCACAAGAACGTGACGAATCCACATATGCTTATCATGATCAGATAGCCATTTTGCAAAGGCTAGTGTATTATCATTATAAACACCTGTGAGCTCCTTATGACCTTCACGATTAATATGCTTAATATCTAATAAGAATAAATCAGCATATTTAATTAGCTCCTCATGCTTTTTAACACTTTCAGGATCCTCAGGATTAAAAATATAACCTGACGTATCAACTGCAGTTCTTACACCTTGCTCATGGAATAATTTTAAAAGCTCGATTGCAAAATCTATTTGAAGCAATGGCTCACCACCAGTAATAGTGACACCACCCTTATCTCCCCAATATCCTTTGTATCTAATAGCTTGATTTACTATATCCTGTGCTTCCCATTCCTCTGCACCGTCTTGACTCCAGGTATCTGGGTTATGGCAGTACTTACATCTTAATGGGCAGCCCTTAAAAAATATAACATAACGAATTCCTGGTCCATCAACTGTACCAAAAGATTCAAATGAATGAATTTTACCCTTCATATTAACACCTCGCTAGGAGTATAACATTTTTTATTAATTTTCTCAATCAATTTACATTTAATGCTAAAAAATAAAAAAATGCTCATCATCTATAGTATGAGATAAATGATAAGACATAATACAAAAATTATTAAATTTACGCTTAAAGCTATAATAAAGCACTTCTTCATTGATTTTAATTTAAATGATGATAAATAAAAGCTAATTACATAAATCGAGGCATCAGTTGAACCCTGTAAAATACTTGATACATAGCCAAGCTTTGAATCGGCACCATATTCATTATATACTTTAATCATAAAAGCTAGAGATGCTTGACTAGATATTGGTCTAATTAAAGCCTGAGCAATCAAATCCGCCGGAATTTTTACTGACCTAAAGATAAATTCAATTAGTCCTGAGGATCTTAGCATATTTACACAAATATACATCGCAAGCATGGAAGGAGCTACCCTTAAGGAGCTTTTAAAGCCATCCTTTATTCCTACTATAAAGGAATCATAGGAATTGTTTTTATTTATAAGGCTTAAGCTAAATACGATTATAAATATAATAGGTATAACATATTTACTTATCATATTTAACAAGCACCTTATTTAAGCAAATGGTAATTATAAAAGCTAAAAGGCTTAATAAAAAGGAAGGTAAAATTATATCAAAGGCATTATTTATATATGATCCTCTAATAGCTAAAATCCCTTGAGGAAGAAGACAAAATCCAGAAGCATTAAGGGTTAAAAAGGTGATAATTGCATTATAGTCCTTCTTAGCTACTAAGGATTCCATCGCTTTTAATCCTGCGGATGTAGCCGCACCATTAATTCCTAAAAAATTACAAAGCAAATTAAGTGAAATAATATCAATATCATCATTATTAAGGCTTAAAAATAAACGAGACATTGGATTTCTTAAAAAGCTAGTTAAATGCTTTATAATTCCACAATCATATGCAACCTGATGCTAGCCTGAAAACAGCATTACACTAGCAGATGTATTTATAACAAGCTTAATCCCCTCTAAGGGTATTTCAAGTAGGCTGTTAGATGCAAGCTCACTTCTTCCGGTAAATACTAAAAAGGAAATTGCAGCAATAAATATTATGGCAAATAATTTATTCAAAATATCACCATTTAATTTTATGGATTATTTCTTATAATATGAAAAAAATCTACCCTTGCCTGATAGATTCATTTTTTTATTTATTTTGTATTAATTGGAAGTAAAATTAATAATACAGGATATATTACAAAAATATAGTAATATACATATTTAAAGCATTGTGTATTATTAATACCTACTAATATATATAAGGCAATTACTGCAGCTACAATTAAAAGCGTAATTACTTTTTTTAAGATTATATTATGAATAAAAATATATGCTAGGCTATAAATAATTACAAGTCCAAGCATAATCCATAGCCAGTATGAAGACTTTGCAATGCTAAGCATTGAAAAAGATATAATCTCTTCATCTTCAGATTTTACTGCATACATAGGATATGCGATAAATAGAATTATTCCAAGAATTGATAGAATAATTGCTAAGACCTCTTTTGTTTTAACGTGAAGATCTAATGACTTAGATGAATCTAGTTCCATAGTAGACACCAAGGCTTCGTTTTTTGATATTACAGACATTACCGGAATGGCTAGGAAATATAAAACGACAAACTCACCAAGCCCTACTGTCCATACATTATACCAAAAGCCTACACCCCACATATCAAAAGCAAAACCAAGCTCAATAGGAACAATGATTGCATTTGAAATTACTGGGAACAATGCCGCAATTGGCATTTTTCTTACATAAATCATTGGAATGATTGCCAAAGTTGTTGCAAGAGTACCAAATAGCATATCATACCAGCCTAAGCTAGATGTTGTATTAGCAATAAAGCATCCTAAAATAAGACTTACAGCATACTTAGGATTTAAAACTACAAGTAATACTAATATTTCACTAATTCTAAACTGAATAGGTCCATATGAGATAGGTGCAAATATCCATGTTAGAGCAGCATACAATGCTGCAATTATTGCCGATTCCGCAATAAGCTTAATATTATTGTTTTTCATTTTTATTTCTCCTTGTTTTTTATTTTAAAAGATGGTTTGGCAAGAAACACCTTTACAAGGCTATATTATAGTGAAATTATAAAATTATTGCAAGAAAAATTTTAGCATTTTACATCTTCTATTAAATTTAGATTTTCAATTTTTGTAAAAACTTGAATGTAGCCACAATCATATGGTTTTAAAAGTGCAACATATAATCCATCAAGTCCTTCGACTGATGCTATAGTATACCATCTACCCTGATATTTAAGCTTAAGACCTTCCGCAACTAAATCCTTTTTTTCATTTGATGATTTAATTATAGTACCAGCATGAATTAACGAACCATCAACAGTTTCATAGAAAAGCTTTTCATTATTGTGCTTAATTCCCTTAACTAACTGTGAGCATGACCATACATTACCACTTTTAAAAATTTGATCATCAATTATTTGACGTTCACCATTATCACCTGAGATTAAATAAAACATTTTCATTTTCCTCCAAAATTAAACAATCTATTTACTAATTTCATTATATCATTGTTTTCATATTAAAGATGCATTTTTAGAAATATTTTAACAT
>ULJW01017046.1_pt1 | contig 15894 bp, 20 predicted proteins | sample 1950991 | NCBI WGS metagenome assembly ULJW01 (sample SAMEA4835484, study PRJEB28245) | human gut metagenome | biome: gut microbiome; material: fecal sample | place: Denmark | collected 2008 | reverse complement strand
AGAACTTGTTTCTATCTCCATAATTATCACCAATAAAATTATACCTTATAAAATTTATTTGTTTTGGAAAAAAGCACACAAAATTAGACAAAATAAGCTATAATTATTTTATATAATTGGAAATGAGGGCATAGAATGAGAAAAAATAAAAGGAAAATAATATTTGGCATTTTAATAATTAGCTGGATGCTTGTCATATTTTTATTTTCAAGTCAAAACGGTGATAGCTCATCTGGTAGTAGTCAAAAAATAGTTAATGCAATTATAAATATTTTTGTTAGGAATTTTGATTCGTATTCATTAGAAAGGCAAGCCTCAATTATGAGTAAATTAAGTTTTTTTGTTCGTAAGGGTGCTCATATGACAGAATATGCAATTCTTGCAATACTTGTCTTTTTCTTTCTAACTGATAATTTAAAAATATTTAGATACCTCATTCCTGTATTAGTATGCTTTATCTACGCATGTACAGATGAATTTCATCAATCCTTTGTTAGTGGAAGAGGCCCAAGCTTCAAGGATGTAATGATTGATACCCTAGGATCGATTCTTATAATTGTATGCTTATTTGTTTTCTTTTTTATTAAAAAAAGATTACAAAAGAAAAAAATGCAAACTCAACTTTACATTAATGAAAAATAATTCTTTTTAATTAAGAGTTTATATTGATTTATTTTTAAAAAAACTATAAAATAAAATTAGTGTTAGGGAAATTATTTTGTATTTTGAGTTAGATACTTTAAAGTAAGAAGGAATATATATGAATAAAATTATGATTGTAACCGACTCATGTTCGGATATTAGGAATGATGATATTGCAAGACTTGATGTAGAGGTCGTTCCAATGAATGTATCCTTTGGTGATGAAAATTATCAAGAGGGCGTTAATCTTTCAGTAGAGGAATTTTATAAGAAGCTAACAAGCTCACGTGTTTTTCCTAAAACAAGTCAGCCTTCACCTGAGCTTTTTGAAAATTTATTTTTAAAGGCTAAGGAGCAAGAAAGAGAGGTACTTGTGCTTTGTATTTCATCAGGCCTTTCAGGTACAATTCAAGCAGCTAATTTAGCGGCATCCTTAGCTGAATACGAGGACCATGTTCATATTGTTGATACGCTTCAATGCTTAACAGGCTTAAGACTTTTAATTAAGGAAGTATGTAAATTACGTGATGAAGGCAAAAGCATTGATGAAATTATAAGCGTTGTTAATGACATTAAGTATCGTATAAGATATTTTTCAATTTGTGATACGCTTGAATATTTCCACAAGGGTGGAAGATTATCATTAACTAAGCTTATTATTGGCTCATTAGTTGGTATCAAGCCTTTTATTGATCTAGATAGAGAAGGAAAAATAAGAAAATTTGGTCAAGGCCTAGGAATGAATCGTTCTTTAAAGTCTGCCCAGGATTTTATTAAGAAAAATGAACGTGATGAAGCATATGGTGCTTTATATGGCTATACAGCCAATGATGAGAATATGAAGCGCTTATATGAAAAAACAAAGGATCTACTTAAGGTAGATGAATTAGATTATGCAGAAATCGGTGCGGCATCTGGTGCTCATATTGGACCTAATGCCTGCTGCGTATGCTATATTTCAAAGGAGCCTAAATAATGCTATTTTACTCAACTGTTGCTATTGCAATTGGTGCACTATTAGGGGGAATAGGATTGTTTTATATTTTTAAGAAGGAAGATGGATTGAAGAAATTAAAAAAAGCCAAGCTTTCTAATCCAAGATTATATATATACATTATTTCAATTGTAATGCTTATTATCGGACTTGGCTTAATGGTAAGTGGAGTTTTATCCTTTATTTTTTCTTACGATTTAATTTTTTCAATTATATTTACAGCATTAATTGCTTTATATCTTTTAATTGATTTTATATTACAAAGAAAACTAAGAAATTAGTTTTAACACTTAGAAATCACCTTAGCGGTGTTTTCTTTTTTTATTATTATGAGACCTATAAGCAAAATAAAGCATATAAGTCCTATTATAATATTGTAATATAATAAAGTAGCACTAAGCCCACTAATGAGAGCTATGATCAATCTTTTTAATAAAAATTCTTTATAATCTAAAAAGCCTGTAGCATTTATAATCTGTAAATGAATTGAAAAGCCTAAAAAGGCATTGAAAAAGCTATATAAAAATAAATCTAAAGACTTACTATAGGAATAATAAAAACGATTGGAAACAGTCATATCAAGAAGGCTTGATAGGATAAAGGAGTAAGAATTATCAAGCTTAAAAAATTGTATAAGCAAGGATGCAATTATATCAAAAAAGAAAACAAAGGAAAAAATCCTTATAAGACTATTAAATGAATCATTGATAATTTGGCTTAAATCAAGCCTTTTATTAGAAGGGCTTATATGCTTAGTTGAAGAATAATTTCTTTGAGGCTTAATTAAAAAAATAAGAGGTATTAAATAGGAAATTAAAATAATAATCCAAATTCTTTCCTTAAAAAATAAAATAGAGCTTTTGTATAAATATAAAAATGATGAAAAGCATAAAGAGACACTTAGACGGTTAGCCTCGGCTTTAGAGATCCTTTCTTCCTTATATAAATCATTGATTAAAATATGTGAGGTTGGATTACCACTTAAAAAGGAAAATAAGAAAATAAAAACCTCATCCTCAACCTCAAAGCCAAAAATCCTCATAAAAATAGGAGAAATAAGCCTTATAAATTTATTTATATACTTGTTTTCTTTTAAAATTCTTGCGATAATTATCATCATAAATAAGGCCGGCACTAGGATATAGATGAATGTTGTAGTAGTTGATAAAAAGGAATTCGCTACAAGAGATGAATATTTAATGCTTAAAAAGCTGATGAAAAGAGTGAGAAAAAGGATTAAAATAATATCACCTAATTAAATTTACTAGCAAAGATTAAAATTTATGATAAAATATGAGGGAAAGGGGTAATGCCAATGATTAGAAGACTTATTAAGTATTTCAAAGCGAAAAAAGCATTAAGATCGTATTCCTATGGTGATGTGATTTGGTGTAAAATAAAAAAATATGGCGACAAATTTACTTTTGAGGATAATCATCAAATTAGACCCTTTTTGTTTGTAAAATATGAAAATAGAAAAATCTATGGCTATACCTTAACCCATGCCATTCCCGAAAAAAATACCTTAGCCTGTTCATTAATAAGCCATGATGGTGATTATGCCCTGTTAATGTGCCTTTTTGAACTTAAGGCTAGCTCATTCGAGGGCTTTTCTGAGCATATGGATGAGGTGGATTTATCTAATATTTCAAAAATCATTTACAATATGCATGATGATTCTAAAATTAAAGAACAAATTATTAAAACAATCAAGCTTGATGTAAATGATATTGTTAGCTTTAAGGGGGAAAATTATTTAGTTTACGCTCTTGATGCTAAAAGATTAACTCTTTATAAGCTTTTAAACGAAAAAAATGAAATTAAAATAGTTCATAAAAATAATACATATTATTTATCAAACAAGGCTATAATTGTAGATGAAAATGAGGTAGTATTTGTTGATAAATTTAATGATGATATAAAGGCTCTTTTAAAAAATGCCAGAAAGGAAAGCAAGGCTTTAAGTAAAATTGCTAAAAGTACACTTAATCCCGGGGATATTTATAAAACTGGTAGCGGAAGGTATTTAGTCCTTGAGGTTGATGGAGATAATCTTTTAGTTACTAAATATGGTAATCCTGACTATATAGTAAGAAATGCACCTGCAAAGGGTAAGCAAAGGCTATTTACAATATCAGAGGAAAGCCTTAAGGATTTTAAAGCTAAGCTATCTAAATTTGCCGAAATTTTTGGTTAAATAAAAATTATAAAAAAATGACTTTTTTTGATAGAAAAAAGTATAAAAATACTTGACTTTTATATTAGTAATCTTTATAATTATACTGCTAGGGTGATTTTATGCGTTATACATTAGCTCAATTAAGAAAAATGCATTTTCCACATAAGGAAGAATGCCTATATGATTTTAATGATGAATTAAATGGCTTTGAGGATGTTAAATCATCAGAAGAAGCTAAAGTAGTAGAAACCATTGCAAACATAGGACCTGATTCTTATAGGGTCGACCTTGATATTGAAATCAATCTTATGCTTGAGTGTGCTGTTACGCTTGAAGTTTTACCTTACAAAATTAAGACCAAGGCTAGTGAATATTATACTTTTGATAAAGAGACTTATGACAACGGAGACTTTATCTTAGTAGAAGGACAAACTCTTGATACAAGAGAAGAGGTTCTATCAGAAATCCTAATTGAAAAGCCAATGAAATTCGTAAAGGATGGCGTTGAATTTCAAGATGAGATTGAAGAGGAGCCTGAAGAAAAAATAAATCCTGCATTTGCTGGACTTAAGGACTTATTAAAATAATAGGAGGTGTAATTATGGCAATTGTTCCATTCCGTCGTGTTTCAAAGACTAAGAAGAGACAAAGAAATTCACACTCAGCTTTAACAGTTCCAGGTATGATTGTATGTCCTAACTGTGGTGAATTAACATTATCTCACCGTGCTTGTGCAAATTGTGGTTACTACAAGGGTAAGCAAGTCGTAGCTAGTAAGAATTCAGAAAAATCTGAATAATTAATAGAAATAGATGCTAAAGGCATCTATTTTCTATTTTAGGAGGATTTTAAAATAAAATATGGTATAATTTATTGAGGTGTTAAAATGTCAGAACATATTACAGTATTAAAGGAAGAGGCTGTTAATGCCCTAAATATAAAGGAAAATGGAATTTATGTTGACGCTACTCTAGGTGGTGGTGGACATTCATCATTAATTTTATCAAAGCTTAAGGGCGGACATTTATATTCATTTGATCAGGATGATTATGGTATATCACGTGCTAAGGAAATTTTGGATCAGGTTGCTAGTAATTATACAATTATAAAAAGTAATTTTGTTAATTTGAAGCAAAAGCTAAATGAATTAGGTGTTGAGCATATTGATGGTATCCTATATGATTTAGGAGTTTCTTCATTTCAATTTGATATGGAAGAAAGAGGATTTTCCTATCGCTTAGATGGACCTCTTGATATGAGAATGAATCAAAATCAGGAGCTAAGCGCTAAGACCATTGTAAATGAATGGCCAACATCAAAGCTCATTGAAATTTTTTATCGCTATGGTGAAGAGAAATTTGCTAAGCAAATTGCTTTTCAAATTGATAAGGTAAGGAAGGAACATGAAATATCGACAACCTTTGAGCTAGTAGATATTATTAAATCAGCCCTTCCACAAAAGGTTTTAAAGCAGAAGGGCCATCCTGCAAAACAGGTATTTCAGGCTCTAAGGGTTGCGGTAAATGATGAGCTTACTGTTTTTGAAAAATCATTACTTGACGCTCTTGATATGCTAAATCCTGACGGAAGGGCAGTTGTAATTACCTTCCAATCACTTGAGGATCGTATTTGTAAATCTATTTTTAAGGAAAAATCGACTCTTGATATTCCAAATGGCTTACCTATTGTTATTAAAGAAGAAGCTCCTTTTGAGCTTATTTCGAGAAAGCCTATTTTACCATCTGAGGAGGAATTAAATCATAATAATCGTTCCCATAGTGCAAAAATGCGCGTTTTAAGGAAGCGCTAATAAAAAGGTTCTGTAATTTTATATTACAAAATTTTTTTATTTACTGAATTTAAAAAGAACCGAATATTAAAATTCGATTCTTAAAATTAAATTGAAATTTTATCTAGCTTGATTATAGCGTTCAATAGATGGTCTTATACGATCATATACTAAAGCACAGATGAATACGCTAAGTATATCCTTAATTAAGAATGGTGATAGTCCAACTTCGATAATATATGAAAATGATTTAGAAGCACCCATATAGCAATTAAAAATAATTCCCATATAAATTAAGCCTACAATATCAATAGTAGCAAGTCCTAGAAGCCCTCTAATAATTAAGAAAATTAATGAGTCATCCTTGATTTTTATTCCACATGGAATAGCTGATAGGAAAAATCCTATTATAAAGCCAAAGCTAGGCTTAAGAACATAATAAAATCCCGCATCTGTGCCTGAAAAGACAGGTAAGAAGCAAACTACGCCAATAAAAATATATAGTCCAAAAACAATTAATCCTTTTTTTACGCCTAAAATATATGAAATAATAATAACAGCAAATGTTTGTAAGGTTATAGGAATAGGTCCAATACTAAACTTTATTTTAGAGCATACAATTAATATTGCGAGCATCATACTCATAAGTGCGATATCCTTTAATTTTAACATAACTAACTTTCTCCTTTTGTCCCAAATTTTAGCACATGAAAAAGGCTTAGTAAAGAAAAACTTGAAATTTGTTGATTCGTGTTGTATATTTTATTTGATTGTGGAGGTGCTATTATGTATGAGCTACATTTTTTAAAGGGAAATACATATTATATAGATGGACCTACAAATTGTGGTGTATATGTTTTAAATGAAAAGAAGGAAGTTCTTTTATTTGATTGTGGAACGGAAGTAGATGCCCCATATATTTTTGATGCGATAGCTAAGGCCGGTATGAAAATTACATATTTAGTTTTTTCTCATTGTCATGCCGACCATGCCGGAGGTTGGGAATATATTTATTCAAGAACCCACTGTATGATGATCGCATCTAAGGTGGAAAGAGGCTTTTTTAGAGATCCTAAGCTTGATATTGGCTTTTTATATGGAGGATATCCGCTTGATGAATATGATGGTAAGCTAATGCATATTGATATGAATGATGAGATTTATTCCTTAGATGAAATTCCCGCTGGTCTTGAATGGTTTCACCTTCCAGGACATCACTGGGGTATGATTGGAATCAAAACTAAGGATGACGTTTACTTCGTAGCGGATACCCTTGGGTCAATTGATTTAGTAGAAAGAGCACATATTCTTTTAATTTATGATGTGAAGGGATATTTAGATTCCTTAAATTTTGTTGAATCATTGAATGGCAAGATGGTTGTACCATCACATAGCCCGGCTACTGATAATATTAAGCCTGTCGTTGAATTTAATCGAAATACGATGTATGAGATTATGGATGTTTTACTTGATTATTTAAAGGAAGAACATAACTGTACAGAGTGTACATCCTATATTTTTGATTATTATAAGCTAAAAATTACATATAATAAATATATGCTAATACTTTCTACTGTAAGAAGCTATTTATCTTATTTATCTAATAGTAAGAGAATAAGAAATTATTTTAAGGATAATAGATTAGTATTTATAAATGAGGCTTAGGTTTTAACTTAAGCTTTTTACATTAGTAAATAAAAGAAGAATTGATGAAATTATATGGATAGCTTAAAATAGACAAAATAATAAAAAGCAGATTTAGTCTGCTTTTTGCTTATTATCCTTATAAATACGATTCTTTAGTAATTCCATTCTTGTATCAATGCTAGCCGATTCTTCAGCGAGTAGCTTTAATGCAAAAGAAATGGATTTTTTCTCATCAATATTCTTTTTGTATCTTAATTGATGTTCAAGAGCTGCCCAAAAGTTTTGCGCAATTGTTCTTATTTGAACCTCAACAATCATATTTCTTTTGCCTGTTGAAAGATAAATAGGTGTTTCAATAATAAGATGTAAGGAACGATATCCATTTGACTTAGGATTTTTAATATAATCCTTTTCCTCAATAAGCTTAATATCATCCTGATTTAAAAGACCATCTCTAATTTTATATACATCCTCAGGAAAATTACAAATAACTCTTACACCAGCAATATCTCTAATATTAGCTTCAAGCGCCTCAATTGTAAAAGGAATATTTTTTTTATAGGCCTTATCTACAATTGATTCGGTTGATTTAACACGAGACTTGATAGAATCAATAGGATTTTGTTCGGAATTTAGAGAATATTCCTTATTTAAAATATTTAATTTAGTTACGACCTCATCAATCGCACATTCATAATAGGTTAGGAGTCTTGCATAAGGCTTAGTTATTTCTCTTATAATCTTCATTTTCATTTCAGGACTCATTTCTTCCTTGGCAAGATTATTAATTTCAATAAGAGATTGATTAAAATTTTCCATTATAGTACCTCCATATCTAAATTTATTATAGCATTTTTAGATTTAATAATTAAATAAAATTAACATATAAATTGAGATTTTATAAAATAAATGGTATTATTTAAGTAAATATAACAGGGTGGGATTTTTATATGAAAATTATTGAAGAGGAAATACAAAAAAGGGGGATTGTTTTACCAGGAAACATTTTAAAGGTTAATTCGTTTTTGAATCATCAGCTTGACCCAAAGCTATTAGATAAAATGGCTTTAGAATGGGCAAGGCTATTTAAAGATGATAATATCACAAAAATTGTAACCATTGAGGCATCAGGCATTGCCTTAGCGGTCCTAACAGGCCTTAGGCTTAATGTACCAGTGGTGTTTGCTAAAAAAACACCTTCTAAAAATATTGGTAGTGTCTATCAGTCAGTTATTCATTCCTATACAAGGGGACAGGATTTTAATATTCAGATTGAAAAGCAGTTTTTAAGTAAAAATGATCGCGTTTTAATTATAGATGATTTCTTAGCTAATGGAAGTGCAGCTCTTGGCATGATTGATATTATAAATCAAGCAGGTGCTAGCCTTGTGGGGGTTGGAATTGCGATTGAAAAGGGATTTCAGGATGGTGGAAAAATTCTAAGAGCTAAAGGAATTAGAGTTAAATCACTCGCTATTGTATCTAGCATGAATGAGGAAACTAAAAAAATAGAATTTGCTCATTTAGATTAAAAACATAATAATTAAAATTGCCATTTAAATTATATTATGATAAAATATAATAGTATGAAATTTAGTGAAATTAGGTGTAAATATGAAAAATTTTCAGGTTGCTTTAGATGGACCTGCCGGGTCAGGGAAATCCTCAATTAGTGAATTGGTTGCTAAAAAGCTTGGTTTTGTTCACATTGATACAGGTGCAATGTATCGTGCTGTAACATTAGAAGCGATTAGACGAGGAATTGATTTAGGAGATGAATCACAATATACATTTATAGATAATATTGAGGTAGTTTATATCAATGATAAAACATTGTTAAATCAAGAGGATGTTTCTGATGCAATAAGAAGTCTTGAGGTTACACGAAATGTTAGCTTAGTATCTTCTTTGAAGGCTGTAAGAGATAAAATGGTTTACTTTCAAAGATTAAGTGCTAAAAATGGCTATGTTTTAATGGATGGAAGAGATATTGGAACAACTGTTTTACCAAATGCAGATGTTAAAATATTTTTGACAGCTACTCCTGAGGAGCGTGCTAAAAGACGCTTAAAGGAATTACAGGCTAAGGGTATTAACGAATCGTATGAAACGATTCTAAATGATATTAAAGTAAGAGATTACAAGGACAGTCACCGTGAAATATCACCACTTAAAATGGCTGATGATGCAATTTTAGTGGATACTACATCGATGACAATTGAAGAAGTGTGCAATACTATTGTAGGTATTGTTTGTGAAAGGATGGATTAAGATGGAAAATAAGGAAATGTCAATGGAAGAACTTCTTAAGGAAGAAGGCGAGCGTGAGCTTCATGTTCACGATACAATAAAGGGTGAGGTTATCGAGGTTACTGATAAGTATGCTAAGGTTAATCTTAATACATTTACAGAGGGAACAATTTATTTGGATCACTATACAACTGATAAGAGCGTTGATTCATTAAAGAAGCTTGTTAAGGTTGGTGATGTAATTGAAGCTGAAATCACTAAGATTTCTGAAGGTGAAAGCAGTGATATTTTACTTTCACGTTTAAATACCTTAAAGAAGGATAATTATTTCAAGTTTAAAGAAAATAACCCTCTTGAAACTAATGTTGAGGCGAAGGTTATTCGTGTAATTGAGGGTAAGGGCTATATTTTAAATAATGGCGTTATCGATATGTTTATGTCTGTAAAAGACCTAAAGACTCCTCTTGCTAAGGGTGATCTTGTAGCGGTTAAGCTTATTGCTTATGATGATAATAAGCAAAATGCATATGTTTCTCGTTATGCAGTAATTCGTGAAGAGCGTCAGCACGCTTATGAGGAGCGTCAACGTGCTCATGAGGAATATGTAGCTAAGAAGGAAGCTGAGCACCAAGAATATGTTAAGGAAAGAGAAGAGGAATATAAGACATTCCATGTTGGTGATAAGGTTCATGGAACAGTATGCCGTATCGTTCCTTATGGTGCATTTGTTAAATTTGATAAGGTTCAAGGCTTAATTAGACTTAAGGATGTTGATCATCAATTCATTAAATCAGCTGCTGATATCCTTCATGTGGGTGATGAGCTTGATTGTCTTGTAGTAAATACTGACAATGGTAAGCTAGAATTATCACGTAAAGCTTTATTAAAGACTCCATATCAATTATATCGTGAAGCTCATGATGTTTCTGATACAGTAAAGGGTCATGTAATTAACAAAATGCCATTTGGTGTTTTAGTAGAGCTGGATAAAAATGTTACAGGCTTACTTCATAAGTCTGAGTTTTCTTGGAATCCTAATGATAATTTAATGGCTTCATTATTAATTGGTGATGAAATTGAGGTTTCAATTATTCGCTTTGATGATGCAAATGAAAAGATTGGTCTTTCAAGAAAGCCATTAATTGACAATCCTTGGAGCCGTGTAGAAACATCTGTAGGCTCAAAGGTTACAGGAAAAATTACAGGGGTTAAGGAAAATGGCTTTGTCGTTTCTTTACTTGGTGTAGATGGATTCCTACCATTCAATGCTATTGATGGTGGAGAAAAGAAGCTTAAGGCTACTGATTTATATCAGGTTAGCGATGATGTCAATTGTATTGTTACAGAATTTAACCCTAAGAAATGGATTTTAAATTTATCAGAAAAGGCATATAAGGCTCAAGAGGAAAGAGAGCAATATGAAAATTATATGCAAAACGAAGATGAAGCACAGGCTACAACTTTAGGAGATATTTTCAAAGATCAATTAAAGTAAGCCAAGAAAGGTTTGATGTAAATGCTAGGTAAGGTGGCAATTGTTGGTCGTCCTAATGTCGGAAAATCAACATTATTTAATCGTATAATTGGCCAACGATTATCAATTACAGATTCTACCCCTGGAGTAACCAGAGATAGAATTTATGCTAAAGGTGAATGGCTAGGACATGAGTTTAACTTAATAGATACAGGCGGAATTGAAATTTCTGATGCTCCATTCCAGGTGGAAATCCAAGCTCAGGCTGAGGTTGCAATGGAAGAGGCTGACGTTATTATTATGCTTTGTGATTCTCGCTCTGGTGTTACAGATGATGATACATATATTGCAAAGCTATTATATCGCTCAAATAAGCCAGTTATTTTAGCTGTTAACAAGGTTGATGATCAAAAATTTATGGACAATGTTTATGAATTCTATGCCTTAGGCTTTGGTGACCCAATTCCTGTTTCATCAAATCATGGTGTTGGTGTTGGTGACCTTCTTGATAAGGTTATTGATGCTCTTCCTGAGATTAAGGACCGTCCTTATAAAGATAGCATTTGCTTCAGCTTAATTGGACGTCCTAATGTTGGTAAATCATCTTTAACTAATGCTTTACTTCATAATGAGCGTGTTATTGTATCTGATGTACCAGGTACAACTACTGATGCCATCGATACAGAGTTCGATGCTTATGGTAAGCATTATGTTGTAATTGATACAGCCGGCCTTAGAAAGCGTGGTAAGATTTACGAAAACATGGAAAAATACATGGTTATTCGTACTGTTGATGCCATTGAACGAAGCGATGTTGTATTACTTGTCCTTGATGCTCAAACAGGCTTCCAGGAACAGGATAAGCACGTTGCCCAATATTGTGATGAATATAATCGTCCAACGATTATTGTTGTAAATAAATGGGACGCCGTTGAAAAGGATTCAAAGGCGATGAATGATTGGACTAAGAAGGTAAGAGATAACTTTAAGTTCTTAGATTATGCACCAATTGTTTTCATAAGTGCCTTAGAAAATAAGCGTGTTCAAACTCTATTCCCACAAATTGAGCTTGCTTATGAATCATATAATAAGCGAGTTCAAACAAGCATTTTAAATGATGTATTTAATGATGCGATTGCGATGAATCCACCTGCTGAATTCAATGGGGGAAAGCCTAAATTCTATTATATATCCCAGGTTGGTACTAAGCCTCCTACATTTGCTATTTTCTTAAATGATCCAAGCTATGTACATTTTTCTTATTTAAGATATCTTGAAAACCAATTACGTAAGAATTTTAATTTCTTTGGTACTCCAATCAAATTATCATTAAGAAAGCGTGATTGATGTGAATGTTTCTATAATTGGTGGCGGTTCATTTGGAACTGCTCTAGCTCAAATTTTATCTGATAATGGACATAATGTTCTAATTAGAGATATAAATAAGAATTTTGTTGATAAAATTAATCTTAATCATCTTCACCCCTTCTTTGATATAACAATTCCTGAGGGCATAAGAGCGACAGCTGATTTAAATGAGGTTCTTAGCTTTTCAGATACCATTTTGCTTTGTGTTCCCACTAAGGCTATGCGAGGTGTTATTCAGGAAATTGGTACTCAAATTAAAAATCCTAAGATTTTTGTTAATGTATCCAAGGGAATAGAGCCTGAAACATCATATCTTGTTTCACAAATTATTGAAGAGGTTTTACCAGCAAAATTTATCAAGGGCTTTGTATGCTTATCAGGTCCAAGCTTTGCGGAAGAAATTATGCACCGTAAGGTAACCCTTTTAGTATCGGCTTCTATAAATGAAGATGATGCTAAATATATTCAAAAATTATTTAATAATCAAAGCTATGTACGTGTATATACCTCAAAGGATATGATTGGTGTTGAGGTATGTGGCGCTGTTAAAAATGCTATAGCCTTAATATCTGGTGTTTGTCAAGGCTTAGATCTTGGTATGAATGCAAGAGCAGGCTTACTTACACGTGGAAATCTTGAGATTATTGAAATTGTTAAGGCTATGGGTGGCGATGAGTCTACATGCTATGGCTTAACAGGTATGGGTGATTTAATGCTTACAGCCTCATCCACTCTTTCAAGAAATTTCCAAGCTGGAATGCGAATTGGTAATGGTGAAACTCTAGAAAGTGTTATTGAAAACTCTAAAAATGTTGTAGAAGGAATAAGAGCAGTTAAGGCATGTGAAGAGATTAGAATCAAATATAATTTAGATTTACCTATTTTAAGCTTAGCCTATAAGGTTTTATACGAGCATTTTGATGTAAAAACAGCGGTTAAAATTTTATTAAGCCGTGAGCTCAAAAGTGAGTAATTTTTTAAAGCCTCCTGTCATATTATGTACAGGAGGATTTTTTATGGATTTTAAAAAGGTTTTCGATGTCATTAATAAATATAACATTGATAAAAATGATGTTTTAGAGCTTGTTGAGGAGGCTAAAACAATCGATCTATCTGATGAGGATAATCTCAGATATGTAATAAGAAAGGGAGCTAAGCTAGCTCATAAGGATTTATCTAACGATGATGAGGATAAAATTATGGAAATAATTAAGGAGCGAGGGGTAAGTCCAGATTTATTAAATTTAATTTAAGAGGTAAACATGAAGTATATAAGAATAAAAGCAATTTCTAATTGCGTTGGTATAAGAAGAAGCGCTGTTGAATATATTAATAAGGCTAGTGATTTAGATGCTAAGCTTGAATATCCTCTTTGCTTAATTGATTTAAAACTTGATGATAAATTAGATAAGGCTAATTTTTTTGGCAATGAGGTATCCTTAGTAAATGGTACACCTATTGGGATTAATCGTATAAGAAAGGTTAATGGCCTAAAAGGTGAGGAAAATGAATATGTTTATTTTGAACTTTTACCTTTAGAGCTTACATCTGAGGCAGTTCCTTTTTATGAGGATTCAATCAAAGATGGCTATATTTTTGATGAAAAGGCTGGTGAATTTGAATATATTCTAGGCTTAATTTATGAGGAGGCTAATCCTTTAAAGGCAAGTGAATATTTTAAGCTTGCAAGAGATAAAAATTTCCCTTTAGCATCAATAAAGCTTGAGTCTAATCATATAATGTAATGGTGATAATATTGTATATTTGATTTTGATTTTTATTATTACATTGCTTATACCAATTTTGGCTTTAGCAATTGCGACAAGAAAAAATCAAAGAATCATTGATAATCAAATTAATTTAAATAAAGAAATACGTTATCTAACAGCTAGGCTAATTAATGAGATTCCATGCGAATATCATTTGGAGCTATTAAAATTTTATATTAATCTATAGAGAAGATTTTTCTTTATATATAAGCTTATAAATTATGCTTATTTTTGAGAAAATTCTTCTCTTTTTTTGCTTTTTTCATTATTAATTAGTTAAAAAGTATGTATTTTCTATAAAAATGAAATCTAATATTTAAAACTAGATTTTTGGGATAAAATGTGCTATTATAATAATGAAAAGTGTGAATTAAATTAATATTAATAAAGCATATATTAAAGGAAGGGGATTAGTATCAATGAAAAAAATATATATGTTTATTTTATTAATTTTTGCAGTTGTGATTACTGTTAATATTAATGAGCACCAAGCTAAGGCCGATGTAAATGACTATACCTCATTTGCAAGCATTAATGTTACAGATGGTAAATTATTAAGAGATTATACAAGTGAGGAATTAAAAACGGCCTACAAGCAGGTATCAAACCGAAAATTTACAGGCTGGCGATATCATTTTTTTCAAAGAAACGTGCCCGTAGAGTTTATTTCTAATGTCGTCTTTAGCATGTATAATAGTGGAACTACACCCTTAAAGTATAAGGTGCAGGTTAGTGCCGAAAATTGTGTTAAAACCTCAATTAGCTGTACAGGTACAATTAAATATGATGTATCTGGTACTATTAAGAAATTTAAAAATGGCTTAGATGCTAGCCTAAAGATTGAAGAAAGCTATCAGGAAAGCCAGCTTGTTAAGCAACAGGAAAATCTAGAGGTTGATATTGATCCAGGAACGGTATGTATTATTTATATTCAAGGTACAGGCCTTTTAACTAATGGAGTTGCAAGCTATTATGAATGGTGGATTAGAAGAAATGAGGGTGGATTTGAATACTTTACAATTACAGACTCACATTTAAGAATTGAGAAGATAAAGGTATGAAATATCTTAAAATGCTTATTTTACTTTTAAGCTTTATGTTTGTTTTCTATTTAGCTAATAATCAATCGAGCGATTTAATCAGCTATTATTCAAGCTTAGAGGAATATTATGTTGATTCTAGTAATCAAGTAATTAGAGTTCCTATTTTTATTTGTGGGAATGATTGTATTTTTAAAAGCTCACTTCCTAATTATTATTTAGAGGCAGGAGATGCACTTTATAAAATAAAAAAGACTAAGCTTGAAAAGGCTAATTCTGCTAAGGTCTTCAATCAAGAAATTAATTGCTACTACATTTCCTTTAACCTTGAGCTAGAATCAAATAGGATTTATGATGATGTTTTTCTAAAGGTTGAGCTTCCCGAAAAAAGCCTATGCCTTCAAATTGGAAGTATTATTACAAATGAAAATTTAGAGATTATGAATTTGAAGCTAAATGAAAATGATGATGGTATTTTTGTTAGTGATACCTTTTATAAGGTTAAAAAGGATTTAAGCTTTATAAAAACCTATCATGATGATGAAAATACTAAAACCTACTTTGTGCCTAAGGAAAAAAGAATATATTATTATTTTACATTTGATGAAAATACATCTAAGATGGGTGTAATTGAGAATATGAATTATAAAATTTTAGATTTAAATTTGCAGGAAGGTTATTATGCTTAAGCTTCAAAACATTAGAAAAAAATATGGTCATAAGGTCATTTTTGAAAATGCAA
>ULJW01011448.1_pt1 | contig 16447 bp, 10 predicted proteins | sample 1950991 | NCBI WGS metagenome assembly ULJW01 (sample SAMEA4835484, study PRJEB28245) | human gut metagenome | biome: gut microbiome; material: fecal sample | place: Denmark | collected 2008 | reverse complement strand
CAGCCAGTATTTTAATGCTTCCTTGCTTGCCAGTGCCTCTTTATTATGAGGATCTGTATAACGAAGGAAATACCATGAAGAACCTGCCCACTGAGGCATTGTATCTGTCTCTCTCTTTGCAGGACCACCGCAGCATGGACAAGTGGTATTTACCCAGTCTGTCATGGCTGCCAGCGGAGACTCTCCGTTATCGGTCGGCATGTAGCTGTCTACCTCTGGCAGAAGCAGTGGAAGCTCACTCTCATCCAATGGCACATAACCACACTTCTCGCAGTGTACGATTGGAATCGGCTCACCCCAGTATCTCTGTCTGGAGAATACCCAGTCACGGAGCTTATAATTTACCTTACGGTTTCCAATGCCCTTCTCCTCCAGAAAATCTTTCATCTTTTCCTTGGCTTCTGTGACCTCCAGGCCATTCAGAAACTCGGAATTGATCATCTTACCGGTTGCCACATCCGTAAATGCAGCTTCATTAATATCTACCGGACCTTCCTTTCCTTCGACTACCTGGATCATCGGCAGAGCAAATTTCTTAGCAAACTCCCAGTCACGGGTATCGTGCGCCGGTACTGCCATAATAGCACCTGTACCATAAGACATCAGCACATAATCAGAAATCCATACTGGAATCTCCTTGCCATTCACCGGATTGATCGCTGACATACCGCCAAGTACAACACCTGTCTTATCCTTTGCAAGCTCTGTACGCTCAAAATCAGATTTTCTCGCTGCCATCTCACGGTATTTCTGGATCTCATCCCAGTTGGTGATCTCATCCTTATACTTATCGATCAGCGGATGCTCCGGAGAAATAACCATATAGGTTGCACCAAACAATGTATCCGGACGTGTTGTATATACACGGAGCTTCTCATCCTTGTCCTTGAGAGCAAAGTCTACCTCGGCGCCCTCAGAACGGCCGATCCAGTTCTTCTGGGAAACCTTTACCTTCTCAATATAATCCACATCATCCAGATCCTTAATGAGCTTGTCTGCATATTCTGTGATCTTTAACATCCACTCGCTTTTTACCTTGCGGACAACAGGTGCTCCACACCGCTCGCAGACACCGTTGACAACCTCCTCATTGGCAAGACCAACCTTACATGAGGTACACCAGTTGATCGGCATTTCCTTCTTATATGCCAGTCCGGCATTAAACAGCTTCAGGAAGATCCACTGTGTCCATTTGTAATAATCCGGATCTGTTGTATTGATCTCACGATCCCAGTCAAAGGAATAGCCCAGTGACTGAAGCTGTCCCTTAAAACGGGCAACATTATTCTTTGTTACGATCTTCGGGTGGATATGATTCTTGATCGCATAATTCTCTGTTGGCAGACCAAACGCATCCCATCCCATTGGGAACAATACATTATACCCCTGCATTCTTCTCTTACGGGAAACAATATCCAGAGCGGTATATGGTCTCGGATGTCCCACATGAAGTCCCTGACCGGAAGGATACGGGAATTCTACCAATGCATAAAACTTCGGCTTGCTGTAGTCTTCTGAAGCCTGAAATGCTTTCTCCTCCTCCCAGATTTTCTGCCATTTCTTTTCCACCGTATGGTGATTGTACATTTCTGCCATGATAATCCTCCAATTCTGCTAAAACTCAATCCTGTTGTATCATATCAGACCAGATAAAATCCGATCCAGCCAAGCAATACTGCGATCAGACAGCCAGCAGCCACATCCTTCGGAAAATGAACTCCCGTGATCACTCTTAAAACTGCCAGTAACAGTCCACATACTGCTGTAAATATCCCCAGAGGCAGGTTAACATATAAAGCTGCTGCCGCTATGATCATATTTGAAAACACATGACGGCTGGGAAAGGAATTTGCCCTGGTATCCTTCTGTAAAAGAGGCGTGAAACCGTATATTTCATAGGGGCGCTTCGCCGCAATAAGCTTTCGCAGGATCGTTACTGCCACAAAGCCGGCTGCCGGCACCAGCAGAAATCGAAAGATCCGTTCATCCCTCTGTGCAAAAAGCCACAAAGCTATTGCCATATAGATGGCTGCTGTCACTGCCGTGATCGCCTTTACCATAAGACATACCGCCGTGATTCCGATATTCCTTTCGGTCCATTCCATGCATTTTTGATAACTATTCTTCGTCATTTGTCTCGGTAATTCCAATACAAAGCTCTTCTAACTGCTTGTCATCTACCCTGGACGGAGCCTCTGTCATCAGACAGGACGCATCCTTCACCTTCGGGAAGGCGATCACATCACGGATACTGTCCTCCTTTGCCATCAGCATGACAAGACGATCCAGGCCGTAAGCCAGTCCTGCGTGAGGTGGTACTCCGTACTTAAATGCGTTCATCAGGAAACCAAACTGCTCATATGCGGATTCCTTTGTAAATCCAAGAGCCTCAAACATTCTCTCCTGAATATCATCCTGATGGATACGGATAGAACCTCCACCAATCTCAGTACCGTTCAATACAATATCATAAGCACGGGCACGTACCTTTCCAGGTTCCGTCTCCAGAAGCTCCAGATCCTCTTCCATTGGCATAGTAAACGGATGATGCATTGCCACATATCGCTGCTCCTCCTCAGAATACTCGAACTGAGGGAATTCTGTTACCCAGAGGAAACGATATTCATTCTTGTCCAGAAGATCTAACTGTCTTGCCAGCTCCAGACGAAGGTTACCTAACACATCATATACGACTTTATTTCTATCAGCCGCAAAGAGAAGAAGATCTCCCGGCTGTCCATCCATCTTATCCACCAGCGCATGTAACTCATCCTCAGTCATAAACTTGGCAAAGGATGACTTGTATGTGCCGTCCTCGTTGATACAAAGATAAGCAAGTCCTTTTGCACCGAAATCCTTTGCAAATTTCACCAATGCATCAATCTTCTTACGAGGCATGCCGCCCTGTCCCTTTGCGTTAATACCGCGAACAGAACCACCGTTTTCCAAAGCTCCGGTAAATACACCAAAGCCGCAGCCCTTTACAACGTCAGATACATCATTTAACTCCATACCAAAACGAAGATCCGGCTTATCGCTGCCGAAACGGTTCATTGCCTCCTGCCAGGTCATTCTCTGAATCGGCAGTTCAATATCAATATCCAGAATCTCCTTGAAAAGCTTCTGAAGCAGACGCTCGTTGACATCCATCACGTCATCCTCGTCCACAAAAGAAAGCTCCATATCGATCTGTGTAAACTCCGGCTGTCTGTCCGCACGAAGATCCTCATCACGGAAGCATCTTGCCAGCTGGAAATAACGATCATAACCGGAGCACATCAACAGCTGCTTAAAAAGCTGTGGCGACTGCGGCAATGCATAAAAACATCCCGGATGTACACGGCTTGGCACCAGATAATCTCTTGCCCCCTCCGGTGTGCTCTTGTTGAGCATTGGTGTCTCAATCTCCAAAAAACCCTCATCTGCCAGAAACTGCCTGGTCAGTGTCGCAATCCTGCTTCTCATAATGAGATTTCTCTGAAGATCCGGACGACGAAGATCCAGATAACGGTATTTCAAACGAAGCTCTTCTTTTGTCTTGATATCCTCCTCAATCGGAAATGGAGGGGTCTGTGCTTCTGACAGTACACGAAGCTGTGTTGCTACGACTTCGATCGCACCGGTAGGGATGTTCTTATTGATGCCACCCTCTCTTGCCACAACAGTACCTACAACAGCAATTACAAACTCGCTGCGAAGCTTATATGCCTTATCAAATAGCTCCTGTCCCAGTTTGTCCTCCTGAAAATTGATCTGAAGAAGTCCGCTGCGGTCGCGGAGATCCACAAAGATCAAGCCACCGGTGTTACGGGCCTTCTGGACCCATCCCATCACGGTAACCTCCTGTCCGATATTCTTCTCACTCAATTCGGCACAGCGACAGGTACGCTTTAAGCCTCTCATTGATTCTGCCATGATAATCCTCCATTGATTGATATATTTGTAACTTTATAAACATTCCATTATGATCTTTGCAGACCATACCGTATAAGATAATACACCGAAACCCCAAAATATGCAAGCCACCGTTGCTGAAACGGCGTGATCTTATTCACAGTGAAATTATAAAAGCTCTGCTTCTTTCACAAATAAAGGCAGATGTTCCTTCTGCAGCGTGGACAGAACAGTGCATAATTCACGAAGCTTTTCTCCCACTTCATTGTGCAGCACTCTCTGAAATGCCAGAAAGATCTTCATATCATAATCCTCGGCCTCATCGATCATAATTTCCATAGCCGCCGCCCGGTCAAAGGCACGACGATAACTCCGGTCCGTCGTCAATGCACAATACACATCGCAGATCCGCAGAATCCTCGCCATCCACGGTATCTGATGCCCCCGCAGATTTTCCGGATACCCCGTTCCATCCACGTTTTCATGATGATAAAGCACTGCCTCGGTGATCCGCTCCGGATATTCCTCCCGTTTGAGCATTTCACAGCTATGGGTCGGATGCATCCGCACGATCTTCATCCTCTCGATCGTGAGTGTTTCTCTGTTTCCAGCCTCCTCCATATGCTTTGATACCCACAGCTTGCCAATATCATGTAAAAGTCCTGCCACAGCAATATCCCGGCAAAACTCCTCATCCTCTCCAAGCTCCCTCGCCACAGCCTCCGCAAGATTGCTTACCTTTACTCCATGACTCATCTCAACATAAAGATACTCTCTCATCTGACTGCTTAGGGAAGTGTTTTCCATCACAAGCTGTTCCAGATAATCCTCTTCCATGTTCTAATCCCCCATACCATGTTCTTGTTTTCGCTGCAGCATCTCATCAATACGTGATATATAGTCTGTAACGCTTTTCACGTTTTCCACCCGGCTGACAATATGACGCTGTCTGTCATAACACTTTGTACTTGCTCCGGCCCCCAGTGCAGCAATACTCTGCATTTCTTCCATAATCAGAATATTATAAAGACATTCTTTTCCTTCTCGTGCAAAGCCAATATTCTCCTGCCCGGAGCTGCCGGCATATCCTGCCGTGTTTTTCTGACGGTACATATAATAAGGCTGATATCCATTCTCCGCAGCAAAGATTAATCCCATCTCCATCATTTTTTCCATGCGGCGGGCCCGTTCCTCCTCCGGTACGGCTCCCTCATCCAGCAGACGGCGCAATCTGGAAGCACGCTTCACTACCAGCGAATGAATCGTAATACTGTCAGGGTCCAGTTTCCTGATCTGCTCCAGTGTATTTTCAAAGTCCTCCGGCGTCTCCCCCGGAAGACCAATGATCAGATCCATATTTATATTTTCAAAACCACATTCCCTTGCAAGAGCAAACACTTCCTTTGTCTGCTCTACGGTGTGATGGCGGCCAATGCTCTGCAATGTCTTATCCTGCATTGTCTGCGGATTTACCGAGATCCTCTCCACACCAAATTTCCGAAGCACCATCAGCTTTTCCCTTGTAATACTGTCCGGTCTCCCTGCCTCTACGGTAATCTCTGCAGCCTCATTCACCGGAAAACTTTCATATAGACACTGTAATAACTCCTCCATCTGTCCTGCCGATAACGTTGTCGGAGTACCTCCTCCAATATAAACCGAGGTCAGACGTTTCCCCCTCTGCAGTCCGGCACAAAAACGAATCTCCTTTTTCAGCGCCTCCAGATAATCCGGAATCAGTGCCTGAAACCGTTCCAACGGATAAGACGGAAAAGAACAGTACAGACATGTAGATGGACAAAACGGAATGCCAATATACAGACTGTAGCCTTTATTATATTCTGCTTTTTGCAATAGCTTTGCTTCCCGAACAGCAATGTCCAAACAAAGCTCCGCCTTTCCACCACTGCAGCAATATTCCTCTTCCATACTACGCCGCACCTGTTCCAAAGGTTCCCCCTCCAATAAACGGTTCATGGGAATCTTTGTGGGACGAACCCCTGTCATAGCTCCCCATACGGGAATACTTCGCTGTATCCCCTCCGGCAGCTCCTCCTCCGGAATGCTGCTGTATAATTCAAATAAAAGTTTTTTAAGTTTATTTTTGTAGGATGTCCGGTAAGGATGCGTCGTCTTGTCCACATGCTTGTGAAAATCCTGCCCGCCACTGACAGATACACTATTGCGATGCAGATGCCCCTTTCCAAGCACCCATCCCCGGATTTCATACTGTCCCAGGAAAACACCGGTCAGCAAAGAAATGCCGTCCCCGGACTCCCGTTCTGCCAGCTCAAACAAAGCTGCATCCTCCTGCTCCGGCTGTATGAGCACCCGGTTATGCACTCCCGGAAAAAATCCTGTAACCAATGCCTGAAGCTCATAATCAAAATCCCTCTCAGACAAAACGATATCTATCATTTAAATCCTCTTTTCTGCATTTCAAAGACAAACATATGTCCATCCATTGACAGTCTTTATTGAACGGCATACGGATTAAACATCTGCTCGTCACGGATCGTTGTCATTAACCCATGTCCCGGATATACCCGGACCGCCTCCGGAAGCACCAGAAGCTTCTCCCGCACAGAACGGATCAGTTTCCGGCTGCTGCCGGTAGGAAAATCCGTTCTGCCCACCGACTCCTGAAACAATGTATCCCCGGAAAATAACATACACGCCTTCGGAAAATAAAAACACATACCGCCTCCTGTATGTCCCGGTGTTAAAATACAGCGCATAGTCTCTCCGAGCATTTCCAGCTCCTGACCATCCTCAAGCCAGACATCTGCCTTCAGGCTCACACTTTCTCCCATCATCACAGAAACATTCATCCGGGGATCAGCCATCAGCTCTTTCTCCTTCCCGGAGGCATAAATCTTTGTCTGAAACTTCTTTCGCACCTCATCGGCCGCTGTAATATGATCAAAATGTCCATGAGTCAGTAAAATTCCTGCCACATGAAGCTGCTTCTTCTGTACATAGGCTTCAATCTTATCCGCCTCGTAGCCCGGATCAATGATCAGACATTCCTTGGTGTCCTCCCGGTACAAAAAATAACAGTTGGTCTGTATCGGTCCTACGACCCGAAAATCACATTTTAATAAACTCATATTAATCCTCATTCTCTATTTAACCAGCTTTGATTCATCTGTTTCAAAGCTGTGATGTATTTTTACTCCACTATGCACGGCTTCTCTCAATATCTGTCACATTCGGTACATTCCGCAGTTTTTTGATCAGCTCATTTAAGGCTTCCACGCCACGGATTGCAAAGCTGACATTGATCGTTGCGATTCCCTGCTTGCTTGTTCTGGTATTCATAGCCTTCACATCAATTTTATTCTCCGTGAGTACCCTTGTAATATCCATCAGAATACCCATACGGTCATACGCATAGATCACAATCTCTGCATCATAATCTTCATCTGCAGAGCCCTGGGAATCCACGCTCCACTCTGCCTCAATGATCCTCTGGCGGTCTGCCTCAGACAGATTCATCATATTGACACAGTCGGTCCGGTGAATCGATACTCCTCGTCCTCTCGTCACAAATCCAATAATCTCATCACCCGGTACCGGACTGCAGCACTTAGAAAAACGCACGGATACATCCGAAAGACCTGCTACCACAATACCACTCTTGGATTTGACCGCAGCCGCCGGCTTGGAAGCACCTGCATTTTCGGTACTTTTTGCCACAGCATCCAGAATCTCCTGATCCGTGGTATGCTTCGGATTCTTCTTATCATATGCACTCTGCAGACGGTTCACGATCTGTCCCTCTTTCAGACCTCCATGTCCCAATGCAGCCAGAACAGAATCCCAATCCCGGAATCCATATTTCCGCATACAATAATCCGTATACTCGCTCTTGAGCAGATCCGATAAAACAACACCCTGCGCCTTACAATAATTTGCCAGAAGTTCCTTCCCCCGGACAATATTCTCTTCCTTAAACTGGGAACGGAACCACTGATTGATCTTATTTTTGGCCTGTGGGCTCTTAACCAGAGCCAGCCAGTCACGGCTTGGTCCTCTGGAATTCTGTGAAGTCATAATCTCAACCCGGTCACCATTCTGGATCTTATAATCAATCGGTACCAGATTTCCATTGACTCTTGCTCCCACCATTTTATTTCCCACGGCACTGTGCACGGCATAGGCAAAATCAATGGTTGTAGATCCTGCCGGAAGGTTCTTAACATCTCCGTCCTTTGTAAAGCAGTATACATGATCGGAAAACAGATCCAGATCACTCTTTAATAAACTTAAAAATTCCTTATTGTCCGACATATCCCGCTGCCATTCCAAAATACGACGCAGCCATGCCAGCTTCTCTTCCTCGTTATCTCTGTCCTTGCTTCCATACTGATTCTCTTTATATTTCCAATGAGCAGCAATACCATACTCTGCTGTACGGTGCATCTCGTAAGTACGGATCTGTATCTCAAACGGCTGTCCCATAGAACCGATCAGTGTTGTATGAAGGGACTGATAATTATTCGGTTTTGGCATGGAGATATAATCCTTGAAATGTCCCGGAATCGGCTTATAGATCTCATGGATCACACCCAATGCAGTATAACAGTCTCGCTCCGTCTCTACGATAATACGCACTGCAAAAAGATCATAGATCTGATCCAGCCTCTTATTCTGTGTCACCATTTTCTTGTAGACACTGAAATAATGTTTCGCTCTGCCATCAATCGTCGCCTTGATCCCAGCCTCCTCAATATGGTGGCTGACCTCCTTAACGATCTTGCGGATCAGAATATCTCTCTGCTCCTTTCCATTGGCAATACTCGACACAAGCTGATTATACATTTCCGGCTCCAGATACTTAAATGCCAAATCATCCAGCTCTACCTTCACCTTGGAAATTCCCAGCCTGTCTGCGATTGGTGCATAAATATCCAGCGTCTCCCTTGACTTTTCTTTCTGCTTTTTCGGTGTCTGATACTGCATAGTACGCATATTGTGAAGACGATCCGCCAGCTTGATCAGAATGACACGGATATCCTTTGCCATGGCAAGAAACATCTTTCGAAGATTTTCAGCCTGCACCTCTACCTTATCCGCCACATAATCTAACTGGGTCAGCTTCGTGACACCATCCACCAGCAGTGCAACCTCATCTCCAAACTCAGCCGCCAGTTCTTCACTGGTCATCACAGTATCCTCCACCACATCATGGAGCATACCGGCCACGATCGTTTCTTTATCCAGCTCCAGCTCTGCCAGAATAATGCAGACACACACAGGGTGAATGATATATGGCTCTCCTGACTTTCTGAGCTGCCCATCATGCGCTTTGTAAGCAATCCTGTATGCCTTTTCGATCATAGAGATATCATCGGATGGATGATACTGTCTGATCATTTTGATCAGCTTTTCATACAGCACCTGAGGCTCTGTAAAATCTTCCGGTATCATACTTGTGGCAAGCTCTCCATTGTCAATTTTGATTTCAGGTCCGTTTTTATCCATATTAAGTCACTCCATTCTGCATCTGAATCTGTCAGTTTCCTAATCGTATCTTCCATCCTATTTTATTTTTGACGTATTACGGCACAGTATATGTCCATGCCGATTTCATCTGCCCCACCACTGTTTCTATATTCCATCGCTTATTGCTTCTTGTAATGCTGTTTGGATCATTTAACATCAGCTTTCCATCCTCTGTCAGTCCGGTCAGCACGATAAAATGTCCGGTCGTTGTAAAGTCTCCCGGCTTCATACTACAGATCACCGGCTGCTTTTTTTCCAGCACAGACCGGAGGGAATCACTTCCCACCACCACAGACTCTGCTTTTAGTCCCAGCTTTTTGGCACCGGATGACATCAGCGACCAGGCCGTTCCGGAAGCTACAGTACAATAATTATTTTCTACGCTGAATTCTGCAATGGCATCCGGAGATTTAGAAGTATCCTTTAACAATCCTGCTGCCACCATAGAAAGACATGTAGGACCACAGCCGTTTATTCCTATATTATCATTTCCATAGGTCAGATATCCCCAGCGGCTGTCCCACTGCTGAAAACGCGGAATTCCGTTTTCTGCGGAATCAATTTCCTCCTGTGTTACACTACCGGATGGTTTGATATCTGATTTATGCTTCGGATAATTCTCCACAAAATCCAGTGTGTCCGGATTGTTTGCAGCCAGCTTCAGCATACTCTCACTGTATTCATAGAGATTCAGCAGAATATTCTCAACCTGAGGATATTTTCCTCTCATTTTCTCCAGACTGTCTGCATACTCTTCAAATCCCTTCGGAACAGAATAATCCAGTGTCTCTGCTGTAGGCGTGGCACTTGCCTCTACCTGCTTATTTTTGCCTGTATCACTTCCTGCATTCTGTACTGCCTTGACTCCCATCCGGATCAGCCCCACCATCAGAAGAAGGATCATCACTCCTGCTGTCCCGGCAACGACCCGCGCGATCATAATCTGTCTCCGGCGTTCTCTTCTCCGTTTCAATCGATGAAGGTATCTTCGATATTCTCTCTCTTCCTCTTCCGTCCTTTGTCTTTCCATGTTTTTCCCCCTTTTCTATTACAACTCACAGTCTATATCCATAAGCCGCCGCATCAGGGTTTCAAACTCCTGTTCACTTATTTTCTCGTCCTCAAGCTGATCTGTGATCAGTTCCTCAAGTTCATCCCAGCTGTACTGACTTTTTCCCTGCTCCAGACGATCCAGTTCCTTGTCCCAATTCCGGTACTCTGACATATATTTCCTCCGTTCTTTGATCCAACTATACACCTATGTTACATAATATAATAACTTTCTATTTTCTGTCAATCTGTTGTCAACAGTTGTTTCACAAGTTCCATGGTTCTTTCCGTGGATTTTCCGTCCAATGACCCCAGAAAAAATCTACAAAACTGTTCTCTTGATATCGATCTCTCTTTCGTTTCCTCCCCTTCTCCCTGAAGTATCTCCATAATTTCTTTTTCCAGTGTCTGCCGGTCCCCTACGATCTTTCCCGGAGCAAAAGAAGCAAAATCAAAATAAATATCCCTGCTGTCCAGATATTCCTGAAGATCAAAGGTATAAAATACTATCGGCAAATTCAAAAGAGATGCCTCAAAAATAACCGAACTGTAGTCGGTAATCAGCACGGAAGCGATAAACAGAAGATCGTTAATATTTTCCTCCGCTGACAGATCAAAAATCCTTTCCTGATATTCCAATGGTATTTCGTATGTTTTTTTCACAAAGGGGTGATTCTTCAGAATCATCACGGTGTCCTGCGGCAGTTGATCCATAATATCTGCTGCCGGGAATTTTTCCCACGGATAATACGCTGTCTTATTGCCGCTTCCCCGAAACGTAGGTGCAAATAAAACAATTTTTTTGTTCTGACACGCCGGATATTTTTGAAAAAGTCTCTCCCGGACCTGACTGGCATATTTCTGATCAAAAAATATATCCGTCCTTGGCACGCCAATGGGTTTTATAATATGATCATCTACTCCGAAAGCTTCACTGTAAAATGGAACTACCCCGTCGCTGCTTGCCAGTGCAGCAGTGTAACTTCTGTGATTTCTTGTGGACTGATTCAGATGATCTACAATTCCAAGCTCTGACAGACCGAACAGCTTAAATGCCCCACATGCATGCCACATCTGCAGAAGCTGCGTGTCCCGTCGCAGAGACAACGAATGAAGCTGTGGCACAAAATCCTCCAGAATAATTAGTTTTGCAGCAGCCACCAGACCGGCACAACGCCTGATCTCCTTCCGGCTCAGCTTATGAATCGGCGTTTCTGTTAAAAACTCCCGGCTCACATACCCTTTCTTTTGTACTTCCTGCCGGATCCGGTCCAGATTTCCACCGGCATCCACTCTTCTCTCCGATAAAAACAGGATTCCCTTGGTCCCCGGCTCATTTCGACAGGCGCGTTCATAACATTTTTTAAAATAATTCGTCTTATATTCCCTGATGCTATATCCATATCCGGTCCAATCCTTTACAAGACCATGAGCATGATAAAATACCGCCTGTTTTCCCTGTCTGCCATCTGCTGCACGGTGAAGCCTATGAAGTCCTTTCTGTGCCAGCACTCCATCCAGAATCCAGACCGGCAGCAGTATTGTACAAAAAATATACAATATCCTGTCACTGATCTCACGAATTGCCGATCTACGCCGCTCCTGCGGTTGAAATAATTCTCCCGGTAATTCTATCATTGGAGCCGTATTGATCCATAACATATCCTCGTTACAAAATACTGCTGATACCGTAACCTTTTCCTCCGGTAATGGAAAATGCTCGAAAAATATATACGGAAGCTCTATCCTGACACTCGCCATATACCTTCTGCAATCGTCAATCTCCTGCTGATATTGTGCCGATACCGGAAAATATCTTTTTCCGCAGGAGCCCTCGAATACCAGCGAAAATCTTATCTTTCCTGCTTTATGTTCTTTGCCCGACTCACATTGCAGATCTATATTTAATATTTTATTTTTTTCATCTATATGATAGTTTCTCATATTGACTGTCATTCCGATTTTCCTCCATACAATTAAATGATCAAATAACAGTGTATCATAAATGGCTGGTATTTCATAACTTTTTTGAAATACCAGCCATTTGCTAAATCATAACAATATATATTTATTTCTTCAACTTGGTTACATAACTGACAGGCAATGCACAAACTCTATCCACACGCTGCTCCGCGGTATAAAATGCAACAGATTCAAATACAATATAAATCCGGTTTCCACTAATGGTGATCTCCTCATTCATCGTTGGAACCTCCACGGTACTGCGTACCTTTCCCAAGGAAATAATTCCCTTAGAAGCTTTCTTTAAATTTGGCTTATATACATCAAGCTGATGCATATAACCACGCTTTTTCGGATCTGTCTGACAGGATCTTGATACGATCAGACGTCCATTTCCGGAAAATGCAATTCCCTGTACACGGGTCGGCATAGAAATAGTCTTTAACGGTGTCAGCTCCGGTTTTGATCCCTTCTTGGCAATCTTATAACTTACCAGATATCCCGGCTTTAACTCATCATAGGATGCAACCCAGAGAAGCTTCTTATAATATGTCACGGTAGCTGCCTGCTGCGGCAGATTGATCTCCACGCCATATGCACTAAGCTCCAGATATGGTTCCTGATTATCAATCGCATCTTTTACCGCAGAAAACGGAATGCTTCTTAATGTTTTGGCCTGTGTGATCCAGAGGTTTTTACCATCAAATGCAATACCTCCTGCATGAGATTTATTTGGCAGGATGATTGTGGTCATAAGCTCTTTATCTGCCTTAGACAAAACATAAACAACAGAATTTTCTATCCCCTGGCTGTCATACGCCGTGATAAAGAAATACGATTTCGCTACGGTAATTCCCTGTGGAATCATTGTTCCACAACCAAATTCTGCTACATTCGTATTTAACATACCCGGCATTGGAAAACTCTTTGCATAATCCAGCTTCTTTTTGAAATCTTTATTTTTCTTGCAAGCCTCTGATTTTTTAAATGTTGATTTCGTTTTAAATAATTTTGCCTTTGTACTTGTGTCACTAACCTCTGCTGCTATCGCTGATTTTTCAGCAGATTCCTTGCTTTCATAAACAATACCATTGTAGGTACGATAAGCCTTTACATAATATTTATATGTCTGACCATTTTCAAGATTCGTATGAATAAACTTTTTGCTGGTCTTTCCCTCCAGTGTTGTCAGTAATACATACTGTCCATTCTGGTTAATATAAACATTATATCCCATAGCTCCCGTAATGGCATTCCAGGTCAGACGTACTCTCTGATTACCTCCCTTGATCACAACCGTCGGCGACTTCGGCAGAGAACAGGTAAATATCGCCGGCGACTCTTCGCCCACATTTGTCTCCGGTCCGGCATAGGCCACGATCTTATACTGATATGTTTTTCCTGCTGTCAGCTTTGTATCCTTATACTCCCCTGTAACAGAAGTTCCAATCTTTTTGAAATTGCCGCCGGTTCCTGCCCTGTAAATAATATATCCTGTGGCAGACGGAATATCCAGCCAGCGCAGAACTACACTCGTAGTAGTATTATCAGAAATTGTAAAGGTTTCTACCTTCTCCGGTTTGGTAAATACAGACTCTGTTACCACAAAATTGCTTCGACAGGCTGTATCATCATTTACTGCATAAACCGCCAGATAACATTCCTCACCTGCCGGCAGGCCCTCCACGCGGATACTGGAACCACTTGTCGCACCATAATATTCGTAACTTTCCTTCGGAATATCATACTTATAAATATAATAACTTGTTGCGTTTGCCACCGGAGCCCACTGATAGGTGATGGAATTCTTCGTAATCTCCACCGCATTCACAGCAGACATTACAATTCCGGGATCTACCGTAACTGCAGAACCGGAAACAACAATTGTTGATGTATCCTGTGGACCGGTTGCCGCTTTCACGCTCTCCCTCTGTCCTATCCCTGCCGATGACACCAATTGGAGCGTAAATAATACAGCCGCCAATACAAATGCTAATTGTTTGTGATTTCTGATTTTTCCCATTTCATCCTCATTTCTGTACTGTTTATTCTCCCATCCCAGTCTGCCACAGTACAGGCAGCTGCGATCCGGCTTTTCAACCTAATATCTTCAAGATCCGCCCGCAGGCGTCTCCCTCCGTATTATCATATTGAAATTTGACAAAATTTTGTCGTTTTGGTAAATTATCACATTTTTTTAGTAAAATCCCATATAACTCCTCCTGCGTATGGGCAATCTTCCCAGGCATCATCTGCTCGTAATCAAAATAAAATCCTCTGTCATAATCCGGCAGGTCATAAGCAAATAATACAATCGGTTTGTTTAACAGCACATACTCCACAACTGAAGAAGAATAATCCGTCACAAGCATGTCGGATACCAGATAAAGATCTGTAATATCATTATAGTCTGTCATGTTATAACAAAAACTATTCTCTGTGATATTTTCCATTGGAAATTTTGGATGCATCCGGATCAAAATGATCCAGTCCGGTCCTAATATATCGTGAACTCTTGAAATATCAAACTGTTCCATAATATTTCTGTTTTCTTCCTCTGTCCTGCGAAATGTCGGCGCATAAAGAAGAAGCTTCTTTCCCTCAAATGTCGGATGATTTTGATAAAATTTTTCTTTTCTGTGCCGAATCCGGTCCTGATCAAAATAAATATCCGTCACAGGAATCCCGGTGGGATAGATTTTGTCTTTCGGAACAGAAAATGCCTCCTGATAAAAGGGAATCACATTCTCCGAGGTTACAAACAGATGCGTAATTTTCTGGTTTGCCTCTTTTACGATCTGATATACGGAAGGATCATCCTCTGTAGAGAGTCCAAAACGTTTAAAAGCTCCGGCTCCATGCCATAGCTGCACAAATTGCGTCTGTCTGTTCGCTGTCTTCATATAACACAAAGGCAGAAAATTGTCATTCATAAAAACTTTGTCCGCCGTTGCCATATGATATGGAAACACGAAAAAAAATAATATCATATCCGCAAACAGTTTCCCTATGTTCTTTCGCTTTCCGTTTTCCGGGTCACGGAACAGATCTCTTTTTACCAGCAGCTTTATTGTATATCCCTCTTTGTGCTGTAATGCCTCATATATTTCCTGCAGATTTCCATTCAGACCATGATTATGTCCATTCCATAAAACAATCTTTCCAGAAGCAACCCTGCAGAATATACAACACAGGTTATATACACTCGCAAATATTATATATCCAATTGTTTTCATAATTTTCTTCTTTTCCTGCTATTTTTAAACACCTATTTTTTATTATAACAAATTTCCTCCTTTATTACCACATGGAAATAAAAGATCTGTCTTTGATAACATATTTTTAAAAAAAGCATAAATTATTTATAGCCGACAATTTTTTAAATCAGGAGGAATCCTATGCAGCGTGTTGCATCTCTTATCCACCTTAATGCCGCCCGCAGTCTGAAGCTGACAGGAAAAGGAGTCGGTATTGCCGTTTTTGATACCGGAATCGGCAGGCATCCTGATCTTACGATGCCTGGAACCAGATTGCAGGCATTTGTAGATATCGTAAACCACAGAAAGGATTATTACGACGATAATGGACATGGCACCCATATTACCGGTATTATTGCCGGAAGCGGCCAGGCCAGTCAAAGAAAATACGAGGGAATCGCACCTGACAGTCATTTTATAATGATCAAAGTATTAAATCAAAAAGGGGAAGGAAATATCGAAGATGTGCTCGCCGGTATCCGCTGGCTTCTCGCTCATTATAAAGAATACAATATCCGCATCGTAAATATTTCAGTGGGAAGCAGTCGTGGAAAACATTTTGATGAAACCTCTCCTCTTGTCCGCGGTGTGGAAGCACTCTGGGAGGAGGGGCTGATCGTACTCACAGCAGCCGGAAACCATGGTCCTGCTCCCCATACGATCGGTGCTCCCGGCAATAGCCGGAAAATCATTACCGTAGGAGCATCTGATGTAATGCAGACAGGAAACGGACGGGACTACTCCGGACGCGGTCCCACGGAAAGCTGTATCAAAAA
>ULJW01010479.1_pt1 | contig 16606 bp, 15 predicted proteins | sample 1950991 | NCBI WGS metagenome assembly ULJW01 (sample SAMEA4835484, study PRJEB28245) | human gut metagenome | biome: gut microbiome; material: fecal sample | place: Denmark | collected 2008 | reverse complement strand
AGAACACCAAGAGGTCCAAAATCCCAAGCATTTGCTAATCCACCGTAAATTTCACTACCCTGAAAAACAAAGCCTTGATCCTTTAAAAAGCTTACCAATTGTTCCAAATTTATCTTGCTCATATAAAGCCCTCCATTCGATAATTATACATTTTATTATTATATCACTTTTTTCAAAATTTTCAATTATTTACACCATAATTTTTTTTAACTTTGCAAAATAAACATATTTTTTAATCTTTACCATATAATTTATTGGTGATGTTTTGAAGCATATTGGCGAATTTATAAAAAATAACTTTATGATGATATTAATTTCAATTATTATTTACCAAAGTATTTTGACAATTTTCTTTTTTAGTCAAACAAATTTAAAAATACTTGGAATCTTAATTGTAGTTCTCGCATTAAAAATTATTTTCTTTGAATATAAGGATAAAATAAAAGCATTTATACAAAAGCATAAGAACGATAAAAAATGATATTGGACGCCCAATATCATCTTTTATTTATGTTAATTAAATTATTTAGTAAAATTGTATGGATTGCAAACTCTAGTACCATCCTCAAGAATTATAGCAATAAGAGAAACAGCATACTTTCCGTTCCATGCATTTAATGTTACTTCATATTTTACATTACCTGTATAATCTAAAATCCATTCGTATTGCTTACCACTACTTGAGTATAATCTAATACTATTTTCGCCATCATCAAGATACATATTAGAATAATTTTTTTGTTGATCATATCTTGCTACTGCACTAATAACATATACATTTTTAGTCCCATTTATATCTTTATTACTACATAATTCACTTACGTTTTTTACAGTTGAAGAAATAAATGTAGCATTTGAATATACATTATTTCCACCATTATTAACCAATAATTCGGCATTAGCAATATGATATTGTGAATGATATTCTTTATCTCTTGAAGATACAAAATCGGTAAACTTACCTTTGATTATTACTTCATTACCCAATGATAACATTGAAGTAACATCTTTGGTTGATTTTATTGCAATCATACCTGTTTCATCAATCAAATAGAATGCCCCATCTTTATTAACAACTCCGGCACCTACAATACCTTTAACAATAACCTCAGTATTTAATGCTTGAGAATATACTTCTGAAATTGTAAGAGCATTATATTTAACAGGCTCTTTATATTCGATTTCAAGTTCCTTCTTTACATTACTACCATTATAAGAAACAGTAATTGTAATTTTAGTTTTACCATAATTATTTGCATGCATAACAAGCTTATCAGCTTCATTTTTAAAGCTAATAATATTTTCATCAGCTGATGTATAAGAGATAGTTGCATTTTCAAATCCTAAAAGTTTTGATGAAACACTTGTCAAAAGTTCAGTTTCAGGATCGCCCTCATAAGTATTTTTAAATTGAGGAAGTGCATGATATTCCATTACAAAATCGCCAGTTTGAGATAAATCAAATTGATAGTTTTCATCCTTAACAGCTACGGGAATAAAACGCCAGTTACAACCAGATGCAAGTGATTTAGCATTCATAGCTGAAAGATATACCGTGCAAATCTTGCCATCAAATGGTTCTAGATAAGATAAATCAGATCCATTTGCTTGTGTATAAACATAAGAACCAGTTTTTTCATCTAAATCATCAATATAGTAATTAATAAATCCATCTCCTGGAGCTTTCTTTATTAATGCATTTACTTTATAAATTGTTGTTGAAATATCTTCAGAAACAGGTGTATTAATAATATTCTTAACAGTAGATGAACTTGCCCAAGAATAATTAACCTCATTTACTTTTTTATCATTGTCACCAAGCACACAATCAACTAACTGATTACATCCCTTATAGCCATACTTTGCTGCAGCTGCTTTTTCCTTTTCAAGGATATAATGTGTTTTCTTTCCATAAAGAGTAATATTATTACCTACATTAACTTCACTTGTAATTGAACCATTAGCATCATATACATAAATTGAATTAGTATTGTCAACTAAATAAATTCCATTTGGTTTCATTCCAGAAGCATAAGTAATTTTAGCAACTGTACCTGATACCTTTACTAAAGAATCGTCAGCCTTTAATCTTGCATCATTAACTGATACCTCTTCATATTTTGAAGAATCAAATTCATTTTTTCCTTTTTCAAAGCTTATAATCCAACCACTCTTTATTTCAGGCTTATTTTTAAATGTAACAAGAGTTGCATACATTAAAACAGTATCTCCAGCCTGAGGCTTATCTAATAATTCGCTATAACGCTTTTCCCCATCAGCGCCATAAGAACCATATACTTCTAATGTACCAGTTTCATCCTCAAGAATCATTTGTCCATATAGAGCATTACTTATTTCTTTAATTTTTCCTTTAACATAATATCTTGTTTCGGCATCATTTGCAGCACATTTTTCAACAGCTTCAGCAATATTAAAAGGATTCTCCTTCTCACCCTTTTGTGCCGTCACAAGACTAGAGCTTTGACCTCCATTCGTAGTTGTTTGAGCATTATTCTTACAACCTGCTAACATAATGGTTGAAGCAACAACGCATGCGGCTAAAAACCCAAAAATTCTTGTTTTGTTTTTCATACGTCCTCCAATTTATCCTCAATCACTCTACCATTACATTATAGCATTATCTAAATATGATTACAACGAATTTTTAACATATATCGACAAAATGTTAAAAGTTTAAAAAAATTGTTATTTACTTATAATTTTTAAATTGATACATAAACCTACTAATTTTATTAGTTAGCTTAATGTATTTTGATGCACACGTATAATTTGGCTCAATATCACACATTAATAAATATGAAAATAAAACCATAAGCTTAAAATATTTTTTAGAATATTTTTCATCAAGATATTTATCTATTATTTCTAAATGATTAATTTCTAGGCTATCAAAATCTAAAAAAGCCTTATAAAGATCATTTTCAATTACACCCTCTTTAAGATACTTGTAGGAAATGAAGCTATTATTAAAAAAGTGAACCTGGCTAGGAAAGCCATGGTTAATTCCTACCTCGACATCATCCTTAATCGTTTTAAGACGCTTTATCATTTTATATATTTCTAATTTAGCATCTAAAATAATGTGATATTTAGATAAATAGATCCAGCTTAAATCATTTTTTACAGGATTAAGCTCAATATTTCTAATCTTCATTTCAAGCATATTAAAGCGATCATTGGCAATTAGGGCTATTTTCTTATATTTTATTTCGGCCATTTTAGGTTGAGGAACCTTTTTGGCAGTTTTCTTGTGAAGTAAGGAAATAGTCTTTAAAATACCATCATAGGCCTCATAAATGCTTTGATAATTTTCAAAATAGCTATATAAAAAATATACATGATTTTCATATTGCTTAATCTTTAGTGGCTTTAAAAAAGGAAGCTTATCATCCTTAACCTTTAAATAATTCGTATATTCAATTTTTCCTATATCCTTAATAACATAGGAAGATGACTTGCCATGAGCAATTATCGTTTGACTTGTTAAGGAATCATCCGTTTTAAGCTCAAGACCAAAAAGCTTACTAAAATCAATCATAGCTCCTGATTGTTAAAATATTACTTTGACTATCGTAGCATTTAGAAAATTCCTCTTCATTCAAATTATATTTTTCCATTAGCATAGCCTTATCATTAACATAAAGCTTAGTAATTTTTAAATATTTAGATGAAAAATTATCAAATAGACTTAAAAAAGAATCATCATCATTATGAACAACCTCAATTATTTCTGTATTATCCTCTCTTGTCTTAACAATATCACCAAGCATTTCCTGATATTTTTCTTGAATTTTTTTAGATTCATCTAAAGATGGGACCTCCTCAGCTTGATTAATTTCAATATCATTAAAATCATTTAGCTCATCAGCATTAGGCTTTTCAATTTCTTCCTTGACTACACATTCTTGAGCATCTTCCTTTGTAGCTACTAGTTCTTGCACTTCGCCTTGTTCATTGAAATCATAATCAATATCAATATTATATTTAACATTTACACCTCTGTTTTCTACAGCACAAAGGTCAAGGGAAATTAAATTAACATCCAAAACCTTCATTTCATTTTTCAAAATAACCTCACAAGGCTGACTTAAGCTTTTAAAGTTTTCGGTCATATTATGATCTAGGTAGGTCAAATCAATTTTGATACAAAGCTTTAATACATCATTTTTTACCTCATAATCATCGATTCTTTTTAAAAAGCTTTTAACTGCCAAAATATTTTCAACCTCAATAAATCGTTCCTCAAAAATGTTTATTTTCATTATCTCACCTAAAAGAATTTATGCATTAGCTTAAGCTTTAATGCAAAAAAGAATGCAAATTAAATTGCATTCTCTTCGTTTGTACCTGTTAGCTCTTCAATATAATTTAAAACGTCCTCAATTCCCGCCTTTGTTTCTGATGATGTAACAATGAAGGGGTCATTAATTCCTAAAACAAGCTTATTTCTTATTATCTTCTTATTTTTTTCAATTTCAGAGCGCTTAAGCTTATCAAGCTTAGTGCCAATAATACAAACCGGAATATCATAATATCTTAAGAAATCAAGCATTTCCTTATCCTGATTTGTAGGCTCATGACGCATATCAACAAGTAAAAAGGCACATTTTAGCTGCTCACGATTAGTAATATAGCCCTTAATCATTGGACCAAATGTTTCTCTTAATGACTTAGAAACACGAGCATATCCATATCCAGGCACATCAACAAAAACAATTGAATCATTGATTAAGAATAAATTTAATGTTTGAGTTTTACCAGGATTTGATGATGTACGAGCTAAAGCCTTACGATTAACAAGGGCATTAATAAAACTTGATTTACCAACGTTTGAGCGTCCACAAAACATAAATTCAGGCATATTTCCTTCAATCATATGGCTAGTATTAGTTCCACTTTTTATAAATTCTGCGCTTTTAATCTTCATTAAATTCATCTCCTAGTCCTAATCTATTTTTTATTGGTACAAATTCCTCATAGCTTAAAGTTGAGCTACCAATCATGGCGTGCTTATCATCACCATGATAATCTGAACCAGCACTAATTAGCATTCCTCTTTTTTGAGCCTCAGCCCTAAAAAATTCCTCTTCTCCATCCTTATTTTTAGGATATCTAGCCTCAATAGCATCGAAGCCTAAATCAAGAATTTCTGATAAAAGCTCTCTTTTTATAAGGGTTGGGTGAGCAAGAATTTTAAATGCACCAATACTATTTAAAAACTTAATTCCATCCTCAGTTGTCATTTTAGATGCAGGTATATAGCAAGGTGAATTATCAGAAATCATTTGCTGAGCATAGCTATGATCAATAGCGGGATTAGAGTGGATGATACATTGATACATATTACCTCTTGTAACAATACAGGCATCCTTAAATAAGAAATCCTCATCAATATTAATCTTATAATAATCCTTAATATTATCAATCATTCTATGTGCTCTTTGAAGCCTGGTATCAATAATATTTTGAGAAAAATCATAAAGCTCCTTAGGAATAATATTATTCTTAAAATAACAAACAATATGAACAGTTTGACCCTTATGGAAGGTGGAAAGCTCCATACCCTTTAGAACCTTCACACCAATTTCCTTACCATAGCTATAGGCCTCATCAACGCCAAAGACGCTGTCATGGTCAGTTAAACCCATAATGTCGATTTTTTTATCATGAGCTAAATTAATTAGTTCCTTAACTGGTAAAATTCCATCAGAATATTTAGAATGATTATGTAAATCAATTTTCATAATTATTTAAAATCCTCATCATCAAATAAAGAAACCTTTTTAAACTCAACGTCGTTTTTATCTTCCTTAGCTTCATTCTTTAAAATTTCATCAAGCTCATCCTCGATGCTACGCTGTCTTGAGGCCTTAATTGGCTTTTCTTCCATGTTTTCAAAGCTAAAAACATCAATATTATTATCCTTTTCAAGTAAATAATCATCAGATAATTCAGCATCAGGGCTTTGCGGTGCCTGAAGCCTCATAGCTGATGGCTCACCTAAGCCTTCAGCTAAAATATTAATACCTGCATCAGCCTTTTCATACTTAATATCAAAGGCATTCTTTACATCTACTCCATCAGTATATTGAATTGTTAGTAAAACATTTTCCTTATATTGATTTGGTGTCATTGCCTTCGCATCAACTAGATAGTAAGGATTAGATTTGATTTTCTTAATAACCGGCTGACCGGCACGAGCACGCTTAGATAAATTTAGATCTGTTACTGGCATACGCTTTAGAGTACCACGCTTTGTTAATAATAAAATATCATCATTTTTATTAGCATAGAAGGCACTAACTAAATAATCATTTGGTTTAAGTGCAATGGCCTTAATACCACCAGCTGTTGTACCATATAGGGCAACATCTGAGGCTCTAAATCTTAGTGCATCACAATCATGAGTTAAGCATATAATTTCAAGAGGATTTGATGTCATATCAACGCTGATTAGCTCATCAGCATCCTGAAGCTTCATCGCTCTTACAGCCTTTGTATATCTTGATACAACGAAATCACTTAGCTTAGTTTGCTTAATTAAACCATTTTTAGTTGTTAAAAGCACATTTGTTTTATCATCAAATTTTGAAATAATAAAGACACGAATTAGCTTTTCAACTGGTGAAATGGTTGCGATATTATTAATATATGAACCAATATCCTTCATCTTACATTCATCAACCTTAAAGATTGGAATATAAACAAAGCTTCCTAGGTTAGTAAATCCTAGCATTACATCGGTTGTAGAAACCTCACCTTCAAAGACAATTGTATCCTTTTCCTTAATTGTATTAAGCTTTGATAAATTATAATTTTTAATTGAAACACGCTTTAAATAGCCATCTCTTGTAGCTACAAAGTAATTTTGTTCCTTTTGTATTAAATCCTGCTCATCAATTGTTAAATCAGAAATTTCATGCTGAATTTCCGTTCTTCTTGGTGTAACAATATTCTTCTTCATATCAACAAGCTCCTGCTTGATGACCTTTAAAAGCTTTTTATCAGAATTTAAGATTGCATTGTATTCTACAATACTCTTGTTTAAGGCTTCCTTCTCCTCGTATAGGGCTGTAACATCGGTATTAGATAAACGATATAGCTGCATTGTTACAATAGCCTCAGCCTGACGCTCAGAGAAAGCAAATTTTGAAACCAAGTTATCCTTAGAGTCAGCCTTATTTTTTGATTCACGAATAGTCTTAATTACCTCATCAAGGATTGAAACCATCTTAATAAGACCTTCTACAATATGAAGACGATCTTGGGCCTTTTGAAGTAAATAATTTGTACGATTTGTAATAACATCCTTTTGATGATCAATATAGGCATCTAGGATTTGTAGGACACCAAGACGCTCGGGTCTTTGGTTTCTAATTACAACCATATTATATTTAAGATTAACCTGTAAATCAGTATTTTTTAATAAATAATTTAAAATAGCTGCTTCATTAGCACCCTTTTTAAGGTCAATTGCGATACGAAGTCCCTGACGGTCAGACTCATCTCTAACCTCTTGGATTCCATCAACCTTACGGTCAATTCTTAGCTGGTCAATACGCTCAACTGTTTTTTGCTTATTAGTATCAAAAGGAATTTCTGTAACAACGATACGCTTTTGATTATCGCCAAAATCCTCATAAGAAATCTTAGACTTTACAACGACAGTTCCAGCTCCGGTAAGGAAAGCCTCCTTAATACCATTAATACCCTGAACAATACCACCGGTAGGGAAATCAGGACCTGGCATAATTGTTAAAAGCTCATCAATTGTCATATTAGGATGATCAATTTTATAGATAGTGGCGTCAATTGTTTCGGCTAAATTATGAGTTGGAATATAGGTTGCATAACCAGATGAAATACCAACTGAGCCGTTAACTAAAAGGTTAGGAAACTTAGCTGGTAAAACAGTAGGCTCCTTTTCCTCACCATCAAAGTTATCAATAAAGGGAACCGTATTTTTATCAATGTCCTCTAGTAAATAATCTGCATTTTTAGAAAGACGTGATTCGGTGTAACGCATTGCTGCGGGGCCATCACCATCAATTGAACCATTGTTTCCTTGCATATCAATCAAAGGAACTGACATACGCCATTCTTGGCTCATACGAACCATCGCCTCGTAAATTGATGAGTCACCATGTGGGTGATACTTACCCATTACCTCACCACAGACACGAGCTGATTTTTTATATTGGCTTGTTGAGGTGATTTTCATATGATTCATTGCATATAAAATACGACGCTGAACGGGCTTTAGTCCATCTCTTACATCGGGGATGGCACGCTCCTGAATAATTGCCTTAGAATAACGACCAAAGCGGTCTCCTAATACGTCCTCTAAACGCTCATATTGGAAGGTTTCTTTTTGGAACATATCAAGCTTATTTTTTAAATTTTCTTTCTTTGCCATAAAAAAACTCCTATAAATTATCTATTTGAATTTCATCTTCAAGAGTAAAGGCAACATGATTTTCAAGCCATGTACGACGTCTTGCGGCATCATCACCCATTAGAAGATTAACCTCAGACTCGGCTTCATCTAGATCCTCAACACGAACCTGAATTAATGTTCTAGATTCAGGATTCATAGTTGTTTCCCAAAGCTGCTCGGCGTTCATTTCACCAAGTCCCTTGAATCGTTGGATAATTAATGAATCCTTTTGATACTTATTTGTATATTGTGATAATTCATCAGTTGTATATAAATACTTAACAACTGGATTCTTACCCTTAACTGTTACCTTAAATAGCGGTGGTAGGGCAATATAAACACGACCATCCTCAATTAATGGTCTCATATATCTAAAGAAGAATGTTAAAAGCAAAATTTGAATATGGGCTCCATCATCATCGGCATCGGTCATGATAATTACCTTTTTATAATTACATTTTTTAATATCAAATTTATCACCAAAATCAGCACCGATTGTATAAATCATAGTAGCGATTTCTTGATTTTGTAATGCATTTTCCTGATTAGCACGCTCAGTATTTAAGACCTTACCTCTTAGTGGTAGAATGGCCTGGAAGCGTCTATCACGTCCTGATTTTGCAGAACCACCGGCTGAATCTCCCTCGACTAAAAATAGCTCATTAATATCGTGATTTTTCTCCTGAGCAGGTGATAGCTTTCCTGATAAATTAAGCTCAGTCTTATCCTTCTTATCAAGTCTAATTTGATCTCTTGCCTTACGAGATGCCTCTCTTGCCTTACGGTTTAAAAGGGCCTTTTCAACGATATATTTTGCAACATCATTGTGCTCATGTAAATAATAAATAAATTTATCATATGTTACATTATCAACGATCGTTTTAGCAATTGGTGTACCAAGCTTACCTTTTGTTTGGCCTTCAAACTCAAGGACCTCCTCTTCAACACGTACAGATACAATTGCGGTCATACCAGAACGAATATCAGTACCATCTAGATTAGCTTCCTTTTCCTTAATTAGGTTAAACTTACGAGCATAATCATTAACTGCTCTTGTAAGTCCGGTCTTGAAGCCTACCTCATGAGAACCACCATCTCTTGTTCTAACGTTGTTAGCAAATGACACAATATTTTCATCGAAGGTATCGACAAATTGAAGGGCGATTTCAACCTCAATAGGTCCCTGAACCTGATCAAAATAGCATACATCGAATAATGGCTTTTTCTTTTCATTAAGTAATGTTACATACTCAGAAATACCATGCTCATATAAAAAGCTTTCCTGCTTATTATTCTTCTTATCAATAAGATTCATTTTTAAGCCTTTAATAAGAAAAGCTCCTTCTCTTAAGCGCTCTTTGATTGTATCATAATTAAAAATTACGGTTGAGAATATTTTTGGATCTGGCTTAAAGGTAATAATAGTACCTGTTTTATTTGTCTTTCCAGTAACCTCAGCTTCGATTACCTTATGACCACCATCCTTAAATTGGATATGATGAATTTGTCCATCACGCATTGATTGAACATCAAAATAGGTTGATAAGGCATTTACAACCTTACCACCAACACCGTGAAGACCTCCTGATACCTTATATCCTCCATCCTGACCAAACTTACCACCAGCATGTAGAATTGAATAAATAACCTCTAGTGAATTTAAGCCTGTTTCCTTATTTAAGCCGCAAGGAACTCCACGTCCCTGATCGGATACGGTAACTGAACCATCTTGATTTAATGAAACAGTTATTTCCTTTCCATAGCCGGCTAGAGCCTCATCAATTGCATTATCAACAAGCTCCCAAATTAAATAATGAAGTCCTCGAGAATCAGTAGAACCAATATACATACCTGGTCTTTTTCTTACAGGATCAAGTCCTGATAAAATTTGAATATCAGCATCATCGTAGTGTTTAGCTGCCATAATTTCCACTTCCTAATTTCATTTTCGCATTTATGATTTTATCATATTTTTGATCAATTCTCAATAAATTATCAATTTTTTTATTTTTTAAAAACCAAACAATTTAGTTTAACTTGATTTATAATTTTAGGTCTTGTATAATATTTCTAGAAAAAGAGGTATTTGTTTATGATCTTAACAGCTTCCGTGGGCGTATCAGTTGCTCTTAACATATTATTTTTTATTATCGCTTATATTTTAGGCTCTATACCATTTGGAATTGTAATTGGTAAAACAATTACAGGCATTGATGTAAGAGAGTATGGTTCAAAAAATATTGGTACAACTAATTGTATTCGTGTTCTTGGAAAGAAGATAGGCTATACCGTTTTTTTCTTTGATGTATTAAAGGGTGCAATCGTTATTATACTTGTAAAATATGTCCTTGAGCCATATGGAATAATGAATCATTATCTACCACATATCATTTATGGTGTTGGGGCTATTTTAGGTCACTTATTCTCATGCTTCTTAAAATTCAAGGGTGGAAAGGCTGTAGCTACATCTTTGGGTGTTGTACTTGCTCTTACTCCAATTCCAGCCATTTCATGTCTTGTTGTTTTTGGAATTGTCTTTTTTGCAACCGGCTATGTTTGCCTATGTAGCTCTGCTGCAGCCTTAACAGTCGCAGCTACAGGCTGGCTTCTTCGCTTTATTGGCTACAATGGTGCTAATTTAGGTCTTATCTACCTTTGTGGAAGACCTGATATTCTTACTGTTATTCTTTATACAGTAATTGCTTTTATCTTAATTATTAAGCATAAATCAAATTTCAAGCGTTTATTAAATGGTACTGAAAATTGCTTCAAGCATAAAAAAGATAAAGAAAATAAAGACCTATAGGCTTTAAGCTTGTAGGTCTTTATTTTATGAAAAAAGGATGCCAAAAGCATCCATAATTTTTATTAAATTATTTATTTTCTTCCATTGAACGCATAACTGCACGAACCTGCTTCTCAGATGGAGTACGTCCCATTTGACTAAACATCGCACGAATCATTTTTTCATTAATTGGAGGATTTTTCTTTAATTGACGTTTAAGTAAAGTTCTTGCAACGAAGAAGCCCGCAATAAAGCCAATGATTAATACAATTATACAAATAATTAAAACCTGCCACCAAACCATTCTTTCAACTCCTTGCTGTACTTTATTTTACACAATTTACCTTAAAATTACAAGTAAATATTCAGTTGTTTTTGTACAAATTAGCTTTTTTTATTAAAAACAAATTTTTGTTAAGCTTTTTTAAATATGTTTGTATTGTCTAACTTATGCTTTAAATGCTATAATTATGCTATCAAGGAGGTAATCAATATGCCAAGAAAAGTTAACGAATCTACTTGCATTGGATGTGGTGCTTGTGTAAGTGAATGTCCTGTAGGTGCAATTACTCTTGAGGATGTATCACACATTGATGCTGATACTTGTATTGACTGCGGAGCTTGCCAAGGTGCTTGTCCTGTAGGTGCAATCGACGAGGAATAATAAATAGGAGCTAATAGCTCCTTTTATTTTTGCCTATACATTTATTTTTATGCTTCATAATTTAAAATGGAGTGATTAAAATAAAAGAAATCTTAAATCCTATTAATGCTCTTGCTCTAGGAAATTCATTTAAGGATGAATATTCCTTCTACAAATACAAGCAGGAGGATTTTACAAATATAAAAACTGAGAAGGAAAATCTTCTAATCCTTATTATGAGCTACCGCTTTAATTTAATTGATATGTCATATTTGCTTGATATAAATCCAGATAATTTAGAGCTTCTCAATTATTTTAATAAAGTGAAAAAGGATTATTATAATCTTTTAAGCTATTATGAGGATAAATATAATGCTCTTTCCAATATTGCATTTAAGGATTTTGACAAATACTGCTATCTAGCAAAGCCTTGGGTAGGTGATAAATAATGTGGAACTATAATCGTTATTTGATGTATCCGGTTCAAATATCCAAGCCTAATCTAGATTATGCCAAATATCTTGTAACCGCTATTGGATCATATGCGGGAGAGCTTGGAGCAGCCCTAAGATATTTAAATCAGGTAGATACGATGCCAACGATCGAGGCTAAAGCGCTTCTTACCGATATCGGTACTGAGGAAATGGGTCACGTTGAGATTCTGGCAAATATGATTAAAGCTCTAACTAAGGGTGTCCCAGTTGAGGAAATTAAAAAAAGTGAAAATCTAGCAAACTATGTAGATCACGGGTCTTCTTATTTTCCGGTTGATGCAAGCGGAAATCCCTTTACCGTAACATATTACGCCTCCTCTGGTGATTTCATCACTGATCTTTACGAGGATTTAGCAGCCGAACAAAAGGCTCGTGCTATGTATGAGCATTTAATGGATATTACTGATGATCCTGAAATACTTGCTCCCCTTTCCTTCCTAAGACAGCGTGAAATAATTCATTTTAATAGATTCAAGGAGCTTCTTTCAAAGCTAAAAAAAGAAATTGACAAATAAACAATTTCTTTTTTTGTTTATCTTCCTTAGTCATATACTCATCCATAGCCTAAATTCTATTAGTAAAAACTAACCTATTCATTAAAAAATAAAGCATAAAAATGTTTTTTACCAATGAATCATATCATTTTAAAATATTTAAGTTAAATATAATCTAAAAAAGAACTAAGCCTCACTAAAAAGTGAGGCAAATCACTAAAATATGGCAGCTAAAATTTCTAAAAATAGCTTGATGATGCTTTTCTTTTTCTTCTCTTTTATTATTAAATCCGATGTTTCTATGACACTTCCATTATAATAAAGTGTAGCCTTACCCTTGGTTTTTGAGCTAAATTCATATTCTAACTCATATTTATCCTCATCAGATTTTAAAATAGTATGTACAATTGAATTTTTAGGAGTAAGCTTTAAGCAATCATTTTCAAAAAGAATTGTATTATAGCGCTTAATAACATCATCCTCATTTAAGAATATCTTCTTTTTATAAAAGCTAAAGCCATAGCTTAAAAGCTCAGAGGCTTCCTGGTTTCTAATGATAGGATTTTCATAGCCCATTACTACTGATATTAGACGCATATTATTTTCTTCCTTAGTCAAGGTAATACAATAGCCACTATAGGCTGTATGACCGGTTTTTAAACCATCAATACCATTTTTTCCAGCGAGCTTATTCGTGTTTACAAGCCAAAAAGGATTATCGGTATCCTCTCTAAAGTATGCATCATGTAATCTCGTAATAGCTAATACCTCGGGATAATTAGTTAAAAGATATTTACTAATTATGGCCATATCATACGCCGAGGAAAAGTGATTTTCATCGCTTAGACCGGTAGCATCCGAATAATGCGTGTTTTTCATATTAAGCTCTAAGGCCTTTTGGTTCATTTTATCAACGAATAAAGCCTCAGACCCAGCAACTCCCTCTGCAAGGCATACAGCCGCATCATTAGCTGAGGCTAGCATTACGCATTTAATTAAATCAGAAACGCTATGCTTTTCACCTTCTTCTAAATATACCTGTGTTCCACCCATGGATTTTGCATGAGCTGAGCAGCTTAAGATTGTATCATACTTTATCTCTTCGGCTTTAAGAGCGTCATAAACTAAGGATATAGTCATTATTTTGGTCATTGAGGCTATTCCTCTATGCTCATCAATATTTTTTTCAAATAAAATATCGCCTGTTTCCGCCTCCATTAAAATGGCAGCCTTACTGTTTGAAGCAAGCTCTGAAGAAGCCTTGGCCATATTTGTAAATAAAAATAAAGAACTAAATAAACCGAGGAAAACGATTAATATTTTTTTCATAGCTTCACCATTAATATATATTAAGTAATTAGCGCTTTTATTTATAATTTTTAGTATAAATTTAATTTTTTTACGCAAAATATAACTGTAGCAAAAAATATTTAAGGAGTTTTTAATTATGACAAATAAAGTTACAGCAAGACCATGTAAGGAATCCCCTTCTACCTGGGAAATTCTTGATCAATATGGCTGTGTAAGGCCTAAGCATTATCAAACTAAGGATGAATGCGTTAAACAGGCAAGAAAGCTCGCTCTTGAATGTGGCTGCGAGCTATGTATTGAAGACCAATTAAATAGATGCTAAAAAAAGAGGAGGATTTTTTTCCTCCTTCATTTTTTATTTATTAATTTAAAAACTATTTAATTACATCTAGGATAAGCTTAGATTCAACAACCTTGTCAGAAATCTTGAAGGCATTAAAGGCCTTATCGATAGACTCATTTGTATTTCTTCCGTTAGTATGGATATAGCAAAGAACGTCTCCTTTCTTAACCATATCGCCAACCTTCTTGTTAAGGACGATACCTACAGCCATATCAATTTTATCCTCTAGAGTTTCACGACCAGCACCTAAAATCATAGCAGCGTGCCCAATTTCTAGAGCATCAATATGATTTACACAGCCAGAAGACTTAGCATAGACAGGGATAATTTTCTTAGCCTTGGCAAATAATTCAGGATTTTTAATATATTCAACATTACCACCCTGAGCACCAACGAAATCCATTAGCTTACCAAGAGCCTTCTTGTTCTTGATGTTTTCAAGCATTGCAGCCTTAGCCTCTTCCTTGGTTTCAAACTTCTTCGCATCAATTAATAGATATGAACCAATTTCAAGACATAAATCTAATAAATCCTTAGGACCATTACCATTTAAGGTATTAATAGCTTCCTTAACCTCAAGTGCATTACCAACAGCTAATCCTAGAGGCTCCTCCATGTTGGTTAAAACAGCTGTCATATGACGACTACAATTTTTACCAATTGTAACCATTAATCTTGAAAGGTGACGTGCTTCTTCAATATTCTTCATAAAGGCACCAGCACCAACCTTAACATCTAGACAAATAGCATTAGCACCAGATGCTAGCTTTTTTGACATAATAGATGAGGCAATTAAAGGAATTGAGGAAACAGTAGCTGTTACATCTCTTAAAGCGTAAAGCTTCTTATCAGCGGGTGTTAAATTACCAGTTTGACCTACAATCGCAATACCAATTTTTTTAACCTGCTCGATAAAATCATGAGGCTTAACAGCAATATTAAAGCCCTCAATTGACTCAAGCTTATCAAGCGTTCCACCAGTATGTCCTAAGCCACGTCCTGACATTTTAGCAAAATTAACGCCAAATGAAGCTACAAGAGGCGCTAAAACTAAGGATGTTTTATCACCAACTCCACCAGTTGAATGCTTATCAACCTTAACACCAGGAATTTCTGATAGATCAAGCTTATCACCTGAGTTAAGCATCGAAATAGCCATATTAGTAGCTTCTTCATCGTCCATTCCCTTTAAATAGGTAGCCATTAAAAAGGCCGAAACCTGATAATCTGGTATTTCTCCTTTTGTATATCCTTGAATAATAAAATCGATTTCCTCACTTGATAGCTTATGGCCATCTCTTTTTTTCTCAATTAAATCAATCATTCTCATAAAAATCACTAAATCCTTTCTTTTTAAATCGCTTTATAAATTAAATCGCTTTATAAAATCCGAGACATTTAATCTTGAATTTTCCTTCCTCATTAATACGTGAAATAAGCCCCTTTATTTCATCAATATTAGTATTTGCTAAAAATTCAGTATAGAAATAATACTTTCCAAGTCCTTCCTTGGTAGGTCTTGACATAATAGCATTTAGATTAATTTTTAAGGCATAAAATTTAACTAACGCCTCAATTAATATTCCCGGCTCATCAATTAAGGCCTCTAAAATTAAAGAGCATTTTGAGCAAAGCTCCGCCTTAGTTGTTGGTGTAGTGGTTAAAACTAAAAATCTTGTATTATTATTTTTACTATCCTCTACATTTTCAACAACTGTTTTAAAGGGACTCATATCTAGATGCAGCGGAATAATGGCACCATAGGTCTCTCCTGAATTTTTTAACCTTTCATAGGATGTAACATTGCTTTCAGTTTCAATAATCTCAAAGCCATGCTCATTAATAAAATCTAAGCATTGGCCCTTAGCCTTAAACTGAACATAAATTTTTTTTACACTTGCAATATTAGCATTCTTTGATACGAAGCCAAAATGAACAGGAACAGAAATATCATTTTGAATATAAAAATTATATTTGTGAAGCATATCAAGGGTTTCCTGTACATATCCATCTAAGGTATTTTCAAATGGTAAAATACCAAAGCCATTCGCTGCTATATTTTTAGCTGCTAGAGAAAT
>ULJW01007018.1_pt1 | contig 16829 bp, 17 predicted proteins | sample 1950991 | NCBI WGS metagenome assembly ULJW01 (sample SAMEA4835484, study PRJEB28245) | human gut metagenome | biome: gut microbiome; material: fecal sample | place: Denmark | collected 2008 | reverse complement strand
AGTAACATAAAATTTAAATAGTAACATAAAAAAAGAGGAACAACATACTATGTAATTCACTCTTCTAAAAGTATTAAATTGCAAAGATGCCAAGCAATGAGCAAGCAAAGATAATTAAAAATAGGGTTAGAGCGGATGAAATAGATGTCCATACAACTAGCTGACCTGCAAGCTCATCATCGTTGTTCATTTCCGCAGCCATTGGGGCAGATGATACCGCAACTGGGGTACCAAATAGAGCAATTAGGGCTGGGAAGCATATGCTACTATCCATTCCAAGGAAGCTACCACTCTTATTAAGAAAATAGGCAACTAAAAGACAAGTAATAGGAACAATTAAAACTCGCGCAAGGGTTCCGGCAATGATTTGCTTCTTAAGACGAGAAATGGCACTGAAGGTAAAGTCACCACCAAGGGCAAGTAGGGCAAGTGAAGATGCAATACCCTTAAGATTATTAATGGTTGTATATAGGAAAGGAATATTATTCTTAATTGTAAATAAAGGAGTTTCTCTTCCAATTGTAAGAAGGGATCTAATTCCTAAGGCTACAATTCCTAAGAATACACCAATAATCAATGGATTTTTTACAATCTTAAGCAAAATATCCTTAACGCTAACCTTCTTATCTTCGTCCTTAACAAAAATAGATAGGGATACAATCGCTAAAATATTAAACAAAGGAATTGAGGTAGCTGAAAGTACAGCGGCTACAATCTTTGCCTCAGCATTACCACCAGCAAGTGATTCAACAAGTGAAATACCGATAATGGCGAAATTAGATCTAAAAATACACTGTAAAATTACACCCTTTTGTCTATTTTCCTTGATAAATAAAAGAACATATAAAAGACCAAAACCAAACACAAGCAGAATCGCTACCATAGAAAAGACTACAACCTTCCATTGCCTGCCTATTTCTGAAATATTTTCGGTTTGATAGATATTTATAAAAAGCATGGCAGGGATACAAATCTTAAAGCATAACTTATTAGCTAGCCTCCAAAATGAATCCGGAACCAATTTGATTTTCTTCAAAAAATAGCCCAATAAAATCAATAAAATAATGGGAAGCACTGCATTACATGTAAATGCTAAATTATTAAAAATAGAAAGAAACATATTATTTAGTCCACTCCTTTATAATTTCTTTTCCACTAACACCAGCAAATGTTACATTTTTAGTTTCAAGCTTATCTACGTTTAGGCAAAAAATACCTGCCTTTTTCATTTTATAGGGATGCTCCATCATACAAGGAATGCCTTCTTCAGCATCCTCATTATAGCTAAATGAAACATTTTCAAATGAAACTAATTTGATTGGCATTTCCGCAAGACCTAAAAAAACTCCGGCGGCGATGCTTACACCCTCGCATTTCATATTTGAAAAATGGAATTTTCCAAGTACCGGTGTATATTCATCTACCTTTAAGGCCTTAGTTGTCCACACATACTCCGTATGACCACCCTTAGGTCCCATATTGTAGTAGCTATTAATAACAAATGGGGTTAAAACATTTTTCATTAGAATATCATCAAAAATAATATTATCAATTTGCCCAATATTTCCTCTTCCTCTTCTGGTCTTAATACGAAGCCCGCGATCAGTATTTTCAAATAGGCATCTTCTTACGGTTATATTATTAATTCCTCCCGAGGATTCACTTCCAAATACAACGCCACCATGACCATCAGCCATGAGATTATTTTCAATTAAAATATCACTAGAGGCTTTTTTATATTTTAAAGCTAAATCATAGGTGCCCGATTTAATCGCAATACAATCATCACCTACAGAAAACTTACAGCCCTTAATTTCAATATTACTTGAGCAATCAGGGTCGATACCATCAGTTGTAGGCATCTTAGGGTTATTCTTAAGCTCTAAATTATAAAAATTAAGATGGGATGACATATAAGGATGAATAGCCCAGGCTTGGGTATTATGAACATAAAGACCAATAATACTTATATTGCTTGATCTTACCATAAAGATGGAATGTCCACGCCAAGCGATATTCATTTGACGGTGATTTATATACCAATCACCATTTTCAGCCTGACCATCAATTTCACCCTCACCATAAACAGTAATGTTTTCACTGTCCACAAAATTTAGGGTTGAAGCAAAATTATTAACCTCAGCTCCCTCCCAAAGACCGATATTGGCATAGGAAGGATGAATGGGATAATCTCTTCTTTGAGTTGAGGCTAAAATTTTAGCACCCTTCTTTAAATAAAGATTAATATTTGATTTTAAATATAATGATGTTACAAGATAGGTACCATCTTCAATAATTAAGGTCCCACCAAAGGGAGTAGCCATTATAGCGGCCTGAATAAAGGCTGTATCATTATTTACTCCATCAGCGTATGGATTAAAATCCTTAAGGTAAATCGTCCAAGGCTCCTTAGGCGTAATAAAGGAAATCTCCTCCTGTGCCTTTAAAGTATATTCTTCATCTGGCTTTAAGTCATAGATTGTAAAGACATTTCTTTTTTCTTTTCTTAAAAAATTACCATTTAAAATAATGTCATACTCCTTTTCATTATAGTAGGGAGTATTACTTTCAAGTTCAATTGTAACTGAACGTGAATTCAAATTAACGATTTTCATTCATATCACCACGATTTGATTATATTTATTTTTAAGCATTTGCCAAGGAAAAAGCATCACAAAAGATAAAAAGCTTAAGTTTTTTAATCCTAAGCCTTTATTTTATATAATTTAATTAGCCATTAATAGCTTTATCAAATTTTGTGATCTTTAAATTCCTTCCAACAACCAAAATAGCGTCTGATGGTTTAATGGTATCAGAGCCCTTTGGAAGGAAGAATTTTCCATCCCTGATAATACCTACGATATTTATGTCATATTTATTACGATAATCTAACTCTAGCAAGCTATGCTCCTCAAAGTCCGAAGGAATTGCGATTTGTACAATCGCATGCTCCTGGTCAATTGAATAATAATCAAGCATTGTATCTGATAGAATTTGCTTAGCATATTGACGTCCAGCATCATTCTCAGGAATTAAAACCTCATCCGCTCCAAGCCTCTCTAGTACATTAGAATACTCAGAATCATCAACACGAACCGTAATATACTTAACGCCAAGCTCCTTTAAATTGATCGTTGTAAGAATGGTAGCCTGAAGGTTATTACCAATCGCTACAACTGCGTGGTCAATATTCTTAGCTCCAATTTCTTCAAGAATTCTTTTTTTAGTTGAATCACATACAAAGCATTGCTCAATATATTCAGATACCTGATTAACACAGGCCTCATCAACATCCACACCAATGATATCCTTAGTATGTAATGATAATTCCTTAACAATCGACGTACCTAAGCGTCCAAGCCCGATAACCATATAATTCTTTCCCATAATTATCCTCCAATTATCCTATAAGAATTTTTCCTTCAACAAATTTAACATCACGACTCATAATTAAATTAGTTCTTGATGTCCACATTGAAATAAAGGTAAGTGGTCCTAAACGACCAATAAACATTGTAATAATAATCAAAATTTTAGTAGCTACATTAAGACTTGAGGTAATACCGGTACTAAGACCTACGGTATCAAAGGCTGAAATCACCTCATAGGCAATTGACTCAAGGCTGAATGGTGATTTGGCCTCGAAGGCACATGCCAATAAAATAGCTAATGCAAGATAGGAAATCTCAACAACAAATAGGATGAAAACCTTATTAATTGTTTGTTGATTAATTTTACGCTTAAATACATTAGGTGTTTGACCCTTAGAGAAGCATAAAATTGATATAATTATAACTGAAAATGTTGTCGTTTTAAGTCCACCACCGGTTGAGCAAGGGGATGCACCGATAAACATTTGAATAACACTTAAAAGATAAGCGGGCTTACAAGCTTCTACTCTTGCCTGATCAATTGAAGCAAATCCTGCCGTTCTAGTTGTAACACTTTGGAAAAAGGCCTGTAGCCAAGTAATATTATCACCTGATAAATAAAAGAATAGCTTATAGCCAAGTGCTCCTGTAACTAAAATAATAATAGTTACAATTAATACAAGCTTAGTATGAAGCTGAAGCTTATACCATCTTCTTTTTGATAAAACATCAATAATAACAATAAAGCCAAGTCCACCTAAGGTAATTAAAACCATAATAATAATATTAAGCATTACATCAGATGAATAGGGAATTAGGGATGGCATTTCATTTCTAAAAATATCAATACCCGCATTATTAAAGGCTGAAACCGCATGGAATAAGCCATATTTTAAGGATGTAACAAAGCTATAATCATATCTAAATTTAAAGATTAAAAATAATAATAAGATTCCAATTAATTGAATTATAACCGCAAGCGGTACAACCTTTTTAACAAGCTGTACTACTCCTCGGCTTGTATCCTGATTTAATGTTTCCTTCATTAAAAGACGGCTTGAAATACCGATTTTAGCACCAACAAGGGAATATATAAAAGAAACTAGGGTTAAAAACGAAAGACCACCAATTTCAATCATAATTAAAACGGTTAAATGACCGAAGGTTGATAATGCTTCTCCCACCGAAACCGTCGAAAGACCAGTTACGCAGGTTGATGAGGTCGCAAGGAATAAGGCATCTATGAAGGGGAGCCCCTTTCGATCCTTAGTTGAAATCGGAAGTAATAAAATAAGTGTTCCGACTAATATAACACATAAAAAAGATATAATTATTAGAAATTGAGGCTTTAGCTTTTTCTTTAATTTCACAAGATCATCTCATTTCCTTTTTTAAGTCTAAGTTATTATACTCTAAAAACAAATAGATTGCAAGTTAACAAAAAAGGACCAGAAATAATCCTGATCCTTAATCTCATTATCGACGCTCTTTGATACGAGATGCTTTTGCAGAAAGTGTACGAATATAATGTAACTTAGCTCTACGAACCTTACCAAGACGAGTAACCTCAATCTTGTCAATGATTGGTGCATGTACAGGGAATGTACGCTCAACACCAATACCGTAAGAAATCTTACGAACAGTGAAAGTTTCAGAAATACCTCCACCTTGACGCTTAATTACTAAACCTTCGAAAACTTGGATACGATGAGTATCTCCTTCTACAATTTTAACATATACCTTAACATTGTCACCTGGACGGAATGCTGGTACATCTTTCTTTAGGTATTGTGCAGTAATCTCATTAATTAATGCTTGACCCTTTGCCATAATTTTCACGCTCCTTATCACCCAAAATTCATGAAGCGTTGTCTCTTCAGCGGAATAATGTGCATTGACTAGCTTTCTAGCCTTTTGTATTTTAGCATAAAGCTATAAGCCTGTCAATTGTTTTTTTACAATTTAGTTTATTTTTCTTCTTCTGACTTGATTTCATCAAGTAGCTTGTAATCGTCCTTTGTCATTTGATATTTTTCAAGCAAATCCGGACGTCTTAAATAGGTTCTTCTTAATGATTCCTTTTGACGCCAGCGATTAATTTCCTTATGATTACCATTTTGAAGAACGAAGGGTACTGATATTCCCTTGTAGCTTTGAGGTCTTGTATATTGAGGATATTCTAAAAGACCATTTGAATAGGAATCACCCTCATAGGAATCCTTTAAAATAGCTCCATCAAGTAGCCTTGTAATACTATCAGAAATTACCATTGACGGAAGCTCTCCACCAGTTAAAACGAAATCACCAATGGAGATTTCCTCATCAACATAATCTCTAATTCTTTCATCAAAGCCCTCGTAATGCCCACAAACAAGAATAATATCATCTAATTTACTTAGTCTTCTAGCATCCTCCTGCTTATACTGATGGCCCTGAGGAGTCATAAGACAAATATGAGAGGAAGGACTGCGATTAGCCTCAAGACAGCGATCCATAATATCACACTTTAAAACCATTCCAGCACCACCACCATATGGTGTGTCATCAACATGATGATGCTTATCTTGTGAATACTCTCTTAAATCAACAATCTTAAACTCAATAAGACCCTTATCAATGGTTCTTTTAATAATTGATTCAGTTAAAAAGCCCTCAAACATGTGAGGAAATAAGGTTACAATTGTTATTTTCATTAAAATAAGCCCTCAATTTCCTTAATAATAACACGTTCCTTAGTAACCTTAGAAATGAATTCATCACGGAATGGTACTAAAGCCTTTTTACCATTTTCTGTTCTAATTACAAGTAGGTATCCCTGAGGAACCTCTCTTACGTCCTCAACCTTACCCCTGTAATCAGCTCGATCATTATAGGCATCAAGGCCAATTAGCTCATGAAAATAATATTCACCCTCATCTAAAGCTCCTTGCTCCTCCTCACTAATAAATAGCTCATAGCCCTTATACTTTTCTACAAGGTTAATATCCTCAAGCCCCTCAAAACGAACAAGGATATGAGGTGGATAATCGCTTCTTTTCTTGACAATTAGTGGAATATATTCATCCTTATAGTATAAATAGACCTTATCATTAACATTAAATCTTTCAAAATCAGATACAACCATGATCTTAAGATCCCCCTTAAGACCATGAGTATTTAATATTTTTCCAATACGATAATAATTCATTAAATTATACCTCAACTTCACGTGATTTAGCATCGATTATCGATAGCAAATGACATTTAACTGGCTTGTTTGCTTTAGAATTAATATAATCCTTATATAATTTAAGCTGTCTATCATATGCCTCATCATCAAAATTCTTAAGCTTGTAATCAATAATATCAATATGATCATCATAAATTACAAGTAAATCGATAATTCCATGGTATGCTTTGTTATCTATTATACTAGAAAACTCGTATTCGTGTAAAGTTTTAGCTTGCGAAATATTTTTCATTAAATCCATTTTTAAAACATTTTCAATAACTTTTTTCGTATTTTGATCAAGATTCATCTCCTCAAGGGAGTCAAAAGGATGCTTAAAATTAAGCATTTCTAAAATATAGTGTAAATTAATACCCTTATCAAGCATTTGGTCTAATTGCTTATTAGAAATCTTATTCATTCGCTTAGAAATATGGTCATTTTTAATCTTCTTGATATCTAAATTTAAGACCTCATATTTCATTTGCAGATTTTCCTTAAGACCTAAGGAATAGAAATGCCCCTCAATCGCCTTTACATCAAGCTTATCAAAATAAGCTTCCTTCAAATGAATTTTATTTTTGAAAATATTAGGTGCCTTATCCTCAATATAATCAAAATATTGTCCAAAGGATGATTGCATATCCGTATCCATAGCATCCTTGTAATTAGTTTCATCACGAATGAAAATCATCTTCTCACGCGCTCTTGTAAGAGCTACATAAAATAATCTTAGCCTTTCAGATACTGTCTCTTTTGTCCAAGCATCATTATAAAGCGTCTTAATCATCGTATCATCGATACCACCATCGTTAATTTGCGTATAAATACCATACTTGAGGTCAAAGCCAGTTGAAGCCTTTATGTTAGACTTATTATAGGCATGATTAAAATCAGCAAAGTAACAAATAGGATACTCAAGGCCCTTTGATTTATGAATATTCATCATTTTGACACCATGAGCGGTTGATACATCCATTGAATACTTAGCATCATCAGCAGATTTAATAAGAAGGCCTAGCTCTTCTACAATTTGGGTAAAATGGTAGCCCATTTTAGCAAGCTCACTAAGCTTATTAACGATAAATTCCGCTGCGTGAAGGGCGTCATTAATGTTTGATACAAGCTTGATTTTGCTATAAAAATCAAACATTTCAAGCGCCTCATTTAAAATACTTGCACAATCAGTTGTATCAATCAAATAAGATAGCGTACGCGCTTTTTTTGATACCTCATTATCAAGCTTTCTTTTAGATACAATTTCAAATATTTCCTCATCAGATTTTTCACATATGAATGATCTTAAAACGCTTGTAAGCGCGTGATAATAGTCACTTGTAAAGCTTGACTCAAAATGATAGCTAATCAAACGTAAAATATTTAAAATAACCATCGCAGGGTAGGAATCTGAAACCGTATTATCTGCGTATATTACAACCGGAATATTGGAAGCCTCAAGAACTCTTTTAAAAATTTCAAAGTGGTCCTTACGGTCAAGAATAATACAAAAATCATCATATTCAGCCGCTCTAAAGCCATTTAATTTCTTATTATAAACCATATAGCTTCCAAGCTTAGCCTTTATATCATTAGCGATAATAAAGCCCTCATAATAGGCACGATCTATCTTCTTTTCTTTATCATAGGGATAATAAATAATATCGCTTGTAAAGCCCTTTTCATCACTACATTTTTGATTATTATATAGACTAAGGCCAAACTTCATTTGATGAGACATAGCATACTGGGCATCTCCTACCTCCTTAGTCATAAGTAGGGAAAACATATTATTGATGTCTGACAAAACCTCCTCACGCGAACGGAAATTTTGATTCATGTCAATTAAATAGCCTGGAAAATTACTATATTCATCCCTTTTGCTAGGATAATTATCCTTATTTATAGAATAATAGCTTTCATATTTTTGCTTGAAAATATTAGGATTAGCATTTCTAAAGCGATAAATAGATTGCTTAATATCTCCAACCATAAAGCGATTATTATTTTTAAAATAGCTAATAAAGCCTTCCTGTAAATCGGAGGTATCCTGATATTCATCAATTAGGATATATTTAAATTGCTTCTGCATTTCCATACGAATATCGAGATTATTTTTAACAAGCCTAATCGCAAGCTTTTGAATATCATTAAATTCATATAGACCCGTTTTTGAGCAATATGCCTCAATACGCTCATAATATTTTATTAAAATGTTAATGAATAGGTCAACGCTAGGCTTTGAAGATAAATATTTTTCTATCGCCTCATCTAAGGAGCTGTAGCTTGTTAACTCAAAAAGGGGAATTAAAGCCTCCTTTTTAAGGCTTTCCTTTAGGCTAGAAAAATCATCACTATCGTTTTTACCCTTTCGTGGAAGGTCCATTGATGAAGCTTCCTTAATTCCTTCATAGCTATTTTGTAAAAAGCAATCGATAATAGCCTGAATAGCATTTTGGCTTTTTAAGGAATTTGTTGACGCCATAAGAGAATCTAAAATTTTGACAGCCTTCTCCTTATAATTTAAGCATAAATTTAAGTAATCATTCTTAATTTTAGTTTTAAAATCATCACTAAAGAATTTGTCATCATAATGACGTAAATATTCTAAGGAATCATCAAGCTTATCAATACTATTAATAAGACTAAATAAATTATCCTTAAGCTTATCATCACGCTTATCTGTAAATTTATTTAAATACTCCTCTAGGGCTGGATCATGAGACTCATAAAGCTCATTTAATATATCATCAATAATTTCTTGCTTTTTAATTTTCATTGATGATGAATCACAAATGCCAAGGTTAGGAGAAATATTTAAAGCATAAAAATACTTCTTACACATCGAAAGATTGAAGGAGTCAAAGGTTGTGATGTAGGCCTGCTCAAGTAATGCAACCGAATCCCTTAGCTCTGGCTTATCATTAAGCATATCTCTTACACGGGCCTTCATTTCAGCTGCAGCAGCGTTAGTGAAGGTCAAAACTAAAAGCTCTGTAGGCTTAACACCCTTTTCAATTAAATTTGTAACACGGCTAGTTAAAACCTGCGTTTTTCCACTTCCTGCACCCGCAGAAACTAAGACATCCTTGTCAAATTCACCATAGGCTGCAAGAAATTGCATATCATTCATTGGCATTTTTAGCTTCCTCCTTCCACTTATGTCCTTCTAAATCCACAATATTTTTATCCGTTTTGTAGCAACAATCGACAAAAGGACAATAGCTACAACTAATGTTTTCTCCATCAATTCTTTTAGCGGTAATATCAAATGAAGCCTCCATTATTCCCTTATAGGACTCATCAACCTTTTTTGATACAATTTCAAATAGATCATTTACATCCTTATCATTAAAAATCTTGCTTGACTTACTAACTGATGCGTCTTTATTTTCCTTATAATTTTTAAGAAATTCACCATGTGTATCATCAATCATTTCCACATAATCAGGATGAGTATAGCCCTCAAGCCTTAAATTCTTTTTAATTTGCTCATCTAATGAGCCATCACCACATTTAGGAAGAACGATGTTAATCTTTTGAAGATAGAAGCCTACTAAATTAGCATTTTTAAATTCAGCATCATTCTTTAATAGGTATATATAAACGGGAAGCTGTAAATTTTCACCATAAATAAGGTTATCAAGGGATTCCTTATCCTTTCCGGTTTTATAATCGATAATCGCAACATAGCTTTTATCATCAGAATACCAAAGCTTATCAATAAAGCCCTTAAAAATTAAATGACCATTATCAAGCGTAATATCCATCTTTTTTTCACAAAGGGCGTTGTTTAAGCGGCTATGACGATTGTGAAGCTTAATTTGCTCAATAACAATTTTAGTATGCTCCTTCATTTTATTAAAATAAAATAAATCCTTAGCTGTTAATTGATATTCACGATCCTCTAAAGCCACCTTCTTTTCATCATCAAGCCTTAGTGCGGCAGACGATTCAAAATCAAAAGCCTCCTTCTCATTTTCAAAATCCTCTAAAATCGCATGAGCATAGCTTCCTAGCATTGCGTCAAGTGTTGGTGTAAAGGTGTCAATATTAAGAATCTTCTTACAGTAATACTTAAAGGAACACTGAAAATAATTATGCATATCGGTATATGATAGGCTAAAGGGCTTTTTTAAGGATTCCTGATATATTTTTTTATTTAATCCCTTAAAGCTATTATCATAGGAATTATAGCCTAAGCCCCTATAATAATGCTCAAATAAGCCCTCATTTTTCTCATTATATTTTATATAATCATCTAATCTTTTAGCCATGTATAAATCATCAAGCATCGAATTATAGCCAAATGTGTATTCATTACGCTTATGCTCAATTTTTTCTATCCCAAGATCGGAAATTAACGGAGAGGGATTTGTAGCCTTAAAGCTATGCATATTTGAATATGTAATCGTTATGTTAGGATTATTATTTAAATCCGAAATAAGCTTATTTCTTGTCCATTCATTAATTGCGGATGTAGTATCAATTCCAAGGCGAAGTGCCTCCTCATCTAAGATATACCTTTCATCCTTTAAAACCCTACAGGCATTAATATTGAAATTAAGAAGAAAAATATTTTTATCTTGATTAAACTCAACCTCATCAATACTAATAAGCTCAATTGACCCATCATACTTTGGACTATCAAAGCTAATCTGCTTTACAAGGAAAGGCCAATATTCTAAATCATCTAATGGATTATGATCATAAAGCTTATAGCGATTAATTGTCTCAATAAGCTTATTAAGAATGCTATTATCATCCGACTTTAAGATTTCTACAATCTCGCTATATCTTTTTTTATCATTAATGTAGTCAATAAATTTATGATAAATTTGTGTACCCTCAATTTCTCTATTTAGGGGTAATTCTAAAGGAATACCATAGGCCTTAGCGTATTTATCTATTACAAAATAATAATCTGAATCTAAATTACAAATTTTAATATCATTAATATTTGTACCTTTTTTAATTAAATCCATAATTTGCTCAAATAAAAAAGCTACCTCATCTTCAATTTCTGAAAAAAGATGGCATGATAGATGAAGTAAATTAAGAGGTGCAAAGGGATAATCAATCGATACCTTAGCATCTTTAAGCATAGAAAGAACATATTTAAGCTCAAGGGAATCATTATAGCCTACAAAGCTAAAATGATGATTTTTAGCCAGACTACAAAATAAAGGATCTTTTTCAATTAAGCCTTCTTCCTCTAAAAAATGATAAATTTTCTTTAAAAAGGCTCCTTTTTTAGAATCATAGCTGCCATTAAGCATCAATAAAGCATTAATATAGGCATTGGCAATTTCGGGCTTAATTTGATATTTTTTAGCAAGCACGAGGCAAGCCTCAGGCTTGACATTAAAGCTTAATTTTCGCTTTAGCTCCTCAAGCGTCATAAAGCTATAATCATAAAACTCATCAAGCTTATTTAATGAAGCCAAAATATTCAGCTTCACTTTTTTTGGACAAATAATATATCCCTCATTATAATTCATCATTATCCACTCCTTGCAAATTAATTTTATCATTAATTTTTACATTATTTTTGTAATATTTAATTTTTTCTACAAAAAAAACTCCCAAAAATTGAGAGTTTAGATTGTAGAATTAATTCTATTTTGATTCAATGTTTAAACGAACCTTTACGCCTTCCTTAGATGCCATTGCATATAAAATAGTTCTGATTGCTTGAGCAATGTGACCATTTTTACCAATAACACGGCCAAGATCAGCTTCACTAACCTTTGCACAATAGGTATAAAATCCATCGTTTTCTCCAAGACTAAGAACCTCTAGGTCCTGAGGAAAAGATAATAGTGGTTGGATTAAGTTTTGAATTAATGCTTCAAAATTTCCCATTTTGCACCTCCACTAATTACTTAGTAGACTTAATGCTTTTAAGAATATTCTTTACAGTTTGAGTAGGTTGAGCACCATTGTTTAACCATTTAGCTGTAGCTTCTTCGTTAACGTTAACGATAGCTGGGTTAGCAACTGGATTATAAGTACCTAAAACTTCTAGGAATCTTCCGTCACGAGGGCTCTTAGAATCGCATGCAACGATACGATATTGAGGGTTCTTGTGAGCACCAAATCTTTGTAATCTAATTTTAACTGCCATAAAATAATTCACTCCTTTATCAATTTTACGTGTCAATTATACCATAAAAGAATATCTTGTCAAGTATTTTTTCTTGACAAATGAAAATTAATTTTAAGAGGCTAAATCATCTTAAAAGGAAGGCTAAAAAAAGAGCTTTTATTTAACGAAATTATGACCAATTCCAAATAGAATTGCTAAAATAGTTGCGATTGCAAGAATCCAATAAATTACACGCCAAAATGTTGATTGTCTTTCTGCAAAATCATGTGCTACTAAAAGTACAATGATTGATAATGCTAAGGATGCAATTACACTAAGAATTGAAGAAAGTGAGTGGCCGGAAATTGTAACAGAAAACTTAAATGCTGTTTCAATAAATTGCCATAACCAAGCAATAGCGTTTAAAACTATCGCAATGAATGCCCATAATCCTAGTGAACCTGTTTTGCCTTTTTTTGCCATATTAAATCCTCCTTAAATACGCATTAATTATAGCATATTTTACTTTTTTTAAAGCACTTTTTTTTATTTTATTTATTTCTTATTCTCTTTTCATTACTAATGATACCCATTACAATACCCTGCATCATTAAAAACACATATAAAAAGGCAATTACAATGGTTGAGAATACACCATAAAGCTTCTCATAATTTGCGAAGAATGTAATATAAATAATAAATACTGTTGAAACAATAGTAATATAAATCATTGAAAAAAGAATTCCCCGATTTAGCTCTTTAATTTTACAATCAAGCTGACAGGCTGTTTTATTAATTAGGCATAAAAAGCCATATAGCATCAATAAAAAGCTAGCAAGGGTTAAAATATTTAATAAAAGCTTAGCCCATGCATATTTTAAATAGGTATTACCAATACTTATTAGAAGTAAGCCTGCTGAAACTATAACCATTAGTAAAATAACAATAACGCATGAAATAAATTGGGTTTTAAGCGTTACTCTAGGCTTTTTTACATCGTATACAATTTCTCCGGCCTTCTTAAGCTGAGTGAAAAATTTAGATGCCGAATAAATCGTTGTAAGAATAAACAAAATAGAAACGCTAGCATTTAAATCAAAGGAAATATAATTAGCAATTACACTAGGTATTGAAAGCTCTAAATTAAGTTTACTTGCTATTTTAACATATAGGTTTAAACACAAATAAAGAATTGGTACAAAGGATAAAATAAAGAAGAAAGAAAGCGTACCCGCTAAGGTATCATAGCGCTTATTTTTACAATATTTATAATTAGCTAATAATTTTTTCATTATATTCCCTCCATTTTAACTATTAGAAGCCTTGGCTTTAATTAATTTCAAAAAATCATCCCTAGCTAAAGGCTTAGTATAGTAATAGCCCTGAACAATATCACATTTGGCAGCCTTCAAGAATTAATCATAGCTTCCTCTTCTCTTCAGCTACAACTGCTTTATGAAGCTTATATGCTAAATCAATGATTGATTTAACAGCCTTTTTACTACTATCAGTAAAGCCATTTTTACCATAAAAGAAGCTTCTATCAAGCTTAATGATTTCACATTTATAATTTTTAATTTCTTCACTTTCCTCAATATTTAGGCACACCTCATATGTTCCCTCATATTTTTTGATTAAAGCTTTTAACTAAATCATAAAGCATTAAAGCCTATTATTATCATCCTATTGAGACATGATGACATTAGAAGGCTGATAAGTAAGCTTAAAACATATTCTAATATTCTTTTCATCAATATTTTGATTATACACTATCTTTCGACATTTTTAAATAAATATACCTATTTTTAAAGTGCTAGCCAAGATATAACCCCTAAAAATAACAAATTTATCCTTTTTAAAATTTTTCTCTTTAATATTTTGACAAAATGTAATATTCTATAAATGTACAAAAAACGGAGGAAAATTAGAATGAAACCAATTAAAGAGGGTAAAGTCAGAGAAATTTATGATAATGGGGATAGCTTAATTTTAGTAGCGACGGATAGAATTAGCTGCTTTGATGTAATTTTGAACAATATTGTAACTAATAAGGGTAAGGTTCTTACACAAATGAGTAAGTTTTGGTTTGAATTTACTAAGGATATTTGTAAGAATCATGTTATATCATTTGATGTAAATGATATGCCAAATTATTTTCATACTAAGGAGTTTGAAGGCAGATCTTTAATGTGTAAAAAGCTTAACATGCTACCAATTGAGTGTATTGTAAGAGGATATATTACTGGTTCTGGTTGGGTAAGCTACCAAAAAACAGGAACTGTTTGTGGAATCAAGCTTAAGGAAGGACTAAAAGAATGTGATAAGCTTCCAGAACCTATTTATACTCCTTCTACAAAGGCTGAGATCGGTGACCACGACGAAAACATTAGCTTTGAACAGAGCATTGATGTTTTAGAAAAGCTATATCCTGGTCATGGCAAGGAATATGCAACTAAAATAAGAGATTATACAATTGCTATTTATAAGAAATGTGCTGATTATGCTTTAACAAATGGCATTATTATTGCAGATACTAAATTTGAATTTGGTCTTGATGAAAACGGTGAGGTTCTCATTGGTGATGAAATGCTAACACCTGATAGCTCACGCTTCTGGCCTGCATGCGATTATAAGCCTGGAAGAAGCCAAAGCTCATTTGATAAGCAATTTGCAAGAGATTGGTTAAAATCCCATGAGCATAACTGGACATTACCAGCCGATATTGTTGATAAAACTATCGAAAAATATCTTCAAGCCTATAAAATGCTTACTGGAAAAGAACTTGATGTCTAGTGTTTAAGACTTATTACTTTTGTAATAGGTCTTTTTTTATTTGACATGAAATTTGCATTTTAAAAAAAGAGTGTTCTAATAAAGCTGTAAATAGGTTTTAACCTATAGTGTTCATAAGCGAGGCTTAGATTTTCTAAGACAGCACCAAGCACTTAATTACGATAAATAAATCGTGACGCAGCTCCAATTCAGTCACCACGCTGAATCTTGCAAGCATTGGCAAGTTTGGACACGCTTCTAGGGTGGTACCTTTTAGAGCAAATGCAAAAAGTAAGGATGTTATTAATAGTGTCCTTACTTTTTTTAATTTTTAGTTTTATTATAATTTTAGATAAAATAAGCCTAAATTAATAGGCTTTAACTATAATTTATTGCTTAATCGTTGGATACGATTTGCAACGAAAGGTGAATCGTCGCATTTAATTTTGCAACGATTTCGGTATCGATATATTATGATATTTAAAAAAATAGCTTAAATAAAAACTAAGCCTAAATAATAAGCTTAGTTCTACAACTAAATAATATTAATAATTTTTTCTAAAATTTATTAACCATAATCTAATATCAGCCATTAAATTTTTACCTTTTTGAAAATAATATTTAACCACTTAGTCTCCTTATCTTTTCTTACATCCTCAGTAACAAGCATATCAATAATTGAAAGATTAGTACCTTTTAAATAATTTTTTATAGATTCCTCATTTAAATTCAAAAAATATCTACCATGTCTTTCTCCTTCAAAAATACCATATTTGAATGATGCATACATAATTCCATTTTTTTTAAAGCATTACTACACTTCTTAAATGTATCATTTAATTCATTTGATGAAACATGAAGTAATGATGCACAAGCCCATATACCATCAAATAAATCTTTAAAATTCATTTTTTGAGCAGTCATTTGATATACATGCTTAAGACCAATTTTCTTCGCATTATTACAAAATTCCAACGTTGGATCGATAGAATATACTTCATAACCTTTGTTTTGAAAATATAGAGAATCTCTTCCACTTCCAAAGCCTAAATCTAATATTGTTTTTGCATTGTTCAAATATTGTTCAAAAAAATTATATTGACTAGACATATCACATGTAAATGTATCATCAATAAATGCTTTTGAATTTTCATTATAAAAGTCACTCATTTTATAACCTACATTCATAATAAAACTTATCAAGATAGTTGTTTTTCATAGCCTCTTCTATATCCATCTTATAAGAATCACTTACAATATCTTTTATTTTATTATTTCTTTCTTTCAACTTTTCAATAATTTTCACACTTGGTATTGAATTATTCTTTTGCGAATTTTGAGTTTTCGATGTAATTACTAAATTCCAAATATCATCAGAATACATAAAGCTCCA
>ULJW01007890.1_pt1 | contig 16919 bp, 19 predicted proteins | sample 1950991 | NCBI WGS metagenome assembly ULJW01 (sample SAMEA4835484, study PRJEB28245) | human gut metagenome | biome: gut microbiome; material: fecal sample | place: Denmark | collected 2008 | reverse complement strand
TAAGCCTAGAAGATGTGGATCATCTTTAGGTATTAATGTATGTAACGATGAGGGAGAGTTAATAAAAAATGCAATTGAAGCTTTAAAATATGATAGCAGCTTAATTGTAGAAGAATATTTAGATGATATGCAAGAAATGTCAGCGGCCTTTTATGATGATGGTACGGTTAAGATGTCTAAGGTTAAGCTTATAAATTACAATGATAAAATTTTTAATTTTAAGGAAAAATATCTTTCATCTCATAAAATGTTTTCACATCAGTTTATAAATGATGCTGAAATGATTAAAAGAATTTATGAAATTGGCTCCTTAGCTTATAAAACAATAGGAGCAAAGGATATTGTAAGAATTGATTTCTTTTATAAGGACAGTAAGATATATTTAAATGAGATTAATACAATACCTGGTAGTTTATCATATTATATGTTTGATGATTTTGAAAAAATTATAAAAGAACTTGTGGAAAAAAATAAAAAGGATCATTTTTTTAGATTGAGAAAGAAAAATAGCATTAATTTAGACGTGCTTAAATTTAATAATAAACTTAAATAAGATGCGTTTGTATAATAGATAATTTTATGCTATAATTTTGACAAAGGTTGGTGGTTTTATATGAAGACACTTGCAAATCCTAGTCAAAGATTTGTTGCATTTTTAATTGACACAATTATTATTGGGTTTGTTACATTTTTGCTTTCACTTTTACTTTTGGTTGCTTTTAGAATAAAAGAACCTCAATTTGAAAAACTTGACCCTCACGTTAAACCTGTTTTAGTTGAAATGATAAATAATAAGCTTTCCCCCACAGGAAATTCAAATCTAACCACTGATATTACTGATGAACAAGTAGCTTTATATGTGTATTATTTAGTTGATGATGAAACGGTAAAAAAAACGTGTGCTAGATATGATTCTGATTTTTCTAGTATGGTCATTAATAGTGTTGAGGACTGTAGAAGTTATACATCTGCAAGTATGAAATATATTCTTACATCATCTATAGTTTCATTCTTGAGCTATTTGATAATAATCGTCTTATATTATGATATATTAGGTTATTATTGGTCTAAGCAAACGGTTGGCCGTATGCTTATGAAAATTAAGGTCGTAAATCTTGAAAGTGAAGCCCCTACGATGGGAACACTAGTATTAAGAGATTTAGTAGGCTTTGGGTTATATAATATTTTAAATATTTGTTGCTTCATAGCATTTATTATAAATGTTATTTATATTACAAGGGATCATATTTCAGTAGGAGATAGATTGTCATCAACAAGAATGGTAAGATACGATGAAGCCGCTTTAAATCAAGAAAATGGAAACGAATATAGTCCTTATATGAGTAGTCATTTAAATGAAAATAATAGTCAATTTAATACAAATAAAGAAGAAATAAAGGACGCAGAAATTGTAGATGACTATTCAGATGATGAAAACAATCTGAATGATAGTGATGATGAATAAGTATTTTTTATATTTAAAAAAAGATACTAGCGATGAGCTTTCATCGCTTATCTTTTCATTGATTGGAAATGTAAAGCCTATACTATATAATGATGTTATTATATATCCTTATAATGATTATGAAGAATTAATGTTTGAAGAAGCGATTAAAGCCTATATGTTTGACTTAAACACATTTTTTAAATGTTATATTTCAAAAAAAATAGAAGAAGCATCAATTAAAGATAATTATGAAATGATTTATAAGTATTTTATCTTAGCAAAGAAAAAAGAAATATATCATGAGTGGGAATTAATTGACGAAGCTATTTGCTTAAATGATTTATCATTAAAAAAAGAACTTTTAGGGGAATATTATAACGATATAGAAATGCATAATATTGTTAATACATTCATTAGTAATGACTTGAACATTTTAAAAACTTCGAATGATTTATATATGCATAGAAATACCTTAATTAATAAGCTTGATAAATTCTATAAAAAAACAGGCTATGATTTGAGAAGATTTAAGGATGCTTATATTATTTATAGTATGATAAAAGGAGAATAAATTTAAAGAATGTGCAGTTTGTACATTCTTTTTTTAAAAATGATTTGCTATAATACGGGTGTATTAATTACAGGAGGATTTATATTATGGCTACATTAAGCTTAAAAAATATTAATAAAATTTATCCTAATGGAACTCAAGCTGTTTTTGATTTCAATCTTGAAATCAAAGATAAGGAATTTATTTGCTTCGTAGGACCATCTGGATGTGGAAAATCAACTACACTTCGTATGATTGCTGGTCTTGAGGATATCTCTGCTGGTGAATTATGGATTGATGATAAAATGGTAAATGACGTATCACCTAAGGATCGTGATATCGCGATGGTATTCCAAAGCTATGCGCTTTACCCACATATGTCAGTTTATGAAAATATGGCATTTGGTCTTCGTCTTCGTCGTATTGATCGTGATGTAATCAATGAAAAGGTTAAGCAAGCTGCTGAAATTCTTGGCCTTACTCCATATCTTGATCGTAAGCCAAGACAATTATCAGGTGGCCAATGTCAACGTGTTGCCCTAGGTCGTGCTATCGTTCGTGATGCAAAGGTATTCTTAATGGATGAGCCTCTTTCAAACCTAGATGCTAAGCTACGTGTTTCTACTCGTGGAGAGCTTATTAAGCTTCACCGCCGTCTAAATGCTACAACAATTTATGTAACTCATGACCAAATCGAGGCTATGACAATGGCTACAAGAATTGTTTGTATGAAGGATGGTCGTATTCAACAGGTTGGTACACCAAAGGAAATTTATTCACACCCTCATAATGTATTCGTTGGTGGATTCATCGGAACTCCTCCTATGAACTTCATTGAAGGAACTGCATCTGAGGATGGAATCTTCACTACAACTAATGGTAATGTTAAGATTGAAATTCCAAAGGGTAAGCTTCTATTGTTAAAAGATAAGAACTTCATTGGAAAGAAGATTTTCTTAGGAATTCGTCCTGAAAATATTCACGATGAACGTGATCCAATTATGTTCGAAACATATCCTAATGCCGTAGTTGATTGCAAGGTTAAGATTTCTGAGCTTTTAGGAGCTGAAACAAACATCTATACTGAGGTTGATGGATGTAGCTTAATTGCAGCTGTACAATCACGTTCAGATTTAACATTTGATTCAGATATTAAGCTTGTATTTGATATGAATAAGTGTCATTTCTTTGACTGCGAAACTGAAATTAACATTGCTGATTTATAAAAATAGTGTCATCCAGCTTTGGATGACCTTTTTTAAAAGAATGAATGTAACCGATTTCTAATTGTCAATATATACTACAAATGGTATAATAATAAGTGTAAAGTCATTAATCGTAATGGAGGTAATAAAATGGCTAAGAAAGTTATTACAGACTTAAATGTAAAAGGTAAAAAAGTATTAATCAGAGTTGATTTTAATGTTCCTATGAAGGATGGTGTTATCACTGATGATAACCGTATTCGTGAAGCATTACCAACAATTAAATATGTTGTTGAAAATGGTGGAAAGGCAATTGTCTTTTCACATCTAGGACGTATCAAGGAAGAAGCTGATTTAGCTAAGAATACATTAGCTCCTGTTGCAAAACGTCTTCAAGAATTAATCGGAATCAATGTAAAGTTCGTTCCTGTTACTCGTGGTAAAGCATTAGAGGACGCTATTGCTAATATGGAAGATGGCGAAATCGTTATGTTCGAAAATACTCGTTATGAGGACTTAGATGGTAAGAAGGAATCTAAGAATGATCCTGAGCTTGGTGCTTATTGGGCATCTCTTGGCGATGTATTTGTAAATGATGCATTCGGTACTGCTCATAGAGCTGCTGCATCAAATGTTGGTATCGCAGCTAACATTAAGGAAACTGTTGCAGGATTCCTACTAGAGAAGGAAATCAAGTTCATTGGTGGTGCTGTTGATAATCCACAAAGACCTTATGTTGCAATCCTTGGTGGTTCAAAGGTTTCAGATAAGATCGAGGTTATTTCTGCATTACTTGAAAAGGCTGATAAGCTAATTATCGGTGGTGGTATGATGTTTACCTTCCTTAAGGCTTTAGGCAAGAATGTTGGAAAGTCTAAGTGTGAGGATGACAAGGTTGAGCTTGCATCCGAGCTATTAAAGAAGGCAAATGGTAAGATTGTACTTCCAGTTGATACTGTAGTTGCAAAGGAATTCTCCAATGATGTACCTTTCAAGACTGTAAGCGTTGATGATATCGCTGATGATGAAATGGGTCTAGATATTGGTCAAAAGTCAGTTGAGGAATTTGCAAATATCATTAAGACTGCTAAGACAGTTGTATGGAATGGACCTATGGGAGTATTTGAAATGTCAAATTATGCTCATGGTACAATTGGTGTTTGTGATGCAATTGCTAACCTTCATGATGCAAATACAATTGTAGGTGGTGGCGATTCAGCTGCAGCTGCAATTCAATTTGGTTATAAGAACAAGTTCTCACACATCTCAACTGGTGGTGGAGCTTCTCTTGAATACCTAGAGGGTAAGACGCTTCCTGGTATTGCTTGTGTTAATGATAAGTAATTAAAAAGAAAGGAACTGAGAAAAATGGAAAAGAAAATTTTAGTTAAAAGTACAGTAGGTCTACATGCTAGCCTAGCCGCAAAGGTTGTTCAAGCTGCATCTAAATATGCAGTTGATATTAATCTATATTATCACGATAAGGTTGTAGATGTTAAATCTATCTTGGGACTAATGTCTCTTGCCGTACCTCAGGGTGAAAATGTGACTATTGTTGCAACTGGAGATCATGCTGAAGAAGCTATAAATGAGATTGCAGAATTATTAGAAAAATAAATGGAAGGAGCGTGTGTCTATGCGAAAGCCAGTGGTGGCTGCGAACTGGAAAATGTTTAAGACACGTGATGAAGCCTTACAATTCATCTATGCCGTAAGCGATGCCGTTCCTAGCAAAGATATCATAGAAACCATTATTTGCGCTCCGGCAATTCATTTGCGAAGCCTTGTTAAAAGACAGGGTGAAAATATCAGAATTGGTGCACAAAATATGCATTATGCTGATGAGGGAGCATATACAGGAGAAATTTCTCCTAATATGCTTGTTTCAACCGGTGTAACGTATGTAATAATTGGACATAGTGAAAGACGAAGATATAACAATGAAACCGAAGAGGATGTTAATTTAAAGCTTTTGGCAGCGATAAATCATGGTCTAATTCCCATTGTATGTCTTGGTGAAACAGAAGAACAATTTGAACATGCAGATACAGATTATATTTTAAGGGAGCAGGTAAGAACAGCCTTTAGAGGTATTAAGTCAAAATATGTTTCGAAGGTTATTTTAGCCTATGAGCCTATTTGGGCGATTGGTACTGGTAAATCAGCTCCAAGTGATCTTGCCAATCAAAAATGCGGTTTAATTAGAAAAATCATTGGTGATTTATATTCTAAGGAGGAGGCCGATGCCATTCGTATTTGCTACGGCGGATCTGTAAATCCCTCTAATTGCTATGAATTACTTTCAAAACCAAACATTGATGGTGCTCTAGTTGGTGGTGCAGCTCTAGACCCTAACAAGTTTATTACCATGTGTAATGAAACCTTAAGAGCTCTCAATGATTCTAAAAAACAATAAAACTCGGAGATTTTCCGAGTTTTTTTATTATCATTATTATTTATTAAGACGACGCATAGTTGCTTCATAAATTAAAATAGAAGCGGCTACACCGACATTTAGGCTATTATTAGAGCCATACATAGGAATAAATACCTTTTCATGCTTATGATTATACCAATCAGGATTAATACCAAATCTTTCAGATCCTACAACAATCGCAATTTTCCCATGATAATCATATTCGCGATAGCTCTTACCTAAATTAGGCTCACCTAAGAAGATAGTATAATTATTATCTAAAAGCCAATTAATTGTATCTTCATAGCTCTTTGATGCCGTAGGAAGAAGGAAGTTAGCCCCTCTTGATGCAAGGGCCAGCTTAGCGCTTTGAGGCTTTACTACCGCATCAACTAAAATCATAGCTTCAGCCTTAGTTGCGTCCATAGTACGATATATTGTACCAATATTACCTGGAATTTCAAGACGATCACAAACTACAATAAAATCCTTATCCTTAAAATCATTTAAATTATGATTTATAAACTCAACCGTACAAATTAAGCCGGCTGTATTTTCCTTTTGTCTTAAATATTCATAGGTTTGTTTTGAAACAATATAGAAATTCTTTGCTTTTTTAATTAAGCGCTCAATTAACTCTTTAGTATCATCGTGATATTCAAGCTCATTACAATAAATGAAGGTATCAATTACATTGTTGGTACCTTCAATTGTTTTTATACTAGATAAATCATCTACATATACTAAATTATCGACCGTTTTTTTCTGAAGCTCCTTAATATCCTTAATGATAGGATTATTTTTAGCTAACTGGATCATTTTATTTATCCTCTTTTAAGTATTTCTTAATACATTTAACTGATTCTTCGGAAATAATATGCTCAATTTTACAAGCATCAATTTGAGCCTGTTCATGAGATACACCGAATGAAGTAAGAAGCTTTGTGATAAGCTTTTCCTTATCGTAGGTTTTACTTGCGATTTCATAGCCCTTATCAGTTAATTCAATTGAACCATTAGCATTAATTGTTATATAACCATTTTCCTTAAGGTTTTTCATAGCGATACTTACGCTTGGCTTTGAAAAGCCTAGCTCATTTACAATATCAATGGAACGAACGCGGGGCATTTGTTCACTTAATTTTAAGATGCTTTCAAGATAATTTTCTGCAGATTCTTGAATTTTCATTTTATCAACTCCAAAAAATATATTCTGAAGTTATTATAGCATAACTTTACTAAAAAGCCAAATATCATACTATTTATTTTTCTTAGGCTTTAAAATCTCATTTCGTGTCTTTTTAATAAGGTCTCGCTCCTTACTTACACTAAAAACCGCATCCGGTGCAAGCTCTATAGCTAGATTATCAGCTATCTCGTATTTGATTTCATCCTTGTATTCACTAATTAGTCTTTCATCCATCATGGTATTTTCAAAATGATTTTTTTTGTTCATAACAGTCACCAAGAATATTATGAGCATAAAATAAAAAAAGTCTCTGGAAATAATTTCCAAAGACCTTACAGATATTATCTGTTGTAGAATTCGACGATTAGTTGTTCGTTGATATCCTTTAAGAATTCATCTCTTTCAGGAACTCTTACAAGAGAACCAGTGAATGAATTCTCATCGTATGAAACATACTCAGGACGAGAAACAGTAGCCTCTAAAGCAGAAGTAACGATAACGAACTTCTTAGCTGCATCAGTTAAAGATACCTTTTGACCAGCCTTTAATCTGTATGAAGGAATGTCTACCTTCTTACCATCAACTAGAATGTGACCATGGTTAACTAATTGACGAGCTTGTGCACGAGTACGTGCAAATCCTAAACGATAAACGATGTTATCAATACGGCACTCTAATAATTTTAAGAAGTTTTCACCAGTCTTACCAGACATCTTAGAAGCCTCAGCAAATACCTTACGGAATTGCTTTTCAGACATACCATAAGTATATCTTACTCTTTGCTTTTCTTGTTGTTGGATTCCATATTCCTTTAACTTTGTTTTGTTTTGACCATGTTGACCTGGTGCATAGTTTCTTTTAGCGATTTCCTTACCAGTTTCGCTGATTGAATAACCAAGACGACGAGAAATTTTCCAGCTTGGTCCTGTATAACGTGACATAATTTTTTCCTCCTATATGTCTATTTTTTTAGAGGTAATTGAATCGATGTAATTAAATGTTTAGGATATCTCAATTACCATCTTTCACCTAAAGCAGCCGAGATTACTTAATGCCTCCTATAGGGATTGGATATTGACTAAATTGATTTAATTACTGCTGCGATTTTACCTGCTCTACAATTATACTAGAAGCCTAGTATTTAGTCAAGTAAAAACTATAAAAATTCGTTAAAATATCGCCTAGAATATTGATTTAGGCTAGATTCTATGCTATATATATAAAATATATGGTGGTGGAATTATGAAAATTAATGATAAAGAAATAAAAGGAATTATATTCGATCTTGATGGTACTCTTTTTGATTCATGTGAAATGTGGCACCAAGTAGATGAGGATTTTTTTAAAAAAAGAGCTATGGAGATGCCTGCTGATTATTCCGCTTCCATTGCCCATTTGGGTCTTAAAAAGGCTGCCAGCTATACTAAAGAGCGTTTTAATTTAGCTCAAACAGAAGAAGAAATAATTAAGGAATGGAATGACGCGGCTATTTATCAATATACAAATAATGTTGGTCTTAAGCCTTATGTTGTTAATTATTTAGAGTATTTAAAGGAAAATGGTATTAAGCTTGGTGTTGCAACGGCTAATAGTAGTGAATATTATATGCCTTGTCTTAAGAAAAATAATATTGATCATTTTTTTGATTATATTTGTGATGTATCTAAATTTAAGGGTAGTAAGGAATCACCAGAAATTTATCTATTTACAGCTAAAAAGCTTGGTCCTAGTGTTGATGAATGTGCCGTTTTTGAGGATATTGTCCAAGCCCTTAAAACCGCTCATGACGCAGGATTTTATACTGTTGCTGTAGATGATAAAACCCAACAAGCAGATATTGAGGCTAAAAAGAAAAATAGTGATTTATTTATAAAATCATATTGTGAATTACTTAAGTAAAAATAATAGATGGTTAAAATTTTGAGTAACCATCTTTTTTTAAAATTATTTAATTAATTTTGTTCCTTATTTTCAAGATATTTAATTAGTTTAATAATTCCATCAAAGGCAATGGAACCAATCGCATTTCCAATAGCCATTAATATAAACCAAAGAACAACCTTAGCACTAAATACACCTGCATATGTGTAGTAGCAAGCGTTGGCAACAACGTGCTCGAAGCCACAAAGAATAAATAAAGAAATAGGCATAAATGCGAAAAGTACCTTACCAAGAGGATATTCAACCATTTTATGACCATCAACCGCAAGATAAATCATAACTCCACACATTGCCGCTAAAATGATAAGCTCAATCCAAGACTCACTCTGCTTTTTATTAACAAGGCTTTGGCATAGGGCCTTAACAGCGTCATTAATAATATAGGTTGATTTAAGAAGAGAAGAAAGGGTGATTACACCAACTAAATTACCTAAAAGGCATACAATTAAATCAATAGCGTAGCTTGCTTTATTATCTAAAACATAGCCAACCTTTCCTGTATATAACCATAATTTAAAATGGATAATAGTAAATAATCCAATTCCAAACATAAAGGAACCAGCAAGCTTTAGGGCAAATGTTCCTTGACTAGCACAAATTAAGTAGCAGGTTGCACCAAAAACGATACAGCAGCCAGCTAAAAAGGCGCTAATAAAAATACGTAAATACTTCATATAAATAACTCCAAACTCTTTAAATTTACGTTTTGTATTCTACTACTAATTCCTTAAAAAGTAAAGAAATGACTTCACTTTTTAAATCGTTATTCAAAATTATGAGCAAATATGATATAATGACCCCGTTAAAGGATTTGATTTTTATGAAAATATATCTAGCTGGTGATTCAACCGTTGCTTCATTTAATGATTCTACATATTATTATCCTCGCTTTGGCTATGGAACAAAGCTTCAAAATTATTTTAATAATACTGAGGTTATTAATTTAGCCTTATCAGGAAGGAGCTCTAAAAGCTTTCTTAAGGAAGAAAATTATCGTATTTTAAAAAGCTCAATAAAAGAAGGCGATTACTTAATAATAGGCTTTGGTCATAATGATGAAAAGTCGGATGATGAGTCGCGCTTTACTGATGCTAGTAAGCCTTTTGATGATCCTTCATCATTCGCTTATTCCTTATATAATAATTATATAAAGCTTGCCCTTGATGTGCATGCAACACCTATTTTATGTAGCCCCATTTGTCGAATTAATCCTAATAATGAATATAATGGAAATACAATTCATGATACCAAAACGGGAAATTATAAGGATGCTATCCTAAAGCTTGCAAGAGAAAAAGGACTTTTAGGAATTGACCTTACTTCTAAAACTATTGAGGATGCTAAGGAAGGCTTTGATAAGGCTGCTTTATATCACGCTATGACAGCTGGTCGTCTTAAAGATGGCAATCTTTGCTATGACATTACATCGGTTGATAAAACCCATTTAAATGAATATGGAGCTAATCTTGTTGCTTATTATGTTGTAGATGCAATTAAAAATAGCAATTTAGATTTAAAAAAATATATAATTTCAGATTATAAGAGGCCTGATATATCATATCTTCATATGAATCCGCTTTATAAGCTTCCTCATTATATCGTTCCTGATATGAAATCATATCTTCCTCAGGATCGAAGCTTCAGCTCTGATGGAAAATTCTATGGTCTTGCCTTTGGTAGCTTATCTGCTAATGACTTATCTAATAAAGGGTTTGTGGCATATAAGGAAAATGATTGCTACATTGTTGGTCAATGTGGAGAAAAAAGGCTTGGTGCCCTATGCTCTACCTATGATGGAATATGTGGAGTATTTAGACAGCTATCAATTAAGGAAAACTTTATAGTAGAGGCTGATGTAGAAATTATAAGTACTAATTTTTGTGATCAATCTGGCTTTGGTATAATGCTAAGGGATGATCTTTATTTAAATCAAAAAACAGCTAATGAAATTATAAGCTCTAATTATATTTGTGCGGGTGTAATAACTGATGCTAAATCCTTCGTCGTAAATTATAAAAAAGAATCAACAACTGAAATTTCAAGAACTAATAATGTAGTTCATCATCCTTATGAGAATGGGGATAAATTTAAGTTTTATTTAGAGCGTTTAGGTCAAAGAGTAGTTGTAAAGGCTCAAGGTAAGGACTTTGGCTTTGAAAACGAGTATCTTGATTTTGATTTTCAAGCTCATGATTTTAATAATATTTATCTAGGCTTTTTTGCAACAAAAGGTACAATTGCTAAATATAGTAATATTAATTTTAAAATAACAGGAAATGCTAAGGAGGCATAACAATGATATATAATCAAATATTAGTTAGATTTGGTGATTTAACATTAAAAGGAAAGAATCAAAAGGAGTTTTTAAATCGTGAATATGCACTAGTAAGAAGAAAGCTAGAGGGCTTGAATGTTAATATTATTAACCGTCATGACCGTATTTATATCGATTTACTTGATGAGGATTATAAAAAGGTTATTAATGCTCTTGATCATGTTTCAGGCCTTTATAGCTATTCATTATGCCTTCATAGTGAATCAAACGTTGATGATATTAAGAAAAACAGCCTTTTACTTCTTCAAAATGAAATTATAAAGCCTGCAACCTTCAAGCTTGAGGTAAGAAGAGCGAATAAGAAATTTCCTCTTAATTCAATGGAAATGACACGTGAGCTTTCTTCCTTCCTTCTTAAGGAAATGCAAATATTACATGTAGATGTTCATAATCCAGAAAAGGTTTTAACATGTGAAATACGTGAGGATGGAACATATCTATATTTAAATGCTATTAGAGGAATGGGAGGCTTCCCTGTTGGTGTTGCTGGGAAGGGTATGCTAATGCTTTCTGGTGGCCTTGATTCACCAGTGGCAGGATATCTTGCGCAAAAGCAGGGTATTGAAATTGAATGCTTACATTTTGAATCAACACCTTTAACCTCAATTGAGTCAAGCCAAAAGGTTGTTGATCTTGTAAAATCAATTAGTGCTTATTCTAAGGAGAATAAGATGGCTCTTCATATGGTACCATTTAAGGAACTTCATATGGCTATTCTTGATCATATTCCTGATTCGTATATTATAACTATTATGCGTCGTATGATGTACCGTATTGCAACTAAGCTTGCGATGAAGCGTAACTGCTTATGTATTGTTAATGGTGAATCTGTTGGTCAGGTTGCTTCACAAACCCTTCAATCAATGTTTACAATTAACAATGTAACTAATTTCCCTATTATTAGACCACTTGCGGTTTATGATAAGGTTGATATTGTATCAATTGCTCATAAGATTGGTACATATGAAATGTCAATTAGACCATTTGAGGACTGTTGTACAGTTTATTTACCTAAAAATCCAGCAACAGCTCCTAAGCTTGATCGTGCTATTGAATATGAAAATGCCATTGACTATAAGGCTTTAGTTGATTGGTGTGTAGAAAACACTAAAACAATTTATATTACTCCAAATAGTGATTTAGATTTATCTTTATTAGGACTTGAAGTGCGTCAAGCCTTAGAAAATTTAAAAAAATAATTGTATAATTTGTTGTAATTGCACCAAACTATTTGTGTAAGGAGGTGCAATTATGGCATCTAATAGAAAAGGCGCAAATGCAAATTATCAAAATTATCAGCAACAAGCTACAAACAGCGGTAATTTAAAGTATGAGGTTGCATCAGAGCTTGGTGTTGAATTAGGACCAGATACATCTGCAAGACAAAACGGACGTGTTGGTGGCTCTATTACTAAGGAGTTAGTTAATCGTGCTAAGCAAAGTACTGACACTGAATCAATGAAATATGAAACTGCTTCTGAACTTGGAGTTGAACTTGGACCAGATGCATCCGCAAGACAAAACGGACGTGTTGGAGGTTCTATGACTAAGAAACTTGTAAACAAAGGAAAGCAAAATAACTAAGGTAAATCCACTCGTTATGAGTGGATTTTCTTATTAAATAATGTTAAAATTACACTATGGATGTGATTGTATGATTGAAAGCGTAAATAATGAAAGAGTAAAAAATATTATCAACCTTAAAAGCTCAAAGTATCGTGATGAGGCCGGTCTTTTTATCGTCGAAGGGCCTCATTTAGTTAAGGAAGCTAAAATGGCTGGAGTCCTTAAGGAAGCCTATACCATCGATGAAAGATATGAGGGTGAGCTTGTATCAATTAATGTTATGAAAAAGCTTTGTCAGACCCAAACAGTTTCTCCTCAAATTGGTATTTGCTATATTAAAAGAAATGAGAAAATAGGCAATAAAATATTATTTCTTGATGGTATACAGGACCCAGGTAACCTCGGCACTCTTTTAAGAAGTGCTAAGGCCTTTGGCTTTGATTCAATCTTCCTTGCAAAGGGCACTGTTGATGTTTACAATGATAAAGTTATAAGATCTAGTCAGGGTGCGATTTTTAAGCTTAATTATTTATATGGTGATAAGCTTGAATTCTTAAATAAATATAAGGATGAATATCAAATTTTTTCAACTAATGTTATTAATGGTAAAACTCCAGATGAAGTTACATTTAGTGATAAAATAATTCTAATTCTTGGTAATGAAGGAAATGGTGTTTCTAAGGAAATTTGTGATTTAAAGCTTAATAATTTATATATTCCGATGCAAAATATGGAGTCATTAAATGTCGGGGTTGCAGGATCAATATTAATGTATGAAATATCTAAAATTAAATAAGCTATATTAGAGTAATATTTTGTTGTGAAAGGAGAAGATATTTATGCCACATGCAGGTGGAGGAGGTAGTGGTGGAGGATTTCATTCTTCAGGTAGAGGAAGCTCAAACTTTAAGTCATCAGTTCCTAAAACAGATAAATATGGTCATCCTCATTCAAGATATTACGTGGGACCGGGCTTTTATTATAATAGAGTATATATTCCATTTGATTCTGATAAAAGAATGCTTTATGCTCTAAAAAATAGAATTATTGTATTAGCTTTTACCATTATTATAATGATAATAATGCTTATTTCGATTATATATAAAGGAACAAGCGTTGATTATGCGATTGAAAATTATACCTTAAATCAATATGAAAAAACATATGATGAAAGCTCATCTTATTATGAAAAAAATATATTGGTATGTTTTGTAGCATATAAAGATAATGATGAATATGTTTTATTTAACGTTGTTGGTGATGATATAGATTATGAAATTGATAGAAGCTTTGGAGGTATAGGAACAAGCTTTGGAAATGCCGTAAATGATAATGTTCCTTCTCGTAACTACTATGGTAATTTATATTTTTCTCTTGCAACATCTTTAGATAAGGTAAATGAAAGCCTTTATACTAAATATGAAAGTAGTAATCCTAAAGCATATAAAGTTATCAATAAAACTAAATATGGAACAATTAATGGTATTTCTAGTTTAAATGATGCTCAAGAGATATTTTATCAAAAAACAGGTTATAATGTTTCTTTTTTAATTGTAGAGCCATGTCAGGTTTCTTCAATAAATTATTTCGCACTTGTTGTAACAATTGTAATTGGTGGAATAATTATAGCGGCTGGTGTTTTAAATATGTTTAGGATTAAAAAAGCAGTATCAACTTTTAGTGTGGAGCTTAATAAAGGGAACCAAGCTAAATATTTTGAAGGTGAAGATACTTACGAAAATTATATGAAGGAATATGGTAGTAAGCATAATTTTGATGTTTTTGAAGATGAAGAAAAGGAGTAGTAATATGGATATAAATAGACTCGAAAAAAAATAGAAAAAAGAAAAAATATTGATGCCCAAAACGATGTTTTAACAGAAGAAAATCATAAACAACTATTATCTTGCTTGATATAAAATTTAAATGAAACAATTATTTATTTAGATAATTGTTCATTAGAATTTTTTATTGGATTTCAAAACTATTTGAGGATCTAAGCGAACATTTTAAATCACAAGAACTTATAAATTGAATGGAAAGAAATGCGATAGGAATTGTATCGATTATAAATGCGAGATAGAGTATGCTAAAAAAGCATTGGTATAATTGAACTTTGTATAAGAATGTTGTGAATTTATTACATAGTATATTAAATTAAACAGTGGAGTAAATCTGCTGTTTTTTTAATATTACGAATTAATTTGTAAATAATATAAATGGTGAATAAAATGATTAGTGAAAATGCTTTAAAGCTTAAGGAGTATTTAGAAAGATTAACAAATGGTGAGAATCTTGAAACGGTTAGAGTTGATTTTGTTTCTAACTTTAAAAATGCAAGCTATAATGATGTTTTAATAGCCGAAGAGGAATTGATAAGAAATGGTATTATGGAAGATAAAATGGAAAGGTTATGTGAAATTCATTCAGCTTTATTCCATGATGATTTAAACAATTATATAAATATTGATGAATTTGAACATATTAAAAATGATCCTATTGAAATAATGATGATTGAAAATAATGAAATTGAAGAAAGGATAGATTATTATTTAGATACAGGTCTTTTTACAGGGGCTAAGGATTTACTTAATGACGTTAAAGTCCATTATACTAAAAAAGGCGATTTAATCTATCCTTTACTTAAAACAAAATATGGTTTTGAAGGGCCTGCAAGGGTAATGTGGAATAAAGATAATGAAATTAAAGAAAGAATAAATAAGCTTAAGGATTATTCAACCAAAGAAGATGATGAACTTATTAGAATTTTAAAAGAAATTAAAGAAATGATTTATAGAGAAAATAATATTCTTTTTCCTAACTGTTTAAAGCTTATATCAAAAGAAGATTTAAATCAAATGTATGATGATATGAAAGACTATAAGCCCTTGTTTGATATTAAATATGATGAAAAGAAGAAAACAAATTTAACATTCGATGACTCTAAAATTAATTTTAAGCTTGGTTCTTTATCACCTAAACAGGTTAATGCACTTTTAAACGCTATTCCTTATGAAATAAGCTTTATTAATGAAGATGATATAAATACTTATTATAATGAAGGTGAAAAAGCCTTTAAAAGACCAAGTGCTTCCATTGGTAGAAGTGTTTATGATTGTCATCCTCATGATAAGGTTAATGCGGTAAAAAAGATAATAAGTGAACTTAAAGCAGGAACTAAAGGGGAATTTTCATTTCAAATGAAGAAAAATGATGTAGCATATTTAGTAAAATATATCGCTGTTAAGGAAAATGAAGAATATATTGGTACCTTAGAGTTGGTCATTCCTTTGGTTGATACAAGAATTTAGAATTAAATTTATTGACATACCTTGTAATACATAGTATAATTTAGGCGTATCTTAGGGATATGCTTATTTTTTTAGTTTCTATACTATGCATTGCACAGTATTAAGAGGTGGTCAAATGAATGTACAAATGAAAAAAGGTATTGTAGAGGTTTGTGTTTTAGGAGCGGTAGCTGATGAGCCATCCTATGGGTATAAAATAATTTCTGATTTATCAGAGATTATTGAAATATCAGAATCAACACTGTATCCTATTTTAAAAAGGCTTGAGGCTCAAGACCTTCTTAAAACCTATAATAGGCAATATAATGGCCGCACTCGAAAATATTATGAAATAACTACAAAGGGAAAAAAAAGAATTGAAGAATTTTTAGATGAATGGCAAGAAATAGAAATGGTTATAAGCTTTATTAAGCGGAGGACAAGATAATGACAAAAAGAGAGTTTTTAAGACGATTAAGAAAAAAATTGAATTATGATGATAAGGATGATATTATCGCTTATTATAATGAATTAATTGAAGATAAAATGGACAAAACAGGCCTTACAGAAGAAGAGGTTATTGATGATCTTGACGATATTGATGATATTGTAAGGAAAACAAACGGACAAAGTGGAGTGTATCAAAAGATAAAATATGATGAAGATGAAATTCCCAAGAAAAAACGCAAATCATCATCGGGAAATATATTAACAAAAATCTTATATTTTCCGATGGCTATTGTAGCATTTGCACTTTACCTAGCTTTAATTTGTCTATGTGTTTCTTTAGGTCTATCTTTAGGTCTTTCAGGAATAGCAATGATTATCTTTGGTATTATTAATTTGCATACAAGTATATCACAAGGCATTATAATGATTAGCTTAGGTATATTAAGTATTGGTTTAACTCTAATTGTTGTACCGTTAATCTATAAGCTTGTAGCTTTAATAATTACTTTGATTAAGAAACTATATAAGAA
>ULJW01015407.1_pt1 | contig 17231 bp, 11 predicted proteins | sample 1950991 | NCBI WGS metagenome assembly ULJW01 (sample SAMEA4835484, study PRJEB28245) | human gut metagenome | biome: gut microbiome; material: fecal sample | place: Denmark | collected 2008 | reverse complement strand
AATATTATATATAATAGGCTCATAAATTCTTCTAATTAGAAAATTCCTAGTTTTTATCGAAATTTAATTACAATTATTAAAAAAAGTAAAATGATTTAGATAAAGGTCTAAATTTTGTAAAAAAGTTTTACATTTACTGGATTTTTACTGCTTTTTGCTCCTATTGCTAAGAAATCCCTTATTGTATTGAGTTTATAAATATGCTAAAATATATGTGCAAAAAATTTTAGTGCCGTACGGAGGAACGTTATGAAAATAACATTAAAACATTTAACTAAGGTTTTCGAAAACAAGAAAGCCAAAACTAAAGTTGTTGCTGTCAACGATTTAGACGTTGAAATTCCTTCAGGAAAGCTTATCGGTCTTTTAGGACCATCAGGTTGTGGAAAATCTACAACATTATTCATGCTAAGCGGACTTGAACAGCCAACTTCAGGAAACATTATTTTTGGTGATGACGATGTAACAACTCTAGCACCAGAAAAGAGAGGTATTGGTTTAGTATTCCAAAACTATGCACTATATCCTCATATGACAGTAGAACAAAATATTATGTTCCCACTTGAGAATATGCGTGTACCAAAGGAAGAAGCAAAGCAAAGATCATTTGATGCAGCTAAGCTTGTTCAAATCGAAGGATTATTAAATCGTAAGCCTAGTGAGCTATCAGGTGGTCAACAGCAACGTGTTGCAATTGCTCGTGCGCTTGTTAAAATGCCAAGTGTATTACTACTTGATGAGCCTCTTTCTAACCTAGATGCAAGACTTCGTCTTCAAACACGTGAGGAAATCAAGCGTATTCAGGTAGAAACTGGTATTACAACTATCTTCGTAACTCATGACCAAGAGGAAGCAATGTCAATTTGCGACTCTATTTTAGTTATGAAGGAGGGTGTTGTACAGCAAATGGGTAATCCTCAGGAAATCTATGATGACCCTGCTAACCTATTCGTTGCCAATTTCTTAGGTACTCCACCTATTAATATCTTTAGCGGTGTAATCAAGAATCATGGTGTATATATTGATGAAGAAAAGATTATGGACACTAATTACGATGATCAAGAGATTTACGTTGCTATCCGTCCCGAAGGATTTATCTTCAATGAAGAAAATGGTGTATTAACTCTTCAAAAGCAAAGCATTGAAGTAATGGGACGTGACAAATCAATTGTTTCTAAACATGCAGCTTCAACTAAGCCAACTGTAAGAACAATTATTGACTCTGATATCAAATTACCTGACTCAACAGAGCTTAAGTTTGATTTAAAAGCAAACAAAGTATTCTTATTCAACAAGGACAGTGAAATGAGGTTGAGATAATGGCAAATCAAGAAGGAAAAAAGGACAATGCCTTTATCAGCTTCTTCAAGAATTTAGGGTCAAATTTAAAAAACTGGTTTAAAGAAAAAGGCCAGGCAATAAAAGAATGGGCTCATAATTTTAAGGAAGCTACAAAGGCATGGTGGGGACGTTTACGTGAACGTTCATTTAAAGAAAATATGAAAGCATTTGGTAGAGTATGCTATAACAACAAGGGTTGGTTATGGATTTTACCTGCATTCATTTTACTATGCATCTTTACATTTTACCCAATTATTAATACAGTTATAACATCATTCCAAGAAAACTATAACCGTTTAAGTGGAACATTTACTGGAATAGGATTTGGAAACTTCAAGAATGCTGTTACAGATAATTTCTTTTTAGTATGTTTAAGAAATACTGTGCTATTTGCATTTATATCTGTACCTTTATCAACTATTCTTGCCCTTTTAATTTCTGTTGCACTAGCTTCAATTAAGCCACTACAAAAGGCTTATCAATCAATTCTATTCTTACCTTACCTAACAAATTCGTTATCAATTGGAGCTGTATTCGCAGCAATGTTTAACGTAGTTGGTACTAAAGCACAGCTTGCGAATGGTAAGGGTACTTGGGGATTAATTAATAATATGTTTGGTTCTCATGTTCACTGGGTTGACAGTGATGCCTCAACTATCGCTATGATGGTTGTAGTTATTGTTTATGAAATTTGGGCTGGTCTTCCGTTTAAGATTCTTATTTTATTCGGTGCTCTACAAAACGTTAATAAGCAATACTATGATGCAGCTAAGATTGATGGAGCTAATAAGGCAACAACCTTATGGCGAATTACTGTTCCTTTAATTTCACCTATGATTTCTTATCTTGTAATTACAGGATTTATTGGTGGATTTAAATCATATACTGCAATCGTAGGTATCTTTGGTAATAAGATGGGACCTTCTAACCAATATGAAATGGGTACAATTGTCGGATTGATTTATAAGTATTTAGGAGATCCATCTGGTGTAGGTACTGCATCTGCAGCAGCGTTGATTCTATTTGGTTTAATTATGATATTTACTTTCATTAACATGCAAGTAAGTAAGAAACGTGTACATTACTAGGAGGTATTAAGATGACAGATTTAAATACAAATGTAGCCTCTGAAAAATTAAATATTGATATTGATAAGCAATTAAAAAGACAAAAAGCCTTACGAATCTCTAAAAATGTATTAGCATATGTATTCTTAACTGTTTTTGCACTATTTGCGTTGTTACCTTTTTATTGGATGATTATTTCCTCACTAAAAACTGAAACAGTTTATCGTGAGCCTATTCCAACATTCTTTGTAAAGCCAAGTGAATTGCAATGGAAGAACTACCAAACAGTTATTCAATATGGTAATAATCTATTTGGAAGTATGCTTGTTAATACTATTGTTGTAGGTGTAATTTCTACATTACTTGGTGTAATTGTTACAATTATTACAGCATATGCTTTCGCTAAAATGGAATTTAAGGGTAAGAATTTCTTATTCTCATTACTTTTAGCAACAATGATGATTCCAGGTGAATTATTTACAATTACAAACTTTATGACAGTTAATAACTTGGGTTGGACAAAATCATATACGGTTATGATTCTTCCATTCCTTGTTAGTGTCTTCTATATTTATCTACTTAGAAATGCTTTTAAGCAAATTCCAGACAGCTTATATAAGGCTGCAAAGGTTGATGGCTGTAGTGATGTTAAATACCTTATTAAGGTAATGGTTCCATTAACAGCACCTACCTTAATTTCAATTGTTTTGTTAAAGTTTATCGGAACATGGAATTCCTATATTTGGCCACGTTTGGCTAATGGTGGCTCAGAAGAATGGCAATTACTTTCTAACTGGGTATCAAAGGGCTTTACTGCAGCAGGATCTTCAGAATCCCTTACTACTTTAAAAATGGCTGCCGCTACTATGGTTTCTTTACCACTGTTAATAGTATTTATTTGCTTTAGAAAATATATTATGCGTGGTGTATCAAAGAGCGGTATAAAGGGCTAGGATTTATATTAGCATTTTGGATAGGGTATACAAAAAACAAAGGAGAAATATAATAAAAATGAAAACATTAAAAGTTTTAAGTACAGCTGCTATTGCTGGTCTTGGTGTTGCAGCATTAGCATCATGTGGCGGTTCTAAAGAAAAGGTAATTACCTTCTACAACACTTGTGGACAAAATCTTCAAACAAAGATATCAGAAGCAACAACAGCTTTTGAAGAGAAGTATGGTTGGAAGGTTGAATCTACTCAAATTGGTGGATATGATGATGTTTATTCAACTTGTATTGCTGGTTTATCAGCTAATGCTCAACCTAATATTGCATACGCATATTCAGATCACGTAGCTGCATATATCCAATCAGGTAAGGTTCTTGATTTAAATCAATTCATTGACAGCACTAAGGATGTTAATGGAACTAAGGTTGGTTATACAGCAGAAGAAAAGGCTGACTTCGTTAAGGGATACTATAATGAAGGTCTTGCAAAGAACTATGCAAAATATGCTGATTATGGTTTTTCTGAGAATTCAATGCTTACTATGCCATTCTCTAAATCAACAGAATTAATGTATGTTAATAAAACTGCATTAACTGATGCTGGAATTACTAAGGTTCCTGAGACATGGGATGAGATTTGGGCTGCTTGTGACATAATTAAGGCTAAGTATCCTGGATCAACTCCATTCTGCTATGACTCAGAAGCTAACTGGGTAATTAACATGGTTATGCAAAATGGTTGGAATTATACATCTGCATCAGAGCCTTATTACACATTCAAGGATGAAACAAGACTTGCAAGCTGGATGGATACATTAACAGAGAAGTATGCAAAACAAATTCTTACTACTCAAACAACATATGGTGCTTATACATCAGGTCTATTTACTCTAGGTATGGAAGAAGGTGGATGTGCATTCTGTATTGGTTCATCTGGTGGTGCTTCTTACCAAAACCCAGGTAGCAAGTTTGAATGGGAAGTTGCACCAGTACCTGGTACAAAGCAAGCTGATGGAAAAGTTAACAAGTCTGTAATTTCACAAGGACCATCTCTAGTATTATTTGATTCTGGCGATGAAGAAACAAATATGATGACTTGGTTATTTGTTAAGTCAATTCTTGAGCCTGAATTCCAATCTACATTCTCTCAAACTTCTGGATATAACCCAGTTCGTTCTTCAACTTATAAGCTTCCTGAATATGAACAATTCTTAGCTAAGGATACAATCGTTGCTGCGGCTGCTAAAACTGCAAGTACTTTACAAGATTGGTTCTATACTTCACCTGCATTTAATGGTTCTGCAGATGCTCGTCAATATATTGGTTCAGCTTTAGTTTCTGTAATTAAGGGTGAAGCTACAGGTGTTGATGCTCTTGCAACTGCATACAAAAATTGTGGCGGTAAATAATACATGAACTTATTAAAAAAATTATCTTTATCAGCATTAGCAGTTATTGGTCTTGCATCAATAACTGCATGCGGGGGATTTGATAAGGATAAGGGATATACAGACATCACCTCAAAGCTATCTTTAAAAAAGGATTATAAAGGTAAAAACTTCTTTGATGATGGTATTGGACTTGCTGAGGTTGAGCGTTTAACTGATGGTGATACTTCAACATTCAATCTTGCAGTCCAATCAAAGGATGGTAAGTCTTCAGCTACTGTTAGATATCATGGTATTAATACTCCTGAATCAACAGGATCTGTTGATAAATGGGGTAAATCAGCTTCTAAATATAATGCTAATCGTTTAAGTAATGCATACCAAATTGTAATTGAATCTGTTTTGGATTCTTCAACAGGAAAGCCTTCTGTTGATTCAAATGGTACAAGATATTTAGGTTATGTTTGGTATCGTAATAGTGAATCAGACTCATTTAAAAATCTGAATCTTGAGCTTGTAGAAAATGGATATACTGATGTTGTATCTCCAATTGGTGATTACAAGTCTTACTTTGATGAGGCTAAGGCCTTTGCAAAGAAAAAAGAAATGCATATTTGGTCAAAAGATGATGATCCTAATTATAATCCAAATCCTGTTTCAACAACAGTAGAGGAAATGGTTAAGGACCTAGCATCAGATTCACCTACTTTATATTCTATTGATAATGAGGTTGGTGCTAAGATTGTATTTACAGCTACTATTTTAGCTCATACTGAAAATTCAACTCATTACTATACTGTAGGATCAATCGGTTCAGACGGAAAACTTTATACAATGAATATGTTTGGTGGATATACAAGTTCACCAATTAATAGTGGAAAATATCTAACAATTGGTTCAACTTATTATATTGTAGCTAATATTCAAAAGTATAATGGAAAATATCAAATTTCTGGTATTGAATATTCTGTGGGTAGAACGGATGACGCTCACACTCACTTAGTTAAAGCTAACAATTATATAGTCTTTAATTCAAATCATACAAGATTTTCAGATAAGGCTGAAACTGCTTTATATGGAGATTTAGTTGTTGAAAGTGCTAGCTTAAAGGACAACACTTTAACGATTGTTGGAAATGCGCTTACAAATAAGAGTGCAACTACAACAAAGAAGTATACTGTTGTTGTAAATAATGTTACTTCTTATGATGTAAATTCATTAACAGGAAAGTCAGTTTCTTGTGCTGGATTTAAGAACGATAAGGATGAAGTGGTTATTTCATCAATTAGTGATTTAACTATAAGATAAAGTAAAAAACAAAGGAGAAACAAAAAAATGAAGTTTAGAAAAACTTTAAAGGTTCTAGCTGCATCAGCTTTATTATTTGGTACAGTTGGACTTGCTACTGCATGTGGTAATAATGGAACTACAGATGTTAAGGGATTAATTATTAATGAGGATGCTAAGGTAATTCGTGGAGATTTCAACCTAGTTGATAAATATCTAGGATGTGATTTAACTTGGACATCTTCAAATGAAAGTGTTGCAAAAATTACTAAGGGTGAAGGTACTTATAAGGTTACAATATCAAGACCCGATAAAGATACTGATGTAACTTTAACTGCAACTTCTGGAAAGTATACAAAGGAGTTCAAGATTACTGTTCCTGCAATTGATGTAACAGAAATTGCAAGTGCATATACATTTGCAAATAATAAAAAGACTTTAGCATCAGGTTCATATGATCTTGAAGCTGAATCTAGTTATAATGGTAAGAAGGCTACAATTACATGGTCTGTTGATGCAGCACAAGCGTCTCTTGCAAAGGTTGAAAATGGAAAGCTTGTTGTAACAGCTACAGCAGAAAAAACTAATGTAACTTTAACTGCAACATTTGCATATAATAATGCAACAAGCACTAAGAAGTATACAATTGTTGCATATGATAGTCCTCTTGGAGATCCAGTATTAACATTAACTCCTGAAAACTTCAAGACTGCAACAGGAATTAAGATGGATAAAGTTGTTGAAAATACAGCTCATCCAGACGAGTTCACAATGAGTAAGCAAGGTTCATATATGACTGCTTATTCAACAAAGGATATTAAGCAAATTACAATTGAAGTATATGGTTCATATGATAATCTTAAGGTATATGCTGGTGCTTCAGCAACTGGTGATGCTATTAAGTCAACATCTGAAACTATTTCTAATGGTAAGAAGTATACTTATCAATTTGCAGCTGGTGTAAATCAATTCTATATTGAAAACCCATCAGATTATGCTGTTCAATTATTTAGTTTATCAGTTTATACAGATGGAATTTTATCAGCTGTAGCACCTGCTCATTTTGATTCAACTAACTTTAAGTCAACTTCAACTGTTACTTTCAATGAAGGTGTAGTTGAAAATACCAAATTCCCTCAAGAATTTACTTTCAGCAAGAAATCAGATTCAACAACTGCAGCTATGACTGTTAATAATGAAAATGGTGTTGCGATGATTCAAGCAGAAGTATATGGTACATATGATAATATGAAATTATATGCTGGTACTGATGATAAGGGTACTGAAGTAAAGGCAACTTCATCTGAAAAGAATGCCAAGGGAGATGCTGTAATTTATACTTATGTTCTTCCTGCAAACACTAAGGCAGCATATTTTGTAAATCCTTCTGCATACGCTGTTCAAATGTATAATATTTGGGTATATGAAGGAACTACTATTCAACAACCTAAGGCTGAGCCTGAGACTGTAGATTATGCTAAGCTTTTAGATACTGCAAGTAAACTTTTCAAGGGTACTTATCTTGAAGCTGCTGAGGTAACGCTTACTGAAGGCGTTACTGCAGCAGTCAAGGATGGTACAACAGCTACTACTGTTACAATTGCTGGTGGCAAGGTTAAAATTAATCCTACTAAGGATGAAACTGTTACTCTTGTTTTAACTGCTGGAGATAAGAAAAAGGAAATTACTTTTGCTTGTGTTACAAAGAGCGAAAATCCAGTTCCTTCTGATGCAAAATGTGCAACTATTTCATATACTAAACCTGCTGCTAATACAAATGTAAATCTAGATGCCTCAGTTGCAGATTATTTCTCATCAGACTTATTTGCATCTATTGAAGTAAAGAAAGGCACATCTACTTCAACTTATGTAGTTGCTGGTTCATCTTCATTTAGATTATATGCAAATACAGAAATGGTAATTACTGCGGCTGAAGGTAAAGAATTCTATAATGTTGAATTTACAACAGCTGAAAATAAAAATGGCCCTTATGTAGTTAAGGTTAGCGAAGATCATAAGACTATTACGATTATTGCTAGTGCACAAGTTAGACTTACTGAAATTAAGGTTTATTATAAATAATATTTTCTAAAATTTAAACAATAAGGGATAACCATTTGTATTATCCCTTATCTTTTTCGAAAATTAAGGAGAGAACTATGAAACTAAAACAATTATCACTTTTAGCGCTTACATCAATAGGTCTATTTATATCTACATCATGTGGAGCTACAAAGGCTACTTCAACAACCAATCTTCCTAGTACAAGTCAAGGGAACTCAAGTCCTACTCAAACAACAAAGCCAACACCTACAACATCTTCAACTAATACAAGTACTATAAATCCTTCAAACCCTACATATACAGGATACTATAGTACTATTACATCATCCGTACTTTCAAATAGTACATTTCTAAAATCAACCTTAAATCAAATTGTGACTGCAAATACTAAAAAGATATCCTATTCCGATTGTACAACAGCACTAAAGACAGTTGATTCCTATGATGGCGATTATGTAGAATGTATATACACAGGAGAACGTCTAGGTAAGGACAATTCAGGATCAGCCTCAGGACAGTGGAATAAAGAGCATATTTGGGCCAAATCTCATGGCTTTAATGATGAAAAGTATAATGCATATTCAGATTTACATCATTTAAGAGTATCAGAAGCTCGTATTAATTCATTGCGTAGCAATAGCTACTTCGATATTGTATCTAATCCAACAAACAAAGATGACTATGGAAATAAATGGACCAGTACTGTATTTGAACCAAGAGATGAGGTAAAGGGTGATATCGCTCGTATGCTACTATATATGGTAGTAAGATACGATGATTCAACGCTAGATTTAGAGCTTACCAATGATAAAACCTTAGCCTCAAAGGCTGAAACTGGTAAAGAAGGATACATTGGTATCTTAAATACCATTCTAAAATGGAATTTTGAAGATCCTGTTGATTCAAGAGAATTATACCGTAATGAACAAATCTATGAGGTACAAGGAAATCGTAATCCCTTTATCGATCATTCAGAGCTTGCTTATTATTTATATAAAACAGAATGTGAATCAACAAGTATTAGCGAATCCTATAGTTTATCACATATAACACCTGTTTTGAAAAATGATTCTGCTATTGCTGAGGTTAACGCTAAAATTAATGAAATAGGAGAGGTTACTTTAGAAAGTAAGAACAAAATCGAAGCTGCCGAGTCTTTATATAACAGACTAGATGATATATCAAAAAGCTTTGTAAGCGAATATGATGTTCTAAATCAAGCTAGATTTGATTACAATGTCCTATATTCAAAGAATAATCAGGATACAACTATTTCAACTATAATGGATTTAAAGGACCTAAGTGATACAACAGGATCATTAGCTTTAAATGGTATTGAGCTATCATATTCAGCTCCAACAGTATACAATACAAAGGGAATATATGCTCAAAAGGGTGGCAAGAATATTACTTTAAAGGCTAATAATCTTTACCAAGCAATTACTAATATTGAGCTAAGCTTCACATCAAACAAGGATGCATCAAAGGCTGGTGTAGCTACAATAACCATAACTGATGGAACAAATACTGTAACAAAAGTAACGGATACCTTAGTTAAGAATGCAAGCTATGTATCTCGTATTGATGTATCAAGCCTTGATATGTCCCATGAGCTTACAATTACAATATCATCAAGCTTCTCATCAGCCATTTTAACGGCAATTAAATTTAGTGTGATTTAAAATGCTTAAGGCGATACTTACTGATATAGATAACACAATATTAGACTTTAACAAATGTGAGCTTGAGGCTTTAAAGCCTGTACTTATTAAATACGGGATACCAGCAACAGAAGAAAACATAAAGCTTTACTCAAGTATAAATCTTTCACATTGGAAAATGCTTGAGCGCAAGGAAATCACAAGAGAAGAATGTATAACGCTAAGATGGAATGCTTTTTTCAGTCATTTCAAGCTTAAGGTAAATCCTAAAGATATAAATGAATTATATTTTAATAATTTAAAAAATGGTGGATATCTAATGGAGGATGCAGTTATCTTTTTAAAAGAAATAAATACTTTAGGCCTTCCTATATATGCTGTCACAAATGGTGCGACGATTGTTCAAAAATCAAGACTTGAAAAAAGTGGTATTTTAAAGTATTTAAAGAATGTTTATATATCAGAGGAAATATGTTTAACAAAACCGGATAAAGCTTTCTTTGATTATGTACTTAAAGATATTAATTTAAACAATGATGAAGTAATAATGCTAGGTGATTCATTAACATCAGATATAGCAGGTGCTTTAAATGCTAAAATAAAGCCAATTTGGCTAGATTTAAGCAATCTTAATATAAAAGGTGATTATTTTATTGTACATAGCCTAAAAGAGGCTTTAGATGTAATTAAAAAGGAAATATAATATATACAAAAGCACTTGCATTAAAATGTAGGTGCTTTTTTAAAAGATAATTTTTATTTTATAACTGGTACAAAATGATAGATACGTTAATAAAATAACGAATTTACTGTTTAGAAAAAATTATGATAAAATTAACTCGGTAAAAACCGAGCCGGAGTTAGTCGAGTTAGATGGGATTTATTGGACGTAAAGAATAATTAAACAAATTAAATAGAGCACTCAACTTAAATTTTATGTTTAATGAAGTGATTTTTAAGTTTAGTTATATAAATGTAAAATTGTTTAGTATATATCGTTTTCTGCAAAAAGGGAATTGAATTCCCTAAAAAATGTGTTATATTGTTTTTAGAAAAGGATATGATACTATGATTAAAAGACATATTTATAATCAAATTTTGAATAGTGTAAAATCAAAGCCAGTTACTTTAATAACGGGAGCACGTCAAGTAGGAAAATCTACATTAGCATTTGAATTTGAAAAAATGGGTTTTTCTTATGTGTCACTTGATAGTTCAAGAGAAAGAGAAATGGCCAAAAAAGATCCTGAATTATTTTTACAAATGCATCCTTGGCCTCTAATAATAGATGAAGTTCAACGTGCGCCGGAATTATTTAATGCTATTGAAGAAGTGGTAAATAATGAAAAAAGAAAAAGAATTAATAACTATAGGATGTTTATTTTAATAGGTTCTCAAATGTATAAGTTTATGAAGGGAGTAACAGAGTCCCTTGCAGGTCGTGTATCTATCATTCATATGATGCCACTATCTAGAAATGAAATTATTAATCGAGATGAACCTATCTTTAATTTTGATATATTGAATATTCAAAAAAGAGCAAGTGAAAATCCATTATCTATGATAGAACTATTTAATAATATTGTTAAAGGATTTTATCCAGAACTTTATAGTAATGATATGCTTCATGTTCAAAAATTTTATTCTGATTATGTTGAAACATATATTGAACGTGATGTGTCTGAAATGCTTAATGTTAGAGATAAGTTCCAATTTAGACGTTTTATGGAATTGATTGCGTCTCTTACTGGAGAAGAGCTTATCTATGATAATATTGCTAAGATAATTGGAATTGATAAGAAAACAGTAATGTCATGGCTTAGTGTTTTAATTGCTGGTGATATTGTTTATTTATTAGATCCTTATAACGAGATATCAATTTCTAAAAGAATAATAAAAAGACCAAAATTGTATTTTACTGATACTGGTTTAGCATGTTATTTAGCAAGACTAAATTCTGGTGAAATTTTAGGATCGAGCGCATTTTCTGGACGCTTTGTTGAAACATATATAATTAATGAAATTAAGAAAAGCTATGTAAATAATGGTATAGAGCCTAACTTCTATTATTATAGAGATAGTGATATGAATGAAATTGATCTAGTTATTATTCAAGATGGAAAACTACATAGAATCGAATGTAAGAGTGGTATCAAATTTAATAATAATGCAGTTAAGGGATTTAAACAATTGGATAAAACCAATTATCAAATAGGTTTTAAGGTAATAATATGTAATACAGATACAGTATATCCTTTAGATGATAACGTTTATGTATTGCCTTTAGCAGGAATTTAATTAAAATGTTATATTTATGTTTTTTTAAAAATTAAAAACAAAATTGCGCTTATAGTTTTAATTATGTATTTAATAATTTTATATGTCATAAATATAATTATAATTTTAGTTATAAATATGTTTGTGTTTAAAATACCAGAAGAAGTGCTATGATGAAAGAAAAAGGAGAAAACAAAATGTTTAAAGAAAAATTAAAAGAAATGATAATTAAAAGTATTAATGGTTGGTCTAGTGATGATATTTATGCAGTTTCATTATTTGTTGATGAAAGTGATAATATGACGGTTACCTTAGGCTATAATACAGAAAGCCAAGTAAAAGAATCACTAGAGGAAACAGATGAAGAAGAGGCTAGATGGAATTATGCTTTTTGGCTTCAAAATGAAGAATTAATTTTTGGTGAAGGAAAAACTAAAAAAGATGTAACTGATTGGATTTGGAAGAACAATTTAGAGGATGAAGAAGAAATAACTCAAGCTTTTGTTGATGTGCTTATTCAAATTGTAAAAGAACTTCACGAAGAGAAAGTTTTAACTAAAAAATTTGGTCATGAACTTCCTATTTTAATTCATGAATTAGAATATTATGAGGAAATTGCCATTCAAAATAAAAAAGCAAATGGTAAGTATTTACCTAAGGAATTTATAGATTTTTGTTATGGAAATTAGATATTATAAATAGGATATATCAAGAATATTATGAACATGAGGCTAGAACAATTCTTAATCAGATTTTTGTGCTGATTTAATGATGATATAGGAAAATATGCAAGGAAAATGTTTATTATGTTTAAAAAAGTTCATAATTAATTTATATAAAAATTCCATTTAAATATTATTAGATAATCATGTAAGATGATTTAAAATTAAATAATTTAAATAAAATATTGCCAATTTTATTAAATGGCTTATTGATGTTTGACTTTATATTTCTTAAGTCGTAAAATACAAGCATAGTGAATAAGCTTAAGTATGTATTTGAGGTGTAAAAGTATGGAAAAAAATAATTATATTAAAGCTTTATTTAAATCATTTAATGTGATTCATGTAATTATAATTGCATTATTTGTAATGGGAATGTATTTTTTAAGTGTTAATGTTAATTCAATCTTGCCAGAACTATCCAATCCTAATTCATTTAAGTATACAATAAAAGGGTTATATACAATTGTACTTGGTTCATTGGTAGTATGCTATTTGATAAGAATTAAGTCAAAAGAAATTAATTTATTTGATTTGTTTGCTTGGGCTAATTTACTGGGAATTATTGGAGCTCTTATTTATGCTAAGGTTGCATCAAAGGTTGATGGCTTTAGTCTTACTGTTGCGATAATTGCGATTTTATATTTAATTGGTATTGTTGTTCGTTTTTTTATTTCTAAACCGGAAGCTACTAATAATCAATTTAAATGCTACATGTATAATCTAACTATGAAGATAAATCCATTAATTTTTGCAGTTATTGGATTTGGACTTGGTATATATGCTTCAATGTATATGAGCTTTACTAGTAAATTTTACGCTAATATTGAAAATTACTTCTATGCTCTTTTAATTGGTATTATTTTATTAGGTGCTATTATGAATATAGTATCATCAAGTAGAGTAACAATAATAGATTATTTATTAATATCTTTATTATGTTTGTTTGGTACAATGGTTATATATTCAAAAGATGAAGTAGATTTAGCAAAGTATTCATTTGATGATGCCTTATTTTTGGCAATTACTACAGCTATTATTCTTTATTTTAGAGGCTTAAGCTTTAATGGTGATTATAGTATGAAATCTAAAATAAAGGATAATAATTACCATTCAGCTGTTTTAGCTAAATATGATTATGCTTTAGCATTTGTTTATGGTGCTTTAGCAAGTTCATTAATTGCCATGACTAACTTTAATTTGCTTGAATTTAATTATATTATTGATAAAACTACTGCTTCAAGCTTTGATGTTTCAAAACATAAGATAGTGTTTAATATTATTGGTGGTGTATTATTAGCTCTTCCTGTGATATTAATCCTTATAAAAAGAGATTTTAAAAATAAGAATATTGTTTTTACGGATTATCTTTTAAAGGTATTTGAGGTTATATCTTTATTAAATCTTCCTTTAACATATTTAATTATTACAAATGCTAAAAATTTAAAAATGTCTGGAATAATTATTGGAGGAATTATAATTGTAATGCAAATTTTTACAATTGTAATTTATATTTTAAGAATTAAGCATTACGAAATTAAAGTAGAGGACGTATCTGATAAAGAAACTGTTGTTAATGATACAAAAGAAACTCCTCTTAGTGATGAAATAATTGAAACCTCAGAGAATACTGAAGAAGAAGTTAGTGATACGTCAAATTCTGAAACCCTAGATGAGGCTTTAGCTGAAACTAAAGAAGAGGCTTTAGAAGAAGAAAAACAAGAATCAAGAAGTATTGAGTCTGTAATTTCTGAAGAGTCAGTAGATGATGAAGATAATGACGAGGATGATGACATTGATGAGCTTGAAGAAGATGATAAGGAAGATGCAAGTGCGCCTTCATCATTAGTGGTATCTGAAAAAAGAATTCGTTTAACCTTCGAGGAAAAAACAACGCTTGCATCAGATGAGGTAAAAAGTTACTACAATGAAGTTAAAAACTATTTACTAATGTATCGTGCCCACGCTCGTTTATCTAAAAAATGTGAATCATTTAGATATAAGGGTTTACTTGCAAAGGTTGCATTTGCTGGTAAAACATTGAAGGTTAATTTAGCAATTGATCCTAAAACACTTGAAGGGACAAAATATCATTTCAAGGATAGATCAGATAAAAAGCAATATCAGCTTGTACCAACACAGATTAAGATTAAATCTGATCGAGGTCTTAAGTACTTTAAGGAATTAGTCGATATGATGATGAATGGACGTGAGGTAAAACCTAAGCGTCGCTTTGAGACAACGGATTTTACAGCTCTTTTAATTCCTGATGGGCATGCCGTTTTATACACACTTGGAGTGACAAATGATCATTTAGTTGATATTATGGATGTATCTAATATTCCAAATGATTTACCTGTTGATTTGGTATATCATATACCAACAATAAATGGTGAGGATATTGAAGGTATGAAAGAAGAAAACAGCATATATCTTGATACATTATGTAAGCATTTTAATGATGGTGATACTATAAGCCTTGATATTCTTAAGCGTAATAATATTCTAACAAGAGGTAATATGCTAAGAATTAAGGCTAGAGGAACATTAGATAAGCATTTTACAATATATGCTGATTCCTTTGAAGCTAATGCTCTTGCAATGCTTCTATGTACTGGTTCAAAGGCTGTTAAGCTTATTAGAGCTAAGAAACAAAAGAATTAAGAATAAATTTAATATTTAATAAAAAAAGCACAGTTTATGTGCTTTTTCTTTACTAATTATGTTTAAAATGCTAAAATTAGTTGTAATTTTAAGAGGATGATTTTTATGTATGATGTAATCGTTGTTGGTGGTGGTCATGCTGGATGTGAAGCATGCCTTGCAACCTCAAAAATGGGCTTTAAAACCTTATTAATATCAGGTAATTTAAATATGCTAGGATCAATGCCCTGCAATCCATCAATAGGTGGACCTGCTAAGGGTATTGTTGTAAGAGAAATTGACGCTCTTGGTGGCTATCAAGGAAAAAATGCGGATTTATGTCAAATTCAAATGAAGATGCTAAATTCCTCAAAGGGCCCAGCTGTTAGAGCCTTAAGAAGTCAGGATGATAAGGTTTTATACTCTAAAATGATGCGTAAGCATCTAGATGAGCAGGAAAATTTAGAGCTTAAAGAGGGCTATGTTGAAAATATAATTGTTAAGGATAAGAAGGCATGTGGTGTTATTATGCCTGATGGTGAGTCAATTATGGCTCGTGCCGTTATTATTACAACTGGTACATATCTAAATAGTAAAATATTTAGAGGTCACGTTGTAACAACCTCAGGACCTGAGAATCAGCCAACAAGCTTCGGTATTTCCGCTCAGCTTCATGATTTAGGCTTTGATGTTAGACGTCTTAAGACCGGAACACCTCCTCGTATTAAAGCCTCTACAATTGATTTTTCTAAATCAAGCCTAGAGCCAGGTGATACATATCCTTATCGCTTTTCCTTTGATTTAGGATATGAGCCAATTAATAAAATTAGTGTTCCTTGTCATTTAACCTATACTAATAAGGAAATTCATAAGCTTATTATGGATAATCTTGATGAGAGTGCGATGTATGGTGGTGTAATTACGGGTGTAGGACCAAGATACTGTCCTTCAATTGAAACGAAGGTTGTTAGATTTAGTGATAAGGATCGTCATCAAATTTTCCTTGAGCCTGAAAGCCTTGAGTGGGATCAAATTTATGTTCAGGGCTTTTCTACCTCAATGCCTGTAGAAATTCAGGATAAGATGATTCGTTTAATCCCTGGTCTTGAGCATTGTGAGGTCTTACAATATTCATATGCGATTGAATATGATTCAATTAATCCTTTGAATTTATGGCCAAGCCTTGAGACAAAGCTTGTAGAAAATTTATTCTGCGGAGGTCAAATCAATGGAACATCTGGCTATGAGGAGGCTGCTTGTCAGGGTCTTATGGCGGGTATTAATTGTGGCTTAAAGCTTCAGGGTAAAAAGCCTTTAATTTTAGGTCGTGATGAGGCTTATATTGGTGTACTTATTGATGATTTAGTTACGAAGGGCACAGATGAGCCTTATCGTTTATTAACATCCCGTGCGGAATATCGCTTACTTTTAAGACATGATAATGCGGATTTACGTCTTCGTGAATATGGCTATCAGGTAGGATTAATTTCACAGGAGCAGCATAATGCCTTACTAAATAAAATTAAGAGCATTAATGAAATGACAACATATCTTAAAATAACGAATGTTACAATGTCTGAAGAAAATAATGCCTATATTGAATCAAAGGGCTCATCTCGTATTCTTGAATCAACTAAGGCCTATGAGCTTTTAAAGCGTCCTGAGCTTGATTATCATGATATTAAGCACCTGCTTAAGCTAGATATTAGTGATGAGGTTTTAGAGGCAGTAGAGATTGAGGCTAAATATAAAGGCTATATTGAAAAGGCTCGTTCTCAGGCAGCTCACCTAAGAGCTCTTGATGAAAAGCTAATTCCTGACGATATTGATTA
>ULJW01014720.1_pt1 | contig 17369 bp, 14 predicted proteins | sample 1950991 | NCBI WGS metagenome assembly ULJW01 (sample SAMEA4835484, study PRJEB28245) | human gut metagenome | biome: gut microbiome; material: fecal sample | place: Denmark | collected 2008 | reverse complement strand
CATTTTTAATATATACTAATCATTATAAATTAGTATCATCTGAAATTACCTGCTCCTTAGCCTTTTCTGGCTTTTTATAATCAGGATCTGTTGAAATTAAAACTGGAATAATAATGGGGTTAGCCTTACATGTTTTATAAACTAATCTTGATAAATCATTCTTTAAATCATTTTTAAAATCAGACCAATTTACAAAACGTTCATGTAAATATTTATCCGCAATCTTATTAAATACCTTAATAATTTCATCTCTAAATGATTCATTTTCCTTAAGATATGTAAAGCCCTTAGATACAATTTCAACTGGTGTTAAAAGCTTCTTTGTACGAGGATTGATGTTGCAGCAAACAAGCAATACGCCATCCTCACCTAAAAGCTCACGGTCACGCATAACGACATCTCCAACATCACCAACAGCATCACCATCAATCATAATTTCACCAACAGGAACGCTACCAGTAATACCAACATACTGACCATCATTAATTGAAAGTACATCACCATTATCTAAAATCTTTAGATTATCAAGATTAAAGCCCACACAGCGTGCAATTTGAATCATTGCATATTGGTGTCTATATTCTCCAATTACCGGAATTAAATACTTAGGGTGAAGTAAATTAAGCATCTGCTTAAGCTCCTCACGGTCAGCATGGGATTCAATTAATAAATTAGATTTTAAATTTCTAACATTCGTTGTAACACGATATAGCATATCAAGGGTACGAGCAGCCATTTTCTCCGTACCTGGATATGGATTTGTAAGGACAATAACCGTATCTAAGGCTTCGATATGAACTAAACGATCAATATGCTTAGACATTCTTTGAAGCATAAAGTAAGGCTCATGTCTTTCACCTGTTACGATTACAACAAGATCCTTGTCGTTATTCTTTCTTGTATCATCAATAAACTTTAAATTAACCATTTTATCCTCAGGAATATTTAAATAGCCCATGTTAATCGCAAGATTAACAATCTTTTGGGTTTTTCTTCCTAGGATTGCAACACGTCTTCCAAATGACATAGAAATATCGACAATCATTTGAATACGCTGTAAATCATTTGAAAATAAGGATACAATGATTCTTCCATCAGCCTTAACAAACATGTTTTCAATTCTTTGCTTAAACTCAAGGATTGTTCCACGACCACCCTCATTTAAGGCACCAAGTGATTCAGGAAGTAGAGCAAGTACTCCTTCTCTTGAGGCTCTAACTAAAGACTCATACATAGATGTAAAATCTGTTTGATGAGCATTTTGGTCGAAGGTAAAATTACCTGTATAAATAATATTTCCATCAGGTGTATTAATAATAATTCCTAAGGAACCAGGAATATTATGAGCTACCTCATAAAATCTGATTTTAATATTACCATATTTAATTTCACTTGAATCCTTAACCTCAACGAAGCTTTCATCCTTGTTTAGGCTAGGCTTTAATTCTTCTCTTACTAATGCAAGCGTAAAGCGTGAGCCATATACCCTTGTATCAATTGCCTCAAGCAAATTAGCAACTGAACCAATATGATCATCATGACCATGAGTTAAGAAAATACCCATTACACGGTCCTTGTTCTCAACTAAAAAGCTGGTATCAGGAATAATGTTATCAACACCATAAAGCTCAGATGTTGGATATTTTAAGCCTGCATCAAGAATAAAAAGCTTTTCATCTATTTCAATAACATATAAATTTTTACCATTTTCCTGAAGTCCACCTAAACTAAAAATATTTATTTTACTCATAATTTTGTGCATAATTAAAAGGTAATTATACACTTCCTCCTATCTATAAAAAATAAAATCGTTAATACAACATTTTTATAATACCATAAAATAGTGAAAATTAAAAGAAATAATTCTTAAAAAAGAAAATTAGCTCGGTCATAAAATTAACTAATATAAAAAATAGCTAATTTCCTTAATCTATTACAATAAATCGGAAATTAGCTATCTAATTATTTTTTAAGCTTTAAAATTAATCTTTATTACTTATTCATTGCAGCTCTTAACTGCTTAGCGATTTTTTCGCACTCATCATCAGATGCTACCTTTAGACCTGGGTTCATTAAAAAGACACCATTCCACTCAAACTCATCCTTATACTTTGGAACTAAATGGAAATGTAGGTGGTGACCAGTATCACCATAAGCACCATAATTTACTTTATCAGGATTAAATACCTTATGAATAGCATTTGATACAGTATTAATATCCTTAAAGAATTGGTTTCTTTCCTCATCAGTTAATTCAGTGATTTCAGAAACATGCTTCTTGTGAGCAACGATAACACGTCCTGGGTGAGATTGCTCCTTGAAAATATAAACATTTGAAGATTCCATTTCACAGCAGAAATATCCAAATTTAGCGACTAAATCGCCCTTCATACAATATGCACAATTTTGATCTAACATAATAAAAATCCTCCTAAAACAATTATAAGTCTAAAAAATTAAATATCAAGTGACAAATCACTATTTTCAACAAATTCTTCCTTACCATTAATGTTAAACGTAACATTATCACAATGAATTTGACCACATTTCTTTAAAGTATAGCTGTTTGAAGCATTAATGTAGGAATTGCTAATGAAAATTCGATCAATTGTTTTTTCATTGATGCCTATAACCTTAAGGGCGGTTTTAGAGCCTGAGCAGTATACATTATTAATATAAATATCTCTAAAATATGGAATATCCTCAGGATCTGTGCTTATAACATCATCAGATGCTTCGTGAGCCATTTTGAATAAAGAATAATCCATATTAAAAATCATAGCCTCATTTAAAATATCAACCATATTGATATTTTCAATATGAATATCAGAAACAATACCCCCACGGCCTAGAGCTGATTTAAATCTAATACCAATGTCCGTACCAACGAAGGTTGAATTAGTGCACCATAAATTTTCGATTCCTCTACTCATCTCAGACCCAATTACAATACCACCATGAGCATGGTATACCATACAATTGTGAATATAGACATTTTTAGTTGGACGTTTAATCATACGTGCCTTCTTATTCTTGCCACATTTGATGCAGATACCATCATCGCCAACCTCAAAGGTTGAATTTTTAATTTCAACATTAGTACATGATTCAACATCAACACCATCACCATTTTGGGCTGAATATTCATTTTTAACAATTACCCCATCCATTGTTAGATGATTACAGAATAAAGGATGTATATTCCAAGCGGGACTATTTGATGATATAATTCCTTCAAGTAAAATATGGTCACATTCAACTAAGGAGATTAAAACTGGTCTAAAGAAATCATAATAATCCTGAGCCATTTCTAGAGTCATTTTAGCTTCAGTTAAAAGACAACCTTCATAGCTTGATTTTGATGGATACCAAATTAATCCTTCCTTACCCTCAATACAATATTTAGACATCTTAAGACACTTATCAAAGAATTTTTTGGTTACCTTAAAATCCTTTAAAGGACGCCATGAAAAGCCATCGCCATCAATTGTACCCTTACCAGTTATGGCAATATTAGATGCCTTATAGGCACTAATCGGACTATTTGTACGCATACAATCCATACCTTCCCAGTTTGCCATTTTTACATAATAAAATTCCTTTCTTTTTGGAAAGAATAAATAACAGTTTTGCGGTAAATATAAATTAACATTATTCTTAATAACGAGAGGTGCTGAGCTAATATATTTAGCAGGAAGGACTACTCTTCCTCCCCCTTCATTTGAGCATTTATCTATTAGATTTTGAATTAAGGCACCATTTTGCTTAGGATCATTTGTTATTTTTCCATAATCCTCTAAAATATAATCGCAGGACTTAATTTTTGGTAATTCAACTGTAAAATCCATTATCAATTACTTCCTTTCATAAAAATAAAGACATCTTAATTTTATTGAATAAAATAAAGAATGTCTAGAAAAAGTATCACAATTATTCGTGATTTTTAAATCTAACGATAGGAAGCTTCCAACGATAATGATAGGCTAAAAGTCTAACAATAATTATAAAGCAAGCAACAAGACCAATATTTAAATAGGTATTACAGCCCGCCTTATATAAAAAGTAATAAATCATAGCCCCGATAATGGTTGGGACAGCATAAATATGCTTACAAAAAATATTAGGAACCTTAGCAGCGAAAATATCTCTTAAAAGTCCGCCCCCTACAGCAGTAATGGTAGCCATAAAAACAATTAAAAAGCCATTACCATTTAGGCCCTCTGCCATTCTTTGAATGGTTACATCCGCCCCAACTACCACAAAGGCGCCAAGTCCTACGGCATCAGTTATGGTAAGAAGGTCATTATACCACTTCTTCTCAGTAAGAGAATCATCCTTAATAATATAGAAAACGATAAATAATAAAAGACTAGTTGTAGCAGAAATAATTACATAAAGCGGATCTATAAAAAGATTTTGAGGAAATACTCCTAGCATCGTATCTCTTAAAAGTCCACCACCACAGGCAGTAACAACCCCTAATATAATAACCCCAAGCGCATCCAAGCGACGATTAATAGCGGTCATCGCCCCTGAGATGGCAAAGGCGATGGTACCAACTATTTCAAGAATTATAAAAACTGTATCAAACATAAGATGATACCCTAAGGTATTATTTCACTTCCTTACCTTCATATTTATCAATAATAATTTGAACCAAAGGATGACGAACAACATCCATTTTTTCAAATTTAACAATGCCAATTTGCTTAACATTCTTAAAAAGCATACAAGCCTCAACCAAGCCTGATTTTTTATTACTAGGCAAATCGATTTGTGAAATATCACCTGTTATTACCATCTTAGAATTAAAGCCAAGACGGGTTAAAAACATCTTCATTTGCATCTGCGTTGTATTTTGAGCCTCATCAAGAATGGCATAAGTATTTTCTAGGGTTCTTCCTCTCATATAGGCAAGTGGGGCAATTTCAATGACTCCTCTTTCAATATAGGAATTAGTAAGCTCTAGACCTAAAGTATCATATAAGGCATCATAAAGAGGTCTTAAATAAGGATCAATCTTTTCCTTTAAATCTCCTGGTAAAAAGCCTAGAGATTCACCCGCTTCTACAGCTGGTCTTGTTAGTACTAAATGCTTAATAATACCCTTTTTAAGTAATGAAACCGCATAAACAACAGCTAAATAGGTTTTACCAGTACCGGCTGGTCCCACACCAAAGACAATATCATAGTTTTGAAGGGAATTAATATATTCTCTTTGCTTAAGAGTTTTGGGATAAATAGCCTTACCAAGAAAATTTCTTTCAAGCATTTCCTTCTTTTTATATAAGGAGTAGCATAAATCTTCCTTACCCTCATCAAGCAAATTTTTAATATAAATAATATCGCGACTTGAAATAGTATACTGATTATCAAGCATAAATAAAAGGATATTAAACATTTTCTCAAGAGGCTTTAAAATTATATCATCATTTGAGCTTACAATAATTTCATCGCTTAAAAGCTCAAGCTTAATATTATATAATTCCTCAATTAGCTTAATATTTTGATTGTTAACACCACAGATGGCTTTAATAGTATCAATATTTTCTAAATTAATGCTTAAATTCATAACCTTCAGTACCTTTGGAATTCACCAATTGATTCCACTTTCTTCAATAAAAATTTAAAAGTATACTTTTCATCATCCTCATGATGATTTAAAAGCTCAAGCCTTAAAATCTCTTCACTTTCATAATGGCGATTTAGATTAAAATTATCTATTATTTGCGACTTAGCATACTCTTGAGCTGTATCAAACGAATACTCCTTTATTATATCACATAATTCTAATTCTTCAATTTTATATATTTTAAAAAAATTAAATAAATTAAATTTTAATTCCTTTTTGGTACTATATGATTCATATTTATTTTTCTTTCCAATCGAAAAATTCTTCTTAAATAAAGAAAATAAGCTATAGCTATAAGAATTGCCAGTTTCCTTAAGCTGCGAGGCCTTTTTATCAACGCTAATTTCTACCTCCTCAAAGGTTGTACCAAAAATAAGACCACGCGCCTCAATTAAGGATTCTCCTGCTTGTCCCGAAATTAAAATATCACCCTTTTTTACATATTGATTTTCCTTAACCTCTACTTGTCCATTATAAACGATAAAGCTTTTAATTACGGCATCCTTTTTAGCTACAATCGCACCATATTGCTCAAGGCTTGAAGCCTTTTCATTATTATTAATAACGACATAGATTGTTGAACCATCCTTATAGCTTGTTATCCATTCATAATCGGAAAAGCTTAGCCTTAGGTTTTTAGATAGCGCTTCAAAATCAACGCTAATAAAGTCCCAAAAAAGAAAATGCTTATATTCATCTTTAATTTTTTGTTCAATCTGCTTATTAATTAAAAAATCACCATTAAATGCTATTTTACTTACACGCATGGTATTTATATATAGGACCATTATAAAAATCAAAAATGATAAAATTAGCACTAAATTTTGTAATAATCTTTTTTTAAGCTTTGTTATCCCTGAATCCGATAATACATAAGAAATTTTATTTTCATCTAAATATTTTTTAGTAATTCCATCCGTTTTAAAAAAAACATGGCCATCTAATACCTTTACACTTGAGGCTACAATCTTATCACTATACTTAAAAAATAGGCTCTTCTTCATTTTAATGCTGTAAATGTTCATCATTCTTTCTCCTTATTTCTATTATTTTTCCTTTAATTACAATTAAATAACCATCCATTTTACTAATTTGAAGCTTTGACCCACTTATTAGAAAGTGCTCAAGCTCAATTTGATCATCAAGTACCTCCTTTAGTTTTTCGTAATTTTCAATTATAAGCTCATCTGACATCCAATAAAGCTTATCTCTTTTTTGCACTTTCCCACCACTAGATTATATGATAAGAACGAAAAAAAATTCATCTTCCAAGGAAAATGAATCTTTTTTTTATAATATTAGGAATAATAGCCATGCAAGACCATAATAAATAGCAATAGCTAAAAGGTCATTTAGAGTTGTGATAAATGGCCCGGAGGCAACTGCTGGGTCAACATGAAGCCTTGTAAGTAGGATTGGCACAAAGGAACCAACAATACTTGAGGCAGTCATAGCTACTAAAAGGGAAATTCCTACAATGCCGGCCGCCTTTAGACATTCATATACCATGAAAGGATCACCCTCAACAATTGGTTGTTTACGAATGCATAGGAAGGCAAAGACGAAAATAAAGGAAACAAGGCCTAAAATTAAACCATTTAAGGCACCAACTCTTAGCTCCTTTAGAATTGTTTTTCTATAAACATGCTCATCATTTTGATCAGATATAACACGAATTGTAACCGCAAGGGATTGTGTACCAACATTACCAGCCATATCTAGGACCATCGATTGGAAGAATACAATTGCTGGTAAAACCGCAATAACGGTTTCGAAGGTTGATAGCATCATAGAAACTAAAAGGCCTAAAAACATAAGGGCAATTAGCCAAGGAAGTCTCTTTTTAATTGATGAGAAGGTTGACTCATCCAAATCATCATTTTCCGTTAAACCTCCGAGCTTAGCATAATCATCCTGTAGCTCTTCGCCAACGGATTCGGTAATATCATCAGCTGTGATAACACCAACAAGCTGATGATTATTATTTAAAACGGGAATAGAATCTAAGCCGTATTCCTTAATTTCATTTAGACAATCACTTACAAGAGTGGTTGTAACTAAGGTTGGATATGATGTTTTAATTATATCATCGAGATTAGTATCTTCACGAGCAATAATCAAATCACGAAGGTCAATTGAACCATAAAAGACATTATTTTCCTTAACAACATAAATAGTTGATACATTATCATTATCCGCAGCCTCTTGAATTAGCATTCTCATTGCCTGCTTAACAGTTGAGCCGTAGGAAATAGAAATATAATTAGTTGTCATCTTAGAACCAATCATATCATCATCATATGATTCAATTAGATGAATATCATCCTTCGTTTCATTATCCATTAAATCGATGATTTTGATTTTATCCTTATCATCTAGCTCATCTAGGACATCGACCGCATCATCGGCATCCATTTCCTGAATAATATCGGCAGCCTTATCATAATCTAGCTCGTCAACATAGTCATCTACATCCTCTAAATAGGAGAAAACCTCTGCGGTTTTTTCATTACCAAGGATTTTATAAAGCTTAATACGCTCTTCCTTTGTAAGCTTTTCAACAACATTGGCAATATCACTTTCATGATAATCATCTAACTGACGCTGCTTTTCCTCGGCTGAAATATCACTATCAATAATTTTTTCAATTTCAGCTTCATAGTCTCTTTCATCCTCAGGCTTTAATTCTGACATAATTTCACCATACCTTTCTTTAAAAAAAAGCCCTTATTAAGGGCCTATATTAGAAGTCAGCTAAGGAAAGGGCAATCTTCATCATATTAGTGAATGAATTTTGACGTTCCTCTGCTGTTGTTACCTCATGAGTAATGAATGAATCAGAAATTGTAAGTAAGCATGTAGCACGCTTGTTAAGATATTTAGCAGTTGCAAATAAAGCAAATGACTCCATCTCAACAGCACCACAGCCATGCTCGTCTCTTACAGCTTCCCAGCTAAAATTAGGATTTGGATGGTAGAACACATCAGAAGAGTGTGCACGACCCTCTTTAAGTTCGATACCAAGCTTCTTAGCTTGTTCATGTAGATATGTATTAAGCTCACAATTTGAAGATATTACATCATCCTCATAGCCAAATGCTACCTTAGCAAATGTAGTTTCACTCCAAGCGTCCTTGATTAATACTGTATCATATACAGCTAAATCCTTAATATAAGCACCAGCTGAACCAATACGAACAATATTTTCAACGCCATAGAATGAATATAGCTCATAAGCGTAAATACCTAAAGAAGGCATACCCATACCAGAGCCCATAACAGAAATTAGCTTTCCGTTATATTTTCCAGTATAGCCAAACATATTTCTTACACCGTTAAATTGAACAACATCTGTTAAAAAATTGTCTGCGATAAACTTCGCACGAAGAGGGTCTCCTGGAAGTAAAACGGTTTTAGCAATTAAGCTCTCATCGCTGCACGCAATGTGTGGAGTAGGAATATTAGTATTGCTCATTCGAATGTCCTCCTTCTACAATTTGAACACCACATGATGCACCAATTCTTGAAGCACCAGCATTAATCATTTCATCAAATTCCTTCTTATTGTGAACACCACCAGAAGCCTTAACACCCATATCAGCTCCTACAGTTTCACGCATAAGCTTTACATCGTGGGCAGTTGCTCCACCAGTACCAAAGCCAGTTGAAGTCTTAACGAAATCAGCACCAGCGCGCTTAGCACACTTGCAAGCCTCAACCTTTTCTTCATCAGTTAAATAGCATGTTTCAATAATAACCTTAGTTGTAACACCATTTGCAGCGTCAACTACAGCCTTAATGTCCTCATAAACATAATCCCAGTTATGAGCCTTAGCCTCACCAACGTTAATTACCATATCAACCTCATCAGCACCATCAGCGATTGCACGTGTTGTTTCATAAGCCTTTACATCCTTAGTATTAGCACCTAAAGGGAATCCTATTACAGTACAAACTAAGACATCACAACCACTTAATAGCTCATGTGCAAATGAAACCCAATAAGGATTAACACATACGCTCTTAAAATCGTACTTGTTTGCTTCGGCACATAAATTTGCAATTTGCTCACGAGTTGCAGTGGCCTTTAACAATGTGTGATCGATATACTTACTATCTTTCATATTTATTCCTCTTCTTTCTTTATTTTTTTATAAGTCAAGGACTTGCGCAAAAGGAACCTCCTTAAGCGCTACCTTTACCTCATCAAACTTAGCTTTTAAAATAATCTTGCGAGCTTTCTTGAAGTTTTTTTCATCAACCATTAAAACATCATATAATCTTGCATCCACAAGACCTAAATATTTATCAATTTTCTTTTTTAAATCCTCATAGGAAACAATGATCCTACTTGAACCAGTATCAATTCTTACAAGCTTAACACATGGTGGGATAACAAAAGGATTTTTTAAATCCATATCTACACCAACATAAACACGACGTGATTCATTTTCCTTAAAGAAAACATAATTTAAAAAGTCATAGCCATCAAGATTTTGGATTTGATCCTTAATTTCCAAAAATGAATATATACTTGCTAAAGATTCCTTATCAAGACGAGAATAATTCATAAATTCCTCTTCATATTTCTTCTTGTATCCTACCTTGACAAGCTCAAAGGCATTTATTAATAATGCACGTTTAAAGGGTGAGACATCCTCAAAGTATTCATTGTATACAGAAAAGCCAAATCTTTTACAAATAACCTCAATCATATCAACAATTTTAGAAACCTTATAGGTATTATTTAAAACATCAAATTCAACATAAATATTTAAATCTAAATATTTAGGATCAAGTCGTTGAATATTTGATACAATTGATTTTGTATTAAAAATGAAATCCGCGTCCATATTAATTACAGTATTATGATATTTTGCTACCTTTATTGCACCCTCTTGAAGTAAACGCATATAAGGTTGAGCCTCTAAATAGGTTAATAGCTCTGCTTTATCGTAAACTCGAGTTCCTTCTTTAAAAAAATAGTAACGAAATTTCATTTTATCACTTCCATGTCAATTTTATCATTTTTGACACTAAATGTCAAAAATCTTGTTTATATCATTAAGAGCCTTATAATCCGTCATTTTTACTGACAATGGCGAAACGCTTATTATTCCTTCTTTAATTACAGCTAAATCTGATCTTTCATCTGAAGAAAGCTCTGCAACTGGACAAAGCTCATAATTAAATTTAAAAATATCCTTAGGAATATTAATATTAAGGCTGAAATTCTTACTATATAAACCCTTTTTCATTATAATATCAAGCATTTTATTAAGATAAGCTAAATCTTTTTCTTTATAATCATATGCCACAGAAAAGGCCAGAGAGCTTATTTTTCTTAAGCAAGCCTCTCTTGCAACCGCAACGGTTCCTGAATAAAAGGTATCAATACCTAAATTATATCCTTTATTAATACCAGATACAACTAAATCGGGCTTGAAATTAGTAAATTCTAGACAAAAAAGAACCGATTGAACGGGAGTATAGGGCTGAGAATAAAATTTTATTCCTTCTACCTCCTTATAAAGCTTAAGCTCAGTTGCAGAATGATTTTCAATATTAATTGAATGGGATTTAGCGCTTTGATTAGATTCTGGTGCAATTACCATAACCTCTCCATAGGGCTTTAGCATTAAAGCTAAAGCCTCAAGGATTGGAGATGAAACACCATCATCATTACATACGAGGATTTGCATAGAAACTTACAACAATATTGTGGCATCTTGGGCAAAGCTCATCGTCAAGCACCTCAGGTACAGTTGCCCAGCAACGAGCACAAACATGGCCCTCTGCAGCCTTAACGGAAGCCTTAAAGCTATCACCCTTAACCTCTTCATATTGAGAAACAATTAGGATTTGTGCAATATTAGCATTTAAGCGCTTAAATAAAGCCTCAGCGTGATCATCTAATGTTAGAGTAAGCTTAGCAGCAAATGACTTACCAATAACCTTATTGGCACGAGCCTCCTCTAAAGCCTTTAGAATTTCCTGACGATATGTCATAAATTCATCAAAATCAGCCTCAAGAGAAGCATATTTAGAATAATCAGCTACCTTAGGCATATCCTCAAGATATACATCGATTTCCTTATTTCCAGGTAGGAATTGGTATGCCTCAGATGCAGTATGAGGAATAATAGGACTTGTCATAGTAATTAAAGTCTTACAAGCATTGTAAAGAACTGTTTGAACACTTCTTCTTGCAAGAGATGAAGCTGGTTCAATGTATAAAATATCCTTAACAAAGTCTAGATAGAAGGCACTTAATTCGTTAGCAATAAAGGTATTCAATGTCTTATAAACAGCATTAAAATCAAAACTATCATATGCCTCATGAAGAGATTTAACTAAATTATTAAGCTTAATCATCATATATTTATCAACGTTTGGCATTTCATCAAGTGAAACGGCCTCCTCTGGCTTAAAGCCATCAAGATTAGCTAGCATAAATTTAATTGTATTACGAATCTTACGATATGAATCAGATACCTGCTTAATTAATTCCTTAGACATAACAAAGTCAGACTTGAAGTCCACTGATGATACCCAAAGACGAAGGATATCAGCACCATTTTCATTACAAACCTTAATTGGATCAACTGTATTACCTAAAGATTTAGACATCTTACGACCTTCACCATCAAGAGTAAAGCCATGAGATAAAACAGCCTTATAAGGTGCAACTCCTGTGGTTGCAACACCAGTTATAATTGATGAATTAAACCAACCACGATATTGATCTGATCCTTCAAGATATAAATCAGCCGGATACTTTAGGCCTCTTCTTTCTAAAAGCCTATGACTTGAACCAGAATCAAACCATACGTCCATAATATCCATTTCCTTCTTGAAAATACCATTAGGTGAATGTGGATTTGTATAGCCATCTGGAAGTAGGTCCTTAGCCTCACGCTTAAACCATTCATTAGAACCAAATTCATCAAAAATTTGGGCAACATGCTCAATTACAACCGGATCAAGAATAGCTTCGCCATCCTCACAATAGAAAACAGGAATTGGAACACCCCATGCTCTTTGACGAGAAATACACCAATCATGACGATCTCTAATCATATTAGAGATACGAGTATCACCCCAAGTTGGATTCCATTTTACCTTATGAATTTGTTCAAGAATTTCATCCTTAATTGGATCGATAGATGCAAACCATTGAGGAGTAGCACGGAAAATTACTGGCTTTTTTGTACGCCAATCATGAGGATAGCTGTGAGTGATAGGTTGAAGCTTTAAAAGTAAGCCCTTTTCCTTCAAATCATCAATAATTGGATCCTCTGATTTTTCATAAAACATACCCGCATATTTTCCTGTTTGAGGCATTTGAATACCCTTATCATCAACATATACTAGCATAGGTAAGCCATATTTTTTTCCAGCCTCATAGTCTTCCTCACCATATCCTGGTGCAATATGAACAAAGCCTGTACCATCTGTTGTAGTTACATAATCAGCGTTAATTGATGTACCAAAGCGATCATCATATAAAGGGTGCTGATACTTAATATTTAAAAGCTCAGAGCCCTTATAGCGCTTTAGAACATTAACATTTTCAAGAGAAAGAGATTCAGTTAAGGAATTAAGTAAAGCCTCAGCGCATAAAAGCTTACCCTGATTAGAATCAATTAAGCAATAATCAATTTCAGGTCCTGCACAAACAGCAACATTTCCTGGTAAAGTCCAAGGAGTTGTTGTCCAAACAAGGAATGAAGCGCCCTTAAGGTCACCTTCTTCTTCAACAATTGGGAACTTAAAGTATATTGATTTACTAGTTACATCCTTATACTCAATTTCAGCCTCAGCTAAAGCTGATTCTGAAGATGGTGACCAGTAAACAGGCTTTAGGCCCTTATAAATTAAGCCTCTTTCAACCATTTTTCCAAATACTCTAATTTGGTCACGCTCAAAGTCGTGAGTTAAAGTAATATATGGATGGTCCCAGTCAGCCATAACACCTAAACGCTTAAAGCCAACCTTTTGACGCTCAACCTGCTTATAGGCATATTCCTCACAAAGATCTCTAAATTGAGAAAGAGGAATTTCCTTTCTATTTACGCCAGACTTTTGTAGGGCATTTTCAATTGGAAGACCATGTGTATCCCAACCAGGAATATATAAAGAATAAAAGCCATTCATGTTTTTATATCTTACGATAATATCCTTTAGAATTTTATTTAAGGCATGACCTAAATGAATATCACCATTTGCATATGGTGGACCATCATGTAGAGTGTATTCATGTAAGCTCTTATTTTTTTCTAGTACTTTTTCATAAACGTGATTTTGTTTCCATTTTTCTTGGATTAAAGGCTCCTTTTGGCCTAAATTACCACGCATTTCAAACTCTGTTTTACCCATTAAAAGGGTATCTTTGTAATCCTTCATTATTTTTCCTCCTTAAAAAATAAAAAAACGTCCTTAATAAAAAGGACGCCATTGACGTGTTACCACCTTAATTCTAGATAAAATATCTAGCACTCATTACTCCTTAACGCGGAATACGGAACACCCTCATCGAATGTCCATTTTTGTTAGTGATCCGAAAATAGCTATTGCTGGCTTGCACCATCCCAGCTCGCTTAAAAAGCGCTATTTTCCGTCTAACTCATCAATGTTTATATACGAAAATATTATATACTATTTGTTAATTTAGCACAAGCCAATTTTTTAGATTTGTTCAATTAGTTCTGTTAAGGAACCATCTAAAAATTCTTCCTTACGTGCAAATAAATAAGTATAATCATTAATTTTTACTGTATTACCCTCAACAGCGTAGCAAGCTCCCGCAAAGAAAGCTAAAAGCTTATTTACTCCCATAATAGGAAGCTTTTGAAAATTTAAAATTAGAGGGCTTCCAAGCTTCATTTGATCAACTAAGAAGGCAGCTCTTTCATCATCATCCTGCACCTGCTCAAAAATAACCCTTTCTGAGGCTAGCTTACTAGGCTCATTATTTAGATTATTTGACGCTTCTTCATATTCATTAAGCTTTTTTGATTTAGAAAATAAACCCATATTAATTAGCTTCCTTTCCTACTTCATATCCTTCATTAGTTTCAAATGGAATAACAGATGCGTGATTATTCTTTCTCATCATAACTAATGTAGTATCAGCATAATTTTGTAAAATTGCTGTACGCTGAGGTGGGCAGGCGATAATAACCTGAAGTGGCATTGTTGAGATGAAATCCATCATTGATTTCATACGGTTAGCATCCATCTTATCGAATACCTCATCAAAGATCACAAGACCAATTGAATCACGGTTTGCGTTCTTATTTTGAGAATAAATACGAACAAATGACGCAATCATAGCTACATAGAATGGAACCTGAGTTTCTCCTCCGGATTTTTCCTTAAATACCTTTGAGTAAAGCATTGATTCACCAAATTCATTGATAATCTTTATATCATAATCCATATAAGTACGATAATCTGTAAACTTATTAATAGCACCATTTGAATTTAATTCATCACTTGCAAGGGATGTGAATAGCATATCAAGCTGCTCATTGTATTGCTGTTCAAAGTCATAATTAAAGATTGAGCGTCCATCACTAATTGAATCAGCCTTAAACATATCATAGAATGATGCATATTGAGCTGATTTAGGGAAAATAAACTCATATGAATCACGACCGAACTTAATTGACTTAAGAGTATCATTAATCTTAGAGATTTCAGCCTCAGCTGTCATAATATTATTACGTAGCTTAGAAATGAAGTCCTCCTTGAAAATGATTTCGGCTGTTTCACGAGCCTTACGAACCTGCTCCTCTTGCTCAACAAGAGTTGATTTTTCTAGCTTATTAAGCTCATCAAGATAATGCGGCATTTCTGAAACACCAAGGGCTAAATTTGAAGCATAGCTGTTAATATATTTCATTTGCTTATTAGTTAAGCCATCAGCTAGGTTATCATAATTTTGATCGCACTTGCTTACACGGCTATTAATATCATCAATTGCACGATTAACGGCCATTTCAGATACTAGCTCATTGTATTCATCCTTAGCCTTTGTTTCAAGCTCAAGATTTTCAGCCATAAGCTCATTTAATTCCTTTTGAATAAGAAGCTTATTAGTATCTAAATCCTTAATTTGACGCTCAAATGTTTCAATTGTTGACTTAATTGAACCAATTTCTGATACAGCAAGCATTTTCTTAGCATCTGATTGCTTAATCAATTGATTAGTCTTTTGATATTCCTCTTCAATTTCAGAAACAGAAAGCTTTTTAATTGAAGCCTTCTTTACATTAAGCTCAGAAAGCTGTCTTGATAATTCATTAAATCTTAAAACCTTATCAAGAGATGAAATCAATGATTTTAAATCAAATGATCTTAAAGCTTCGTTTTGCTCACGTAAAACGTTAAGCTTATTATTAATTTCATAATATTCAGTCTTTAGGGCGTTACCCTTTGAATTCCAATATTCTGTTTGCTCACCAATGGCGCTCTTACCAATAAAGCGGTCAACATTTAAATTCATATTTCTTACAACGAAGCCACGATAAATTAAACCATCGTTAGTAATAGATGTTTGATATTTCTTAAGATCGTATTCATGATCACATCTTATAACATTACCACAGGTAAAGTTAATATAATATCTAGCATCCTGATTAATAGAATCCATAATTTCAGCAAGTGAATTCTTAGAATAATCCTTGAAGCGTTGCATCTCCTGTGTATTTACAAGACCAAGACCATATGAACGATACTTACCCTTATTTCTTGCAAATATTTCTAGAGCATCATCATAATATGAAGGCTCAACAATTAGGTCGAAGCGACGATTTCCAAGGTAGGCCTCAATTGTTCTTGCCCATTCCTTATCCTTAATTTCAATAAGCTCAGCGAAAATATGAACAGAAATATCCTTATTAAACTTACGCTTTAGTCCTTCTACAATATCCTGACGAATTCCAAGGACATCTGGAGAATAGTTAAGACGGTTTTGACCAAGTGAGGCAATAGCATTTCTTACCTCATTCATTTCCTTAACCTTTTCATCCTTAGCACTTTGAAGCTTACCAGTAGAAATTAGGTTTTCATTAATTACATCCTGGAATTGCTTATCATATTTAATTAATTCCTGCTTAGTATTTTGAATCATTAAAGGATCAATATTTGAAAGCGGAACATTAGCAAATTCCTTAAATAAAGGCGAATCATTTTCACGACGAATACGATTAATTGTATCCTTAATGTTAGAAGCACGCTTTAAATAATTATCAGAAACTCCATCATATTCACGAAGCTCATTCTTAACCTGATTAATTTGCTTATCAACATATTCCTCAGCCTTAAAATCATCATTATTAGAAAGAACCTTGTATAATTCCTTACTTCTTTCATTTAATGACTCAATATACGATTCATGACGGTTAATCTCCTGAAGCTTTGATTCTCTTCTTTCATTCATAATCGCAATTTGCGTTTCTAAATCACCTTTTTTAGAATCATAATTTTCAAGCTCAAATAACTTTAATAAATAATTAAGATATTTCTTATCATTATTTACTGATAAAAGCTGATTATAAAGCTCCTGCATATCGTGAAGATCATTAATCTTAGACTTTATAACCTTTAGGGTTTCCTCAAGGTTCTTATACGATCTAATTGAATCCTGAATTGGAGAAATATCAATTTGCTTTTCCTCAAGAATGTTTTGGTAAATAAATTCCTTAACATCAGAAATTGGCTTGAAGGCTAA
>ULJW01003385.1_pt1 | contig 17676 bp, 16 predicted proteins | sample 1950991 | NCBI WGS metagenome assembly ULJW01 (sample SAMEA4835484, study PRJEB28245) | human gut metagenome | biome: gut microbiome; material: fecal sample | place: Denmark | collected 2008 | reverse complement strand
GAAGGTTTACACAAACTTTGGGACACTCCCAGCTTCTTTCATCATTTTTAATTTTTCAACTCTTATTTTAAAGTTGTTCATATCATTAAGCGACTGTGAATCAGATTTTGTAATTGATAAGTTTTCTTCTTTTGGGATGTTTTTCAACAGGTTTCCATTTTTTATTAAATCTGAAGATTGCTGAACAACAGTTTTCTTTTCTAACTCATCGACAATGCTATATTTTTTTTCTGGAAAGTACGTTTGAAAAAAATTATAAACATCTTGTGGTAATTCAATATCAATATATTGTTTTTTGACATCGGAATAAAAGTTTAATAAAACACTTCTATCGTCAATTTTTTTTATATCAGAATCTATAGACAGAGTTGTGTTCGTAGATTTTTGTTCTGCTGGCTTATATGTAAGAGTTGTGCCAATAGCCATTCCCATAAGACCGAACAGTAACCCACCACCAACCGCAGCAAGTTTAGAAAAATTTGCACCAGTCATACTTCCGACGTAGTTGGAATAGTTACCATGAATATCGGTGACGTAAGAAATATTTCCAGCTTTTTCGTAATAATGTATATTATCATATGTTATAATACCGTTGTTTTCTTCTTGAGTATATCCGTCTATTTTTAAAAAATTTAATGATTTATCATTATCAATATATATCAAAGCGGTCTTATTTTTTTCGGCATATAATTGATATACAGGTGTTGATTTCTTTATATGAAATGAATAACATTCTTGATAAAAGTTGAGAGCTTTTTTCTCGTCTTCAATAATTAATTTATTTCGTTCTTCTTGGTTTTTGCGTTTTGTTTTTTCTTCGATAATTTTTTTTTCTTTGTATGTTTGCATAGTTTGTGTTAGGATATTGATCCATTTGTTTATATCTTGCATACCAGGAAATGCAAGCAATGAATTACTATTTACAACGGAATCAGAAATATATTCAATACAGAGAAATTGATTTTTACCAATGCTATTTATATAGACATTTAAAATGTTATCAAATGGAATGTCAAAGTTGATGGTATTGTTATTTAATTTTTGTTCATAAATCGGAAATCCGGTTCCTGTTATATTAGATGGATAGATGCCCAAGCGAATGGTAATTTTCTTGCCTAAGAAATTGTTTTTGTAGTTACCATAGTAAAAATCTATACATTTTTCAGAAAACATGTCTGACATAATAAATTCCTTTCTTTCTTTTGATAGATGCGTATTGTTACTTTTGTGAGTGTGATAAAAGAAAAAGTTTTATCGCACTCACAAAAGTAGATATTCTTAATATGTAAAAAAATCTCACAGCATATTTGCTATTAGTTATTTGAAAAAATATTTAACTTGATATTACATTTATATGATACCATATTATTGAATAAAATTAAATGTATTTTGAAAAAATACATAAAATAGAGAAAATACGTTGACACCCTATAAAATAGGGTGTAATATATTATATATACCATAGAGAAAGGTAATAAAATAATGATAAGAACATTTATAGAGGTGCCGTTATTTTCAAAACGCTGGAAAGAGATTGGGCTTGGAGAAGAGGAATTGCGGGCGTTACAGATTATGCTGTTGAAAGATCCTGAATCTGGTCCGGTTATGGAAGGAACAGGAGGAATTCGTAAAGTGAGGTTTCCTTTGAAAAACAGAGGAAAGAGCGGAAGTATTCGAGTATGCTATACAGATTTTGCAGAATATGAAGTAACATATCTTATTACTGCATTTGAGAAAAAGGATCAGGAAAATCTTTCCGATAACGAAAAGAATGTGTTGAGAAAGCTGGTTAAAGCATTAAAAGAAGAAACTGCCAGGAATAGGAGATGATTTCTATGAGTTCATTATTTGATGATTTAAAAGAGGGACTTGAAGAGGCGATTGCGTATGAAAAGGGGACAGGGAAGGCGAACAGGAAAACATATATGATTTTACCGGTTACAGAATACAGTAATAAGGAAATTCGTGATATTCGTATGAAAGCGGGAATGACTCAAAGTGTATTTGCTGCTTATATGGGAGTATCAAAAAAGACGGTGGAAGCCTGGGAAGGGGGGAGAACGCACCCGACAGGACCGGCATGTAGGTTACTTCATATTCTTGCATCAGGAGAGGATGTGGAATATATAGTTGCAAAGTGAGATTTTCAAAGAATTGTGAAATTTCATCGTTATTGGCTATCAGTATGACGTTAATACCAGAAGCGATGACTCATTTATAAATGAGTACATCGACAATTTAGATGTTTCTGATGAGACCGTTGCCCTTATTGCTGATGGTGTGTATGCCTCTGAGAAAAATCAGTAGCTTGCCGTTGAGAAAAACATTGGTCTTTTAATAACCAAACTTCTAGGTTGCAAACCAAGGGAGATTCTTTGCAAGTGCGCTATTTATGAAAGAGTAAAAGTGTTAAAAGCTGTCCAAATGGAAATGCTCCCCAAAGTGGTTCCTACGTTTGGCAGACAGATTTGATCAAAGTATCGTTTCATCGTCATCAGTGTGAAGGCTACCCATACCAGGGGGAATGTAATCCCAAAACTAAAGACTAGAACGGCTAAAAAACTTATACCATTAAAGTCAAGGCGACGTATTCTGGAATTATTAGAGATAATTGATGAAGAAACTTGTGTACTGCTTGGTCGCATCAGAAATGGAGTTGGAACAGTACCTTCCATTATCCGAAATAAATATCTGGTAGATAAAATGCCAGTCGGAGTAAAGCAGAGAACAAAATAGTTCTTCGGCTTTAAAGTTACTACCTTAAATGTCAGTAAATTGCTTAGATTTATTCAGATTTCAAGGAATAAGTTAATTTATATGACTGTCAATGAGCTTTAAAAAAGATACTTTTGACAGTCACATCAAACTATGTGTTTTTGGGAGTTTTTTCTTTAGCATAAATGAAAAAACGATTGATTTCACGACAATCGGATTGAAAAGTTGTGTATATGTTTTGAAATTTGGGAATAAATATTAGATGGAAACATAAGGTATCGTTATATTACTGAAAGGAGATTAGTTATGAAAATCGAATTTGAAAAATCTTTTGAATTATTGACACAAAAGGAATGGAATCAATATTTAGGTGAAGAAAGAATAGACTCTATGATGATAGATAAGGATATATTTGAAAAGTTTAAGGATAGAATTATGATGTATCCAATATTGTTAGAGGAAGTTGATGCTTTAAATAACAAAGTCGGAGCATTAAAGGTCTCATATGCTTTATGCAGACATTATTATGATCAAGGAATACCAGACAAGCCATATTATATTTCACCTGGAAATGAAGGTCAGTCTATACAGTATTTTCCTAATTTTTCCACAGAACATTGGATGCGTTTGTATTGGTTTAATCATTTTGCGGATGCTGCATACATGAAATTGTTTTCGGTGTGGGACAGCGTGACAGAGATACTAGATACGTTTTATGACATGAATATAGATAAAAATATGAGGTTTAAATTTCGTGTATTGGAAGAGTTAGAGAAAAGGGATAGGGAATTATGGAAATTATTAAAAAAGGATGTTTTGAATAATGACTTATATGTCCAAGCGGATAGATATAGAAATTCCTTTGCCCATTACTCGGGTCCTTCTAATATTTCTAATAGTTATACATTAAAAAAAGAAAAAGAAGTGGAGCTTCCAGAGATACAGGAAGATGGTACAGTTAAAATGATTAAGAAGAAAGCCACTGTATTATCTATAGGGGCAGGCGATTATACGTATGTGGATGACATTATAGAGAATATGCTTGAATTTTCAAAATTCACAGGAGAGATGATTGGTTGCATAGTATCAGTTCTTGTGAAAAATTAATTTTGCCAAATGATAAAAAAGACAAGCACAGGAATTTTGCCTGTGCTTAATTTCATTTTTTGACTATTATTTGATAATATTACAAATTAGAAAGTATAAAAGCTCGACGGTTCTGAGGAATCTGCAGAACATCCATTGCCTGCTCGGCAGAGAAGTTAAGGGATTTCATAATATTGCGAACATTGTCTAAGAGTAGTTCGTTTTTTGCACCATCAATTTTTTCCTCAACATCGTCTTTCATTAATTCTTGTAACGCCTGACACATAATCGATTCCCTCCTTACTTCCTGATATAAATCATAATTTGCGGTTACACTGACCTGCAGCACGGCATCAATATTGTTGCGGTCTTCCGGACTGGTATATTGTTGAATAGACTGCAGAAAGCGTTCGATGTCGGCTTTTTCTGCGTGTTCGGACAGGATACGCAGGCTGCCGTGGCTCTCAGGAGATAATTGCTTTGTAACAACGATCTGTGCCAGAAAAGGAAAAGTCAATGAGAATTGGTTCCTTGCTCAGATTGTACTAAGGGATCATTTGGATCTCCTGATGATTTGCCTGCAGTTCCAAACCGGCGGCAGCATAGAATGCCGGGTGCCATTGGAGTTTGTGTGGTGAATCTGGCAAAATATCGCCCACTCCCCTATGTAATTACCTGTATCATAACATTTTTGACGGGAATTTCAACCGTAATGAACGGGAAAATACATATGGTATAAGGACTTTCTGTGAAAAAGTCCTGTATCATATTCATATATTATATATATGATATCCGTAGGGGGCATTTCCAATTTCCAGATTATAGGGTTATTGGGTGAAACGGGAATATGGATATAAATATATAGAAAATAGATAGTATGGCACCATGGAGAAAGAAGGTGATTTTGACATCAACGTTGACATCAACGGGGGTAATAATTGGTGGTAATTAGTGGAAACCATGGACAAGGAAACCCCCATAAAATGGGCACTCTGGTAATCTGTGGACGGATATCTGTGGAATTTAGGTTCTTGTGCCGCGAGGCGTGCAGGTTCAAGTCCTGTCATCCGCATCAAAACCCCGGAACGAAGGTTCCGGGGTTTTTTGCGGATGGAGACCTTGAATCCTGGGATTCAAGGTCTCCGCTGCCGCTCCGGTCGGTGCCGGGCAGACGTCCACCGGACGTCTGGCACCCTGTCATCCGCATAATAAGCTTCAAACCCTTTATTTATAAGGGTTTGGAGCTTTTTTTGATTTTGGATTTGTCTTCGAAACAGAGTGGAAAATAATGATTTGACATCAGTAGCAATGGAAGGACGAGGAGAGAGGATGTATAGGCACTATTTAAGCTGACCAATGGAGGTTATGGCAAAGAAAACAGCGATCAAGAAAGTGTTGAAGCTTGCACCATTGAAAACAGCGTGTCTGCGGGCAATCGCCAGTGACGAAACCATTAAGTCAGAACTGGCAGAAGATATGACCGAGATGAAGGGGGACATGTTGAGGAGGAGGGCAGTGTTGCGTAGAAAAGAATGTGGAGAAAAGCAAAAAGGGTTTCTGTGGAAAATGCAGAGAGGAGAAATTAAATGATTCAGATAGATGATAAAATGGTTATTGTAGGTGTAGATCTGGGTTTTCAATTTGTGAAAACAAGGAACTATGTGTTCGAGAATGGATGCAAGTCGAACAAAAAGACATTTTTGAACTTCTGCATCGAAGACGTAAGAAATCCTCCACGATCTTTTGTTCTCAGTATGGTTTTGAAGAATGGTACGACCAGCTTGGTGGAGATGCCAGTCCTCTGGCAGATGCGATCATTGACCGTATTGCTCATGACAGCTACCGTGTCAACATCACAAGTATTGATGTAGAGCATGACATCTCAATGCGGGAAGTCTATGGACTGGACAAAGCGTTACGCGAGTAAACTCGCATAATAATTGGTTTCCGGAAGTCCGGACAGGCGGTTTCCCGCCTGCCGGATTTGCGGTGTTACCGCACCGTAATATTCAGCTTAGGCGTTAAATTGACTTCATCGCGCTAAACCGGCTTGAACGGAAATACTTTAAGAACATCTTCTCCAAGTGCTCTCAGGGCAGCATCATACGGTGTTTGCCTATCCGGGCTGTCTTCAAAATAAGGATTGGACGCTTGCAAAAAGTTATAAAAAGTTATAAAATAGAATAAAAGTTATAAAAGGTTATAAAATAAATAAAAAGTTATAAAAGAATATATTTGTAATAATCTCATACATTTAAAAAAGCAGAGAAAGGAGACTTAGTCGTGAATAATAATCCATTTACTCTGGCCTTTGGAAAGAAACCATTGCAATATGTGTCCAGAATTGTGCAGACAGATCAGATCGTGGAAGATTATGTGGCAGATCCCGTAACCAATCAGATATATATGGTTACAGGAGTCCGGGGGTCGGGAAAGACGGTGATGATGACCAACATTGCGGGGATTCTTTCCGAACGAAATGACTGGATTGTTGTCGAATTAAATGCGACCCGAGATTTGCTGCAAAGTCTTGCGTCCAGGCTATATGCTGTTCCGAAGCTGCATGAATGCTTTTTGAAAGCCAGACTGGATTTTTCTGCATTCGGTCTTGGGGTTACAATTGAAAATGCTGCGCCGGTGACGGATGTAGAAGATATGGTAGCGAAAATGCTGGATCAGATACGGAAGCAGGGAATGAGGCTGTTGATCACAATTGATGAGGTGGTATACTCAGAACAGATGAAAGTATTTGTGAGCGCTTTTCAGATTTTCATGCGGCAGGACTATCCAATCTTTTTGTTAATGACAGGACTGTATGAAAATATATATGAATTGCAGAATGATAAGTCGTTGACCTTTCTGTATCGGGCACCCAAAATTAATCTGGAGCCGTTAAGTCTGACTGCAGTGTGTCAGCATTATATGGATATATTCCGGTTAGACAAAGAAAGTGCAAGGAAAATGGCGGCACTCACGAGAGGATATCCGTTTGCATTTCAGGTGCTTGGATATCTTTACTGGGAACATCGGGATACCAAGACCGTGCAGGAGATATTGCCGGAATATGACCAATATCTGGAGGAATATGTATATAGTAAAATATGGTCGGAAATGTCGGAAAAAGACAAAGAAATCATGCAGAAACTGGCGGAAAGTGGGGAAATCAAGGTAAAAGACCTCAGAGAACAGCTGGAGATGAGCTCGGAGCAGTTTTCCGTGTACAGAGAGCGGCTGAAACGAAAAGGCGTGATCGACACGAGAAAGTATGGAAAAATTTCTATGGCCTTGCCAAGGTTTGAAGATTTTATCAAAATGAGAATGTTTTAATAGAGGATTTCGTCTTTCATTAATTCTTGTAACGCCTGACACATAATCGCTTTCCTCCTGATTTGCCTGCAGTTCCCAACCGGCCACTAAAAAAGAGTTCTGCCAATGGCAGAACTCTTTGAACATTTTCTTTCGGTATCATCACCTATCCAAGTTTTGGTAAATGTACAACCCTTATCAAGCTCAGCCATGCACTGTTTCTTGGAACATCACACGCATCATCACTTTACAGACTGCTACGACGATTAAGTTTACGTCAGCCTGATAGGCAACTCCTGTCACCTGCATAACATTGCTTTCGCTGTGTTTCTATTACTTAATATACGCGATTTCGCAGGAAAAATCAATGCAAAATAGGAAAAATACACACAGTACTTTGCTGTTTCTTAACTTCTGCGTTATTCCCATCCCATCAGTTTTTTTGCTGCGGCAATTACAAGCTGAGCCGTTTTTTCATGGGTGGCTTCGGTCGGATGCCAGAAGGTTCCGATACCGTCGTTTTCCTCATCCTGTAATGGAAGCTGCAGATATTTGATGGAAACATCCTCATTTGCCTTGGAAAACTCCTTGACGGCATGCTGAACAGTGGAGCAGAGTGTCTGATCCATAGTACCCAGCATACACAGGATCTTTGCCTGGGGGTGCTTCGCATGAATATTGCGAAGGAAACCCTGATATACCAGACTGAATGCTTTCTTGCGCTCCGGATAGTTTTTGGTATAGCTGGCATCATTGGTGCCAAGATATACGGTGATCAGATCCGGTTCAAATCGGGTGTGATCCCATTTTTCCCACATAGACGGTGGTTCGTGGAAGAACTGCTGGCAGCAGCCGGCATCGGTGTACTCATACAGCATCGGTACCAGCCAGGAGTCGTCAGCCTGATCGCCCTCTCCGATATATGCGGAAATAACGCCCTTGCCGTTCCAGGCAACGATTTCGAAATCTGCATCCAGAGCACGGGCGGTTTTGACGGAGTAGGATTTGGTAGGATTTTCTACGGCAGTATCATGCAGTAGATCTGACGCACTTCCCTCAACGCCGTAACCACAGGTGATAGAATCACCGATGATCTGGATCTTACGGTTTTTGGGAGCGGGAGGTGCCAGTAATGTGTCGGTGTCGATGATCAGCTCCTCGATACCGCAGATGGCGTATTCCGGCTCACTGTACTTCATGATCGTAATGGTAACGGTTTCCGGTGTTTTTGCTTCGTAAAGGTCAATCGTCTGTCTTAATTCTTTGAGCTCGATTCGTTTGGACGGCTCCGGATTGTCATTTACAAAAATGCCGACCCGGGCGTGCTGTTCCTCCGGCCAGTCTGCGGGATCAGAGATCATCACTGCCTGTGCTTTGCAGCCGGTAAAACAAAAGGATATAGAAGTGGCAGAATATCCCAGGTAACGTACGTTGTCTCGATAAATTGTTCTGCCGCTGACTTTTACGTGATCTTCGGTTGGCAAAAAATTCATTTTGTCCTCCATTCTAAAGTAATCTTCAAAAATTATAGTGGTTAATGTGATACTCAGATATCTGAACTGTAGTAAATATGCAGACTCTGAAAGGTGAAAGAAAAGAATACATAACCACTTATTTCCATTTTAACACCAAGCAAAAAGTATGACAAGCAGATTGACACATATTCCGTCAAATGATATCATAAAAGATACCAAATTAAGAAAAAGAGAGGTTTTTTACAATGGCATTACTGCAGGACTGGAGAGAGTACGCATATGGCGTAGATATTAATTCAAAGGCAGGCCAGGCAATCTGGGCAAAGTATTTTAATGAAGAGAAGGCTGTATATGAGCAGCTTTTGGCCAATCCGGGCGAGGTTGTTTCCGGCACTGTGAAGGAGCTTGCTGAGAAATATAACATGGAATTGAAGTACATGGTTGGTTTTCTGGATGGAATCAATGAGAGTCTGAAGACACCAAATCCGATCGAGGATATGGATGAGAATACACAGGTAAGCCTGGATATTGATCTGGAGCAGCTTTATTACCATATGGTTGAGGCAAAGGCCGACTGGCTGTATGAGCTTCCGGCATGGGACGAGCTTCTGACACCGGAGCGCAGAAAAGAGCTTTATATGGAGCAGAAGAAATCCGGCACCATCATAAAGGAAAAGAAGGTTGGCAGAAACGATCCTTGTCCATGTGGCAGTGGTAAGAAGTATAAGTTCTGTTGTGGCAGAAAATAATAACCGGTACTTTCTTAGCTGTGTTTTGTTTTGCACTAAAAAAGCCATCCATGAATGGATGGCTTTTGAATTATCAGTTACAGTAACTGCATCTGGACATCTTTTGTTAACACATCGGTGTAGCTGTAAGAAACTGTCTGGGTTGTTGCATCCAGATCATTCACGATCTCTACCAGAAAGATACTTGGATACGTTTTGCTGATGGTTCCTTCGGTGATGTCAATCTTATGTCTGCCGCGATTTGCGCGGATTTTAACTTTACTGCCAATGTTCATACCTACAGAACGTCTCACCTTATTGATATCGGATTGACTCATAGTTCGCCTCCTTTGATTACGGGATTGTCATGAATCAAAAACAGGGGGGATGATTCGATAACAATCGTTAGCACTACACACAAATATTACCACAAAAATGGGAAAAAGTCAATATTAGGCACTATATGTAGATACACAAAATGTCGAATATAACAAAATATAGGGAGTAATAAAATGCAACACATTATGATAGACCTGGAAATGAATAAAATAGAAAAGCAATGGCGTGGAAAGAATAAATTATCCAGTGAATTGATCGAGATTGGTGCCGTTCGGATGGATGACAGCTTTGCGGTGGTGGATACATACCAAAGCTATGTGAAGCCGGAGTTTGGTCCGATGGATGCCGTGATCATTGATCTGACAGGAATTACCGATGACAAGGTAAAGGATGCGCCGGAGTTTTTTGAGGCAATGGATGATTTTGCGGCGTGGATAGGTCCGGAGGAGACGCAGTTTTATTCCTGGAGTATGTCCGATATCCGGCAGTTTCAGCATGAAGCCCTGTTTAAAAGTTATCCGGGGGAGATCATACAGAGGATGGAAAGCCATTGGACGGACTTTCAGGAGGAGTTTCGCCGCCTGCTGGGACTTCACCACAGGATCAAGCTGTCCTATGCGGTGTCTGCCGCAGACTACGAGTTTCAGGGGGCACAGCATACAGCTTTGGCGGATGCGGTCAATACAGCAGAGATCCTGAGATTATCCAAGGATCCGGAGCGTTTCCGGACGGTTATGAAGCCGGTGTTAGATCTGGTCAGCCAGGAGCGGCAGGAGCAGACGCTGATGGATATGTGTCCTGACTTTTTTGCCGCATTTATGGATGTGGCAGATAAAGACAAGGATGGGAAAGAACCGGCCAAGTGATGGCAAATGTTTATTTCACAACAGTTAATTTCAATTTTGCTTTATGTCCGTTATAAGTTTTTACACTGATCGTGGAACTTCCGCGGCGGCGTGCTGTAACTTTGCCGGTCAGGGAAACCTTTGCAACTCCCGGATGGGACGAATGAAATCTAAGCTTATGGCTGGCAGAACCGGAGGAAAGCTTTACCTTTAAGGTAAAATGCTTTCCTTTTTTTATGGTCTTTTTCTTTGTGGAAGGCTTAAATTTTATCTTGGACGGTGCTTTTTTGATATTGAAACGATATAAAACGGTTTCCGTTTCGTCGGACACAAGGATGGATGTTTTTCCGCGTTTCAGTGCAGAAACCTTGCCGGTGCCGCTGACAGATGCAAGCGCAGGGTCGTTGCTGGTATAGCCGGTATAATGATCCGGCAGACGGTAGGTTTCGCCCTTTCCCAGAGTAATGGTTTTTTTGACGGAAGGGAGAGCATCGGCTGTCTCTGTGGTATTGTCTGCAAAAGCCTTGACGCAGACGTTATTATAGCCCAGTGCGGAGGTGTCCATCCAGTGGATGGTACTGTTGGCTGCGGTCGTTTTTTTCTTGGTATATATATAGCTTTGTCCGGTCTCGGAGCTATATGAAATATTTAACGAAGAATCTGTAGTGTCCTTGCCCTCCATGGGGGCATAAACAGTATCGGAACCGTCCTGGATATAAGTCACAACGACAGAAAACTGTTCGCCGGCCTCCAGATTGACAGGAGCTGCCAGAGAAACCGTATGGTATCCGTTCCGGGTGGCGGTTCCGGTTGTGGTACATGTGTCGATCAGTACCCCATCTGTAGGTCCCGACTTTACGCCGCGGTATACCTGGATACGGTATGACTGATCGTTAGTCATTGTATAAAAAGAAACGGCACGCAGCTTCTGGTTGGAATCTGCATTCGCCTGAAATACATTGGCGACCTTGAGACTGGCGTCGTCGGAGTATGTGACAGTTCCCCAGCCAAAGCCGTCGTACTGGTAAATATTGTTATAATTGGCCGGAGATTCCATCAGGAAACTGGAACAGTCACAGATGGACGGGTCATAGTAGGAGAGCCAGAAATAGCCGTTGTCTCCACTGGAAGTACCGTAGCTGTTGGCAATGAGCCAGGCACCGTTTCCGGATGGCGTCCGGGAAAAATTCGATGCGGAGAAATTGTCATCCCATCCTATGATCGTAACACTATGATTTGCATTTTTGACTGCTTTCGAACCGGCATAATAATTCTGGTAATAGGCATAGCCGTTTGCAGACTGGTGAAGGAAGGAACGGTCATAAAATAAGGAAACGGACATAGCACCGTAATCCAGGATCGCCTGCTTCATCTCAGGGATCATGGAAGGATTGTCGTAATAGTAATTTCGGCCGATCAGGTACTCGTCAAAATTGTAAACGTTTTGCAGATGAGCGTGGGAGTCATACCGCAGTTTTCCGTTCTGTACCATATTGTAAGCCATGGCTGTTTCGTTCTCGATGGTATCGCCGGTAAACGGAGCTGCACTTTCCAGCTCTGCGCCGGACCATTTTGCCAGAGTAAAATTGGCCAGAAGAGCAGAGCCACCATTGTCATAAGGAATCGTACCGGAGACACTTCCGTAGGCAAATGGGTTAGGAAGGAAGGAAGCATCCGAAGTATTTGCTGCGGAGGAAATCCCGTCCCGGCAGGTGGGGTCAGAGATGTCGGTGGAAGGATGATAAGAAAACCATGCCAGGTGGTTTTCGGAAAAGTCAGCTGTCTCAGGCGAAAAGAGTCCATTCTTAATGCAGTTGGATTCAATCGTTTTGATCACAGAGAATGCCCAGCAGATATTGGTCACCCCCTGATCCTTTATGGAGGTGGTCAGATTATAGTCACGCAGATCATAACGGGCGGGCAGATCGGCAGCTTTTTTGAGACTGCGCCCTGTGTCATCTGCACCGGAATCTGTATAAGTCTGTCCGGAAGCATCCTCCATTGAAGAATGGATCATATTGTGGTCATCGGAGCGATCCGTTCGGGTGATGATCCGGTCAAGTCCATCAGTAGAGGTCTCACTGGCCATCACCGCTGCCGGAGGGCAGAGTGTGACACAGAGGGAAAGCCCCAGAATACAGGATATTATGCGTGTTTTTTGTTTGATTGTTTTATTTATTTTAACCATAGAAAAATCCTTCCTTATATGATACCCCTATTTTATCATTAAAGGTTCCGATTGGATAGAGGAGCAAATCTTAATATTTTGTGAAGAATGCAGAAAGAATTGTAACCAAAATAATTATGTGCTATGATGTGTTTATTTAGCGAACACTACATAGAATGAAATGTAGTTTATTGAGAAAGGATCAGGAGGAAAAGGTTATGAATTTGTTTAAGGACATACTGCGAGGTGTTGTGATCGGCATTGCCAATGCGATACCGGGCGTCAGCGGTGGCACAATGATGGTGTCTATGGGAATCTATGATAAGCTGATCTACAGTGTGACACATCTGTTCCAACAGCCGGTCAAAAGCATTAAGACACTGCTTCCGTATTTTGTGGGGATGGCAATTGGTATTGTTGGTCTGGCGTTTGCGATTGTAGCGATGTTTGAGCATATTCCGTTTCAGACCTGTATGTTATTTATTGGTCTGATCCTGGGAGGAGTGCCGATACTGACAGGACATTTAAAGGGAACGAAGCTTGGAGTGTCTCATGGACTGGTATTTCTTGTCCTTTTCGGTTCTATTATTTTATTGCAGATCTTCGGCGGTCATGGGGCAGACGTAGCTCTGACACTGATGCCGGTGTCTTTGATTAAGCTTGTGGTTGTCGGAGTGATCGCAGCAGCAACGATGGTCATTCCGGGTGTCAGCGGGTCTATGATGCTGATGACGATGGGATACTATTATCCGGTGATCGGTAGTGTCAAAAATCTGATCACAGCACTGGTGGCATTTGATATTCCACAGGTGATTCACATTTGTCTTGTGCTGATTCCGTTTGGTATCGGGGTGATTGTTGGTATCTTTGCGGTGGCAAAGCTGATCGAAATGCTGATGGAGAAGTATGAAGCATTGACATACAGCGGTATTATGGGGCTTGTGGTGGCTTCGCCGGTTGTCATTCTTATGAGTGTATCTCTGGCAGGTATGACAGTGCTCGATGGAGTGACCGGAGTGATCACGTTTATCATTGGCATTGTGATCGCACTTTGCCTTGGAAAAGAGTAAAAGAGGAGGTTGATCTGTATGGAGGACCGGAAGGATTTGCATCGACGGATCCTTGTTAATCTTGGTGTTGCACTGGCAGGTGTTCTGTTTTTGATCTTTGTGGTGCCGCAGCTTGTGCGTTTTCTGATGCCGTTGATCGTGGCATGGATCGTTGCGATGATCGCCAATCCGATCATCCGCTTTCTGGAGAAACGGATCAAAATCATGCGAAAGCATGGCTCAGCACTTGTGATCATCCTGGTGCTGGCGGCATTGATCGCGGCATTTTATGGACTCGCGGTGCTGGTGGCGTCGCAGTTTAGTTCCTGGATGACAGAGCTTCCGGAGGTGTATGATTCCGTCACACAGAATCTGCAGCATTTATTCCGGTTGCTCCATCAGAAGTACAATATTATTCCGGCAGATGTGAAACTGGCGTTTGATCAACGGGAGAACATGCTGGATAGCTATATCCAGAAGGCGATCGACGGACTGCTTAAAATGGTGAAATCCGGTTCTTTGTCAAAGGTAAGCTTACTGGCGAGTTCCCTGATGGATTTTCTTGTATATGCGATTCTGACAATTCTGGCTTCCTATTTTATGACAGTGGAGAAGGATCACTTCACGAAGCTTCTGCAGGAAAAGACACCGGCCGGAGTGCAGCGTATCTGGGATAAGATCAAGAAAATCTTTATCCGCGCCATTGGAGGTTATTTTAAAGCGCATTTCCAGATTATGATCGTGATTTTCTTTATCACAGTGATTCCGTTTGCTTTTATGGGAATCAGCTATAGTGGTCTGCTGGCAGTAGTGATCGCTATTGTAGATTTTCTGCCGTTCTTTGGAGCCGGGACTGTTCTGGTTCCGTGGGCAGTTTACCGTCTGGTGACAGGCTCTTATACTTATGCGGCCATATTGTTTGTGATCTATGTGGTGGTATTGATCGTGCGTCAGGCGCTGGAACCGAAGCTGATCGGTGACAACATCGGGACGAGCCCGTTTGAAACCCTGGTATTTATGCTGGTTGGTTATCGTCTGGCAGGGATGCTGGGATTGATCGTAGGTATTCCGGTAGGGATGATCCTGGTGGAGTGCTACCGGGAGGGAATGTTTGATGATTATATCCGCGGGATTAAGATTTTAGCCCGTGATATCAATGAATACCGAAAATACTAATTAGTTACTTGAGCTTCCCACCCACGCCAGAAAATAAAACCGTATGTGCGGCGGATCTGATATCTGCCATACATACGGTTTTTAATATAATTTATGTCTGTATTATTTATCCTGATACTCTAATGCAGCACCGACAAATCCCTTAAATAACGGATGTGGTCTGTTTGGTCTTGATTTAAACTCCGGATGTGCCTGTGTAGCGATAAACCAAGGATGATCCGGAAGCTCTAACATTTCTACGATACGACCGTCCGGAGAAAGACCGGAGAAGGTCATGCCTGCCTTGAGGAGATCCTCGCGGTAATAGTTATTGACCTCGTAGCGGTGTCTGTGTCTCTCATGGATCGTCTCTTCGCCATAAAGTTCGTATGCCTTTGTGGACTTGTCCAGCACGCAAGGATAGGAGCCAAGACGAAGGGTGCCGCCGATATCTTCAATGCCATCCTGTTCCGGCATCAGATGGATAACAGGATGTGTTGTCTGAGGGTCGAGTTCGATACTGTGCGCATCGTTGAATCCTACTACATTTCTTGCAAATTCCACGATCGCAAGCTGCATACCGAGACAGAGACCGAGGAATGGAATCTTGTGCTCGCGGGCATATTTGATCGCAAGGATCTTACCGTCAATACCACGGTCACCGAAACCACCCGGTACGAGAATACCGCTGACGTCTCCCAGAAGCTCATCTACATTCTCTTCATTGACATCCTCGGAAGGAATCCATTTAATGTTGACATTGCTCTTGTGGGCAAGACCGCCGTGCTTTAAAGACTCGACGACACTGATATATGCGTCGTGGAGAGAGGTATATTTACCAACCAGTGCGACCGTGACGTCTTTTTCCAGATTCTTAATGGTATTTACCATATTTTCCCACTCGGTAATATCCGGTTCCGGGCAATCTAACTTCAAGCATTCGCAGATTACGTCGGCAAGATGCTCCTTTTCCATAGCCAGAGGTGCTTCGTAAAGGGTTTCCACATCCAGATTCTGAAGAACGTGGGATGCCGGTACATTACAGAAAAGTGCAATCTTGTCCTTGAGTCCCGGCTCTAACGGATACTCTGTACGACAGACGATCACATCCGGCTGAATACCCATTCCTTGCAGCTCTTTAACACTGGCCTGGGTTGGTTTTGTCTTCATCTCGCCGGAAGCGTGAAGATAAGGGATCAATGTAACGTGGATCAAAGCAACGTTATCGTGTCCCATATCATGCTGGAACTGACGGATAGACTCCAGAAATGGCTGGCTCTCGATGTCGCCTGCGGTACCACCCACTTCGATAATGGCAATCTGTGTATCCTTGCAGCCATCGTTCCGGTAGAAACGGCTTTTGATCTCGTTGGTAATATGAGGGATAACCTGTACGGTACCTCCGCCATAATCGCCCCGGCGTTCCTTATTTAATACAGACCAGTACACCTTACCGGTTGTAACATTGGACTGTTTTGTAAGACTTTCATCGATGAAACGCTCATAGTGACCCAGATCAAGATCTGTCTCCGCACCGTCGTCGGTAACGAAAACCTCTCCGTGCTGTACCGGATTCATGGTACCCGGATCAATATTGATGTAGGGATCAAACTTCTGCATTGTCACGCTGTATCCGCGCATTTTCAGAAGACGTCCCAGCGAAGCTGCGGTAATACCCTTTCCAAGACCGGATACAACACCACCTGTAACAAAGACATATTTGACTGCCATGTTTTTTTCCTCCATTTTGTAATGTGCAATGATTGATGTCAATAAAAAAACTATCTATCAGTATACTCCCAAACTAGGAAATGTTTCAATTCTTTTTTTACAGAATTTTCAGATTTTCTTCACAGGTTGATATATTGATTTATGGGAACACTATCATTATAATAAAGCTATGATATATTTGCAGGATCGTTCCAGGACGGTTTGTGGCAATATTGATACAGAACTGGCTATTGAGGAGGATATAGCATTGGACAATAATACAAACAGACAGAATGGCGGCGATGACGACCGTCAGAAAAAACAGAACCGCAGAGGGATCATCATCTGCCTTTTGGTGGCTGTCGGTGTATTTCTGGTATTTTCCATGATGAATCACCAGGTACAGCAGATGACCAACCGGGAGATTACTTATGATAAATTTATCCGGATGCTGGATGATGGACAGGTGAAATCCGTCACGTTGACAGCAGACCGGTTAAAGATTATTCCTCAGAGCAGTGGAGACAGCGTATATCAGATTACCTATTATACAGGGATCATTTCTATGGATTATAGTCTGGTAGAGCGTTTAAATAAAGCAGGAGTTGAGTTTAAAAAGGATCTGACGGACAACAGTTCCAGTATGATTTATATGTTGATGTCCTATCTGCTTCCGGTACTTTTGCTGTGGGGAGGACTTTTTCTGATCTTCCGTCTGATGTCGCGCAATTCCGGCGGCATGATGGGCATTGGCAAGAGTACCGCCAAAATGTATGTGCAGAAGGAAACAGGTGTGACCTTTAAGGATGTAGCAGGTCAGGAGGAGGCTATGGATTCCATGACAGAGATGGTAGACTTCCTGAATAATCCGGGCAAGTATACAGAGATTGGTGCAAGACTGCCCAAGGGAGCACTTCTTGTAGGACCTCCGGGTACCGGTAAAACACTTCTGGCAAAGGCAGTGGCGGGGGAGGCCGGAGTACCGTTTTTCTCTCTGTCCGGTTCTGATTTTGTGGAGATGTTTGTGGGTGTGGGAGCTTCCCGTGTAAGAGATCTTTTTAAGCAGGCACAGGCAATGGCGCCTTGTATTATTTTTATTGA
>ULJW01021131.1_pt1 | contig 17898 bp, 16 predicted proteins | sample 1950991 | NCBI WGS metagenome assembly ULJW01 (sample SAMEA4835484, study PRJEB28245) | human gut metagenome | biome: gut microbiome; material: fecal sample | place: Denmark | collected 2008 | reverse complement strand
TTATCTATTTGATTCTATCTATACTAATCAATTTATCACTTTTCGTTCAAATGAGAGAATTGGGTGGAAGTTATAATAGTGTAATTATTATTGCAGGTGGATATTGTACATTGATAACATTTTCAACAAGCATTTTTAGGGCTAAAGGAATCTTTAATGGTAATGATTATGAAATGCTCAAAGCCCTTCCTATTAAAGAAAAGGAAATTATTTTTGCTAAAATTTTAGGTATGTATATTGTTGAATTAGCTTATTCATTAATTATATTGTTACCTAATATGGTAATGACTATAATTTTTACTGGTAACTTGATGTATCTTTTATATGGCTCATTATTGATTGTTTTAGTGCCATGGTTTCCAATAATGTTAGCTGTATTAATTGGAAGTATTTTAACCCTTTTGATTGATGGCTCTCGTTTTGCAAGTATTATTAATGTATTTGCATATTTTATTTTAATGGTTGCTTGCATATTATTTTCAACTATGCAATCATCAAAGCAAATTAATGGTATTGCTAGTCTTTTTATATATATAAATCCTAGCTTATTATTTTTTGAATGGGCATTAGCTGGTAAGTATTTATATTTTGCTGTCTTTATTTTGCTAAATTTGGCTATTTTAACATTTACGATTTTATTTATTGCAAAATTATATAATATTGGACACGCTGTGTCAGATGTTAGCACAAAGGAGCGTAAGCATACCACATATAAAAATCAAAGTGGCTTTAAATCGTTAATGAATATAGAATATAAAAAGATTTTCACCTCAAAGCTTTATTTGCTTAATAGTATAAGTGGAGGAATTGCATCAATTGCTGTTATAGTTTCTTTGTTTGTAACAATAAATAATTCGGCTGATGTTATTAGTTCAATGAAGGATTATATTTATATGCTTGCTCTTATTCCTATGATTTTTTCAGGAATCGCAGTACCTTCATCTTCAACATTTTCAGCTGAGGGTAAGCGTATATGGCTATTAAAGGCTTTGCCTGTTGAAACTAAAAAAATATTTAATGCAAAGCTTTTGGTTTCATATTCAATTTCGAGTGTAGCTAATATTATATCAATTGTTTTGTTAGGAATATTGTTTAAAGCCTCATGGTTTGATTGGCTTGCCTTCTTTAGCGTAAATATCTTATATTTAATGCTATGTAATTTAATTGGTTTAGCTTTAAATAGTAAATTTTGCCGTTTTGATTGGACGGAAGAAAGAGAAGTATTTAAAAACTCTTTGAGTGTTGGTTTATCAGTTGGAATTTGTTTTCTAATTGAAATAATATCATGTGGAGTATTAATTGGCTTAGGCATTATTAATCGATGGCTAGGTTTATCAACGGCAATTTTTTTGTTTGTTGTATCATCATATGTAATTTATAATTATCTGATTAAAAATAGCACTAAAATTTTAATGAAAATGGAATAAAAAAAGCCGCTAAAAAGCGGTCTTAATTTGCTAGTTATTTAACTAGCATTTCTTTTTTAATACAACAAGAATTCTTTCATCCTCTGGTTTTATATCATCATTAAAATCACCACAAATTTTAATTATTTCAAATTTTGACTTATCAATAAAATCATTTAAATCATAATAATATTCATTGTATATCTCATGAATGAAAGAATCAGCCTTGATTGTTATATCGTGGGTTAGAATATTAGGCTTTTTAAGCTTTATTTTCCAATTATAGGAAAAATCATCGAAATCCTCACTAATATCGGTATTATCCATTTCATCATATTTTGATTTTGAAAAAACATCAAAAAGGAAAAGACCATTTTCATTTAAGGTCTCATAAACACAGTTCATCATTTGTTTAACATGCTCAATTGTAGGTAAATGATTGACGGAATCGAAGTAACAAGTAACAGCGTCATACTTTCTTGGTAAGGAGAATGAAGACATATCGCATGTATATAAGTTATTTAAAATATGATAGGCTTTAAATTTGTCGTTTGCAAGTCCAATCATTTCTGCAGAAAGATCTAATCCATCAACCTTAAAACCCTCGACTGATAGTAATACTGCAAGGGTACCTGAGCCACATGCAAGATCAAGAATGTGTTTATCTTGGCTTACATATTGCTTGGTAAAACTTAGCCAATCGTGATAATCGATATATTCCATGATTTGGTCAAAATAATAAGAAAAGCCTTTATATTCATTCATACTAATCACCATATGAAATATAGCATAACGACTAATAAAATGCAATAAGCTCTTATTTACATAATGCTAAAATAGAGGTAAAATAAAAGCAAAAGCTTTGGAGGTTTTTATGAGAATAGCAGCTAAATTTGAATTTGTTTCGCAAGAACAATATATTAATGATTTTGATTTTGAAAAAAATGCTTTGGAGGTATATGCAAATTTAAAAAAGCCTCATCGTGCAACCGCTCAGTCTGCGGGATATGATTTTTTTAGTCCCATTGATTTTCATCTTGAGCCAGGTCAAACAATAAAAATTCCAACAGGAATTAGGGCTAAAATGCCTGATGATTATGTTTTAATGATTTATCCAAGAAGTGGATTAGGATTTAAGTATCGCTTGCAGCTAAATAACACTGTCGGTGTAATTGATAGTGATTACTATAATGCCCTAAATGAAGGCCATATTATGATTAAAATTACTAATGATTCTAATGAAGGCAAGTCTTTAGATATAAAAGCAGGAGAAGGCTTTGCTCAAGGCATCTTTATGCAATATGGTATTACCATAGATGATGATACAAACGATATTAGAACTGGTGGTTTTGGATCTACGACAAAGTAGTTATTGTTAAATATTTAATGTTATGATATAATGAAAATATTTTGGAGGTTATATTATGTTTACTGAATTAAAAAACTTATTATTTCCTAATGTTACCTTAACAAGAGAGGAAATATTAAATAAATATCCTGAAAGAAAGGTTAATGTTGTAACACGCTTCGCACCAAGTCCAACTGGCTTTTTACATATTGGTGGTGTTTATACATCTTTAATTAATCGTAAGCTTGCAAGTCAAAATGATGGTATTTTTTTTCTAAGACTTGAAGATACGGATAAAAAAAGAGAGGTACCTGGGAGTCGTAAAATTATTACTAATATTTTTAAGCATTTAGGAATTAAAATTGATGAGGGAGTAATATCAGAAACTGAGGAAATTGGCTCATATGGACCATATGTGCAATCAAATCGTGTTGAAATTTACCATGCCCTTGCGGCTTATCTTGTTGAGCAAGGCTATGCTTATCCTTGTTTTGCAACAGAAGAGGAATTAGAGGAGCTTCGTACGAGACAAGAAGCTGAGGGTAAAACTCCTGGCTATTACAAGGAATATGCAATTTATCGTGATTGCCCAATTGAAAAGGTTAAGGAGCTTATAGCTGAGTGTCGCCCTTATGTTTTAAGGTTTAGAGTTCCTGAGGATGCACCTTTAAGAATTCAAATTAAGGATTTAATCAAGGGAGATCTTGAAATGGATAATAATTTCAATGATTTCGTTTTACTTAAGGCAGATGGTATCCCAACATATCATTTCGCTCATGCCTGTGATGATTTTTTAATGCATACTACACATGTAATTCGAGGTGATGAATGGATTTCTTCACTTCCAATTCACATTGAGCTATTTAATGCCTTAGGCTTTAAGCTTCCAAGCTATGCCCATGTTGCACCCGTTATGAAGCTTGATGGAGAGTCAAGAAGAAAGCTATCAAAGCGTAAGGATCCTGAATCAAATGCTGAGTTCTACCTTGAAAAGGGATATCCAATCAAAGCATTATTTGTATATTTATATACATTAATTAATTCTAATTTTGAGGAATGGTATCTTCAAAACAAGGATAAATCTCTTGATGATTTTGAAATGACATTTGATGCGATGGCTAAATCAGGACCATTATATGATATTGAAAAGCTTAATAACATATCTTCAGAAATGATTTATGATACTCCTCAAGAAAGAAACATTGAAAATCTTCTTGCTTGGGCAAATGAATATAACAAGCATGACTATGAAATTTTAAATTCTGATATTGACTTTGTTAAAAAGATTTTATCAACTCAAGGACCAAATTCACGTGAGCGCCGTAAGGATTTAAAGACTTATTCTGATTTTATGGATGTGTTTGGCTTCCTTTACGATGATTATTTCCAAAATATGCCACTTGATGAGCTAAATGCATTTAAGGAAAATGTACCAGCTGAAAGAATCAATAAGGTTCTTGATGCTTATATTGATTACTTTACTAATACTCCAGAGGACATTACTTTAAAGGATTTGGCTAAGAATTTAGGCTATACTGATAAGAAGAAATATAATAAGAATCCTGAGCTTTATGTAGGCTTATTTACAGAATTCTATCAAATTCTAAATTTAGCTTTATCTCATAAGGTAAACTGTATTTCTGTTGAGGACGTTATTGATGTTCTTGGAAAAGATAAGGTTATTAGTCGCTTAGGAGAGCTTAAGCAATGGATTTAAAGATACCTATTTTAAAGCTACGCGAGGCTAAGGTTTTAAGAGGTCATTATCCAATAATTGTTAAAATTCCTGCGAATTTAGGTCATATTGTTGAAAACAAAAGAGGATATTACGCTATGACGCTAACTAATGAAAATAATCTTCATTTCTATGGCCTTTCAAGCTTTACAATGAAATATCAGCCTAAGCGTGATTTTGAAATAAATCTTAAAATGTTTAAGCATTATTCATTTATGCCTATAGGGAAAAATTTAAGACAAATAATGCTAATAAATGAAAATGATTTTTTACCAGTTCAGTTTTTTGCCGGTGTTAAAACATCCTATGAGGGTGAGGCAAATGCTGCATATTTGTGTAAAAGATTTGATGAGCTAGGTATAATAGAGGTAAAAAGAGATTATGACGGAGCTAACGGAAAGAGAGCGTAAGGCTTTAATTGCCAAGTATGAGGGGAATCGTAAGAAGATTCCATTTAAGGAAAAAAAAGAAATGTATTTGAAGCAAACAGACCGTAATTATAAAGACGGAGATAGGAATTAGGTGATATGATGCAGGCAGGATTAAATTATGAACTAAAGGTTTTAAGAAAAACTGATTTAGGATATATGCTTGGTGAGGAAAATAATGATGTGTTACTTCACTTTAAGGAAGCTCATGGTGAACATAAAATGGGTGATGTGCTTAATGTATTCCTTTATTTTGATAAGAAGGGACGCTTATGTGCAACCGAAAATGAGCCTTATGTAACACTTAATAAGCCAGGCTTTGTTAAGGTATGTGATGTAATATCATCTTTAGGTGTCTTTGTAAATATTAATACGGGTAAGGATGTATTGATTTCTAAGGATTATCTTCCTTATGCTTATAATATGTGGCCAAATGTAGATGATTGCCTTTTAATCGAGCTTAAGGTTAAGAAGGATACTATTTTAGCTAAGCCTTTAAATCGCTTCGAAATTGAAGATCTTCACTCTGATGCGCAATATGAAATGAATTCCTATCAGGAGGCTTATGTTTATCGTATTGGTGAGGCAGGTATTAATTGCGTTACTAAGGATATGGTAAATGTATTTGTACATAAGTCAATGATAAGAGATACATATCATGTAGGACAAATGGTTGTAGTTAAGATTGTTTATAAAAATGAAAAGGGCTACAACGGATCATTTATTGAGCATAAAGAAAAAATGATTGATACAGATCGTGAAATTATTTTAAATTATTTAACTGTAAATGGTGGAAAGATGCACATTGATGCTAAAAGCCCAAGTGAAGAAATAGAGGCTAAGCTTCATTTATCAAGAAAAGCCTTTAAGCGTGCCTTAGGTGGACTTTATAAGGATCATATCGTTGATTTTAAGGATGGCTATACCATTAAAATAAAATAAAAAAAGTAAACTATTTAAGCTTACTTTTCTCTCTTAGAGCTACAAGAGATTCCTCAAGGCTAACAAATTTGGCTTTGTCCTTCCTTTTTTCAGGAACAGGATCGTACTTCATAGAATGAAGGGGATTACATTTTAAAATTCTTTTTAGGCTTAGAAAAGATGCATAGGGAATGCCAAAGCGTTTATAGCATTCCTTAGCATATTCTGAACAGCTAGGAATAAAACGACATTTTTTAGTCGTATGAAGGCTTTTATCCTGCTGGTAATTTTCAATTTGCTTAATAATCCATTCCTTCATACTATCACCGGTTTTATTGTAGCACGAAATTTTAAATTATAAAATGTTAAATTTATACATATAAATAAATGTATAAGCTTATAGGAGGAACTATGGAAAATTTTCATTATAATGTAGGTATTATAGGCGCTACAGGTATGGTTGGTCAAAGATTTGTAACTCTACTTGCTAATCATCCTTGGTTTCATATTAAGGCCCTAGCAGCCTCAGCATCATCTGCTGGAAAAAAATACGAGGATGCTTTAAATGGACGCTGGGCCATGGAAGGAGAAATTCCTTCATCTGTTAAGGACATGATTGTACTTGATGCGACTAAGGATGCAAGTCAAATTGCTTCAATGGTTGATTTTGTTTTCTGCGCAGTAAATATGAAAAAGGATGAAATTAAGGCCTTAGAGGAAATGTATGCTAAGCTTGAATGCCCTGTTGTATCTAACAATAGCGCCCATCGTAAGACTCCTGATGTGCCAATGATTATTCCTGAGGTTAATAGTGATCATTTAAGAATAATTGAAGCTCAAAAGAAACGCTTAGGTACTACAAGAGGCTTTATTGCGGTTAAATCTAACTGCTCACTTCAAAGCTATGTACCAGCCTTAGCACCACTATATGATTTAGGAATTACAGATGTTGCTTGTACAACATATCAGGCTATTTCTGGTGCAGGTAAGACCTTCAAAAGCTTCCCTGATATTGTAGATAACTGTATTCCTTTTATTTCTGGTGAAGAGGAAAAGTCTGAAGAGGAGCCACTTAAGATTTTTGGCCATATTGAAGGCGACAAAATTGTTAATGCTACATCTCCTTATATTACAGCTCAATGTGTAAGAGTTGCGGTATCTGATGGTCATTTAGCATGTGTTTTTGTTAAATTTAAGAATAAGCCAGCTAAAGAAGAAATTCTAAGAAGATGGAAGGAATATAAGGGTGAGCCTCAGGATTTAGAGCTTCCATCTGCACCAAGGCAGTTTTTAACCTATTTTGAGGAGGATAATCGTCCTCAAACAAAGCTAGATCGTATGCTTGAAAAGGGAATGGGAATTTCCTTAGGTAGACTTAGAGAGGATAAGATTTTTGATTATAAGTTTGTTGGATTATCTCACAATACTCTAAGAGGGGCTGCTGGTGGTGCCGTTCTACTTGCGGAGCTTTTATGTAAAAAGGGCTATATAATAGCTAAATAGAAGTTTGAGATTAGCATTTGCTAGTCTCTTTTTTTATTTTTTTCACATTTTAGGAAGAATATCATATTCTAATAAAGGAAGTGATATTATGTGTGGAATAATGTTTAAAACGAATTACTATTCTAAAACCTTACATGATTCATTTAATAAAGCCGTTAATTGTCTTGCTCATCGAGGTCCTGATGAGGAGGGTATCCTTTATACTAAGGATTATTCCTTTGGTCATAGAAGATTGTCAATCAGAGACCTTAGTAAGGGTCATCAGCCGATGAGTATTTTAGATGATCATTTGCTTTATAATGGTGAAATTTATAATTTTGATGAATTAAATAAAATGCTTAAAAATCCGGTGGAAAGTAGAAGCGATACGGAGCTTCTTTTAAGGCTATTAATGGAGTATAAGGAAGAAATAATTGATAAAATTATTGGTATATTCGCCTTTGTTTATGTGCATAATGATGAGGTTATTATCGCAAGAGACCATGTAGGAGTAAAGCCTTTGTATTATAGCTTTATAGATAATGATATTTTGGCTGCCTCAGAAATAAAGGCCTTACTTACCAATGGTATTAAAGCCCAAATGGGACTTGAACAAATCGCTGAGCTTGTCACCCTTGCACCATCAAATTCGCCAGGGAAAACGCTATTTAAGAATATATATGAGCTAAAGCCTGGCTATTATTTGAAATTTTCAAGGAAGGGTATGACTGAGCATCAATATTTTAAATTAAAAAGAATTAAAAATAATTTAAGCTATGAGGATAATGTATCAATGGTAAGGTATCTTCTTTTAGATTCTATTAAAAGAAATTTAGTATCGGATGTGGGTATTTCTTCCTTTTTATCCGGTGGTCTTGATAGCTCGATTGTAGCTAGTGTTGCCGAATCTTTAATTGGTCAAATTGATACCTATAGTATTGATTATGAAGGAAATAAGACTGATTTTAAGGCTAATAGCTTTGAGTCATCCCGGGATGAGGATTATGTGGGCTATTTAACTAAAAGAGGAAAATATAATCATAAATCGGTTATAATTGATACTAAAACGGTCTTTGATTATCTAAGGGTTAGTATGCATTTGCGTGATGCCCCAGGAATGGCGGATATTGATTCTTCAATGCTTTATCTTTCGAAGGAAATAGCTCTTAAGCATAAGGTATCACTATCAGGTGAGTGTGCCGATGAGCTTTTTGGAGGCTATCCTTGGTTTAAAAATAAGGATATTGAAGGTTTTCCTTGGATTAGAAATATTGAGCAAAGAATTGATTTAGTAAGGGACGATATTAAAGATAAAATAGACCTTAAGGCGTATTTAAATCGAAAATATGAGGAATGTATCAAGGAGGCTCCTTTAGGTGAGGATGATACTGATTTAGAAAAGCGAGAGCTACAGATGAATTATTTAAATCTTAAATATTTTATGACAACGCTTCTTCACCGTAAGGATTTTATGACGATGGGCTCATCTCTAGAGGTAAGGGTACCCTTTGCGGATAAAAGAATAGTGGAGTTTTGTTATAACCTACCATATGAGCAAAAGGCTCATGGTAAATTGGAAAAGCAAATTCTAAGGGACGCGATGAAGGACTATCTTCCTAAGGAAATATATGAAAGAAAGAAGAGCCCGTATCCTAAGTCGCAGTCAAAAAGCTGGCATAGGCTAATAAAGGCTGAGGTCATTAAGCTTTTAGATAAGGAAACACCTCTTGCCAAAATTTTTGATATTGATAAGCTTAGAAAAATAGCTTTAAGTGACAAGGAGCTAGATGTTCCTTGGTTTGGACAGCTGATGCGCTATGATGCATTTATGGCTTTCATTTACCAAATCCATTATTGGTTAAATGATTATAATATTGAGGTGATAATATAATGGAAGATATTAATAGTGTTGTTGATGATATAAAAAAATACTTAAAATCAGATTTAGTGTTTGGTTCTAAACTTAATATAACGGATGATTTAACTTTAATTCCTATTTATAAGGTAAAACTTTCAAAAATTGTAATTGATTCTAATTCAAAGAACTTTATTAAAGGTAATTCACATACAATTAGCTTAACTCCACTTTGCTTTATTGAAACAAATAAAGGGCGTGTTCAGGTTCATAGTTTAAATCATGAATTTGATTTAGAGGGAATGATGAAGGAGGCCCCTAGTATTTTAGGTGATATTACTAAAATATTTGATATCGAAAGTATTCTAAAAAAGAAGTCAATTAATTAAATGGCAAAGGATTTTCCTTTGTTTTATTTTTGATTTAAATAATGTATAATAAGGCTGAGGTGAAATTACTAAGCTTGAAAAAAATTATGCTAATACCTTTAATGTTGTCTTTGAAAAAAATTCATTATTCGGACATTTTTTTAAAAATATATTGTATGCTTAGCTATCCTCAAAAGAAGGGAAAATAATTTTACTAAAGGTTGTGACAAAATGGAAAAGGTAAATGAAATTATAGATAAATTATCACAAGATATTGATTCTAAAAGTAGTGTTTTAAAATCATGCTATATAACCATAAAAAATAATCATAAGGCAATTGAGTATTTTGAAAATAGTATGAACGAAAAGTATGAGACGGGTCAGGCCGTTTTAAGGCTATATGGCTTTTTACAAGCATTATTTGTTTGTATAGATACGCTTTATATGATGACATTAAAAATCACTGGTACTAAAAACTTTATTAATATTAATGATAATAAAGCATTGAGAGAACTTAAATATATTAGAAACGATGTTGTTGGTCATCCAACAAATCGTATTGTTGATGATAAAACTGAATATGCTATATTAAATCCTGATGATATCAAAAATGAAGAATTTACATATTCGGTTTTTTCGGATGTTGAATATAAAAAACATGTTGTGTTTGCTGATTTACTCAAGGCATATAAGGATGAAGCTTTTAAACTATTAAATGCTCTTGATGCTTATGTAACCTCAGCTAAGACACCGTATCTTCTTGATGATGCAATTAATATTTATGAAACATTTCTTAATGGTGATGATATAAGAGGTCACCTAGCTTTGTTTAAACGAAAATATAAAGAAGGAAATATTAATAGTAGAATTTCAAGAAGAATTAAGCTTGTAGGTAGATTATTTACTGATTTTGAAAAAAATCCTGACGGAGTTAAAAGATATGTAACTGCTTATCATTTATATAAGCTTGTAAGTATGATTGCAGCTGATGAGGATTTAAACAGTAGGATTAAGCCTCTAAGGCTTCCTAATACCTTATCTAAAATATTTCAATTTTTTGATAATACTCCTTCATTGATTCATCATTTTGAATGTATTTATGATGCTAATCACCCAATGTTTTATTCAAGTATTGAGCAAATCATAAAAGCGGCAAAAAAACTCAAAAATAAAACAGTATCTGATTACTTTGAGCAAATAAAGGAGGCTGCTTATAAGCATGATAATGAATATGTTTATGCTTATGCAGCGGTTTTAAGAGAGTATAAGGGTAAAAAGAAAAAATGAAAACGTTTTAATTTTTAATAACATTTTCAATGCAAATTGAATTTGTTATTTTTTTGTGATAAAATTAGTTAGGATTCTAACTAATAGGAGGCTACTATGTCAAATCTGGGTGGATTAATTCATTGTATTGCACATAAAATGAAGCGAGAAATTGATCATGCAAATCAATCACTTGGTATTTCAACTATTCAAGGAAGAATAATTGGCTTTGTGAGATGTGAGTCAGAAAAGAGAGATGTTTTTCAAAAGGATATTGAAGAACGCTTTGAGCTTCGCGGCTCATCAGTTACTTCAACATTGCAAAATCTTGAAAAGCTCGGCTTTATTAAAAGGGAAGCAATCCCTACTGATCAACGCTTGAAAAGAATAGTGTTAACTGATAAGGCTTTAGAAATTCATAATCAAATTAAGAATAATATAGAGCATGTCGAGGAAGAATCGTTTGCAAATTTGACGGAAGAAGAAAAAAATACTTTGAGTGAACTGCTAGAAAGAATACTGACCAATATCGAAAAATATTAAAAAGGAGCGGATATATATGAAAAAAAAGAAGAAAAAAAGTATTTTGTCGTGTATAAACGGCTATAAATTTTCCACAATTATGTCTCCCATTACAGTTGCCCTAGAGGTTGTGATGGAAATATTAATTCCTCTTGTAATGTCAGATATAATTAATATTATTGATTTTAATAATAAGCATGAGGCGGGTGTTACCTTAAAGCTAACTTTACTTAAATTTTTAAGCGATGTTCCTAGCCAAAAGGCGGCTATTATTGCGGGTTTCATTTTAATTGGTTTTGCAATATTATCACTTAGCTTTGGAGTCCTATCAGGAATTTTTTCAGCTAAGGCATCATGTGGCTTTGCGAAAAATTTACGTAAGGAAATCTATTATTCAATTCAGGATTTCTCTTTTGCAAACATTGATAAGTTTTCAACATCAAGCTTAATAACTCGTACTACAACAGATGTAACTAATGTTCAAATGGCATTCCAAATGGTAATTCGTATTGCTGTACGTGCTCCATTTATGCTTATTTTTGCATTCATTATGTCAATTGTTATTAGTCCTAAAATTTCAATGATTTTCGTAGTTGTTGTGCCTGTACTTGCTTTAGCATTACTTTTTATTATGACAAAAGCTCATCCTAATTTTAAGAAAATGTTTGCTAAATATGATGACCTAAATACGGTTGTTCAAGAAAATGTTGCAGGTGCAAGAACAGTTAAAGCCTTTGTACGTGAGGATTTTGAAACAAAGAAGTTTAAACATTCATCAGAAGAAATTTATAAATATTCAGTTAAGGCTGAAGGCTGGTTAGCATTTAATAATCCATTTATGCAGGCTGCTGTTTATGTTTGCTTTATGTTTGTATCATTTATGGGTGCTAAGCTTTGTGCTCCGTATACATCTACATTCACAACTGGTGATTTAAATGCCTTATTTACATATATTATGCAAATTTTAATGAGTCTTATGATGCTTTCGATGATTATTGTAATGATTACAATGTCTAAAGCCTCTGTTGAGCGTATTAGTGCTGTAATCAATGAAGAACCAACAATTAAAAATTGTGAAAATCCGGTTTATACCGTTAATGATGGCTCAATTGTTTTTGATCATGTTGATTTTTCTTACGAAGATAGTGAGAATAAGCTTGTTTTAAGTGATATTAACTTAAATATTAAATCTGGTATGACCGTTGGTATTGTTGGTGGTACTGGTAGTGCTAAGTCAACGCTTGTTAATTTGATTCCTCGTCTTTATGATATTACTTCAGGTTCTTTAAAAGTTGGTGGCGTTGAGGTTAAGGATTATGATATAAAAACGCTACGTGATGAGGTATCAGTTGTTCTTCAAGAGAACGTCTTATTTACTGGTACCATTGCAAGTAATTTGAGATGGGGTAATGAATTTGCAACCGAAGAAGAAATTGAGCATGCAAGTAAGCTTGCTCAAGCTGATGAATTCGTATCACGTTTCCCTGATAAATATAATTCACATATTGAGCAGGGTGGTGCTAATGTTTCTGGAGGACAACGTCAACGTTTGTGTATTGCTCGTGCTTTGATGAAGCATCCTAAGATTTTGATTTTGGATGATTCAACAAGTGCTGTTGATACTAAGACTGATGCGTTAATTAGAAAAGCCTTCCGTGAGGAAATTCCTGATACAACTAAGATTATCATTGCCCAAAGAATTTCTTCAGTTGAGGATGCTGATATGATTATTGTTTTAGATGATGGCCATATTGCTGGCGTTGGTACACATGAAGAGCTTTTAAAAAATAATGAAATTTATAAAGAAGTATATACATCTCAAGTGAAAGGAGCTGGTACACATGAAGAATAAAAAAGGTGCACATTCACCTTTAAAGACCCTAAAGCGTCTTTTAGGCATAATTTTTAAAAAATATTGGCTTCAATTAATTGTTGTAATTATATGTATTTGCATAACATCATTTTCAACTGTTTATGGTACAAATTTCAATGCGACACTTATTGATACGATAATTCCCAAGCTTCAAGAAACTTATAAGACTACTCATAGCGTTGATACTAGCTACCTATGGCATCAAATTACGCCTGTAATCATTTTCTATGCGATTGGTGTTATTGCTTCATATATTAATGCTCGTACAGTTGTAAGCGTTGCTAATGGGGTATTAAAGAGCGTACGTGATGAGATGTTTGAACATATGCAAAGCTTACCTATTATGTATTTTGATCGTCATACTCATGGTGAGATAATGTCTCGTTATACAAATGATACAGATACTCTTCGTCAAATGATTAGTCAATCAATTCCTCAGCTTACAACTAGTATTATAATGATGATTATGCTTGCTGTATTTATGTTTAGAGCTAATTTTATTCTTGCACTCATTGTTTTATTTACTGTTTGCTTAATGGTTTTTGTTACACGATTCTTAGGTTCTCGTTCTGGTAAGGGCTTTGTTAAACAACAAATTGACATTGGCTCTTTAAATGGATATGTTGAAGAAATGCTTGAGGGTCAAAAGGTAGTTAAGGTCTTCAATCATGAAGAAGATGCTAAGCATGATTTTGATGAGGTTAATGAAAGATTATGTGCAACAGCTACTAAGGCTAATATGTATGCTAATATTTTAATGCCAGTAATGAACAACTTAGGATACATTTCGTATTCAGTTACTTTAATGGTTGGCTCATATTTAGCATTAAATACCATTTTAGGTTTTACAGTAGGACTTTTAGTAGCATATCTAGGATATAATAAGATGTTTTGTAATCAGGTATCACAGGTTTCAAATCAGTTTAATTCTATTATTATGGCACTTGCTGGTGCTGAAAGAATCTTTGAACTTCTTGATGAAAAATCAGAAGAGGATCATGGTTATGTAACACTTGTTAATGCAAAAATTGAAAATGGAGAGCTTAAGGAAGCTAAGGAAAGAACGGGTCTTTGGGCTTGGAAGCATCCTCATCATGATGGTACAATTACATATACTGAGGTAAAGGGCGATGTAAGATTCTTTGATGTTGATTTTGGCTATTATCCTGATAAAATCGTTTTACATGATGTATCTCTATTTGCTAAGCCTGGTCAAAAGATTGCGTTTGTTGGTGCTACTGGTGCAGGTAAAACAACGATTACAAATCTAATTAATCGTTTCTATGATATTCAGGATGGTAAGATTAGATTTGATGGTATTAATATTAATAAAATCAAAAAGCCTGATTTAAGACGAGCTCTTGGAATGGTACTTCAAGATACTAATCTATTTACTGGTACAATTATGGAAAATATTCGTTATGGTAAGCTAGACGCGACAGATGAAGAGGTGTATGCAGCTGCTAAGCTTGCTAATGCTGATCAATTTATTAAGCATTTACCAGATGGCTATAATACAGTATTGACTGCTAATGGCTCTCAATTATCACAAGGTCAAAGGCAGTTATTGTCAATTGCTCGTGCTGCTATTTCAAATCCTCCTGTTCTAATTCTTGATGAGGCCACCTCTTCAATTGATACAAGAACAGAGGCTTTAGTTACTGATGGTATGGATAAATTAATGGATGGACGTACTGTTTTTGTAATTGCTCATCGTCTTTCAACTGTTAAGAATTCTAAGGCAATTATGGTGCTTGAACTTGGTCATATTATCGAGCGTGGCTCTCATGATGAGTTAATTGAGAAAAAAGGTCGTTATTATCAGCTATATACAGGCGCCTTTGAGCTTGAATAAAATTATGGGTTTATTTGCATTGCAAATAGACCTTTCTTTTTTATTTGTTATTGAAAAAATGATTTATAAAGTGTAAAATTGATATGAATTAATTAAGGTGTTTTATATGAAATATTTAGTGTGTAAAAAAGAAAATTTAAGTAAAATTGATAGAACTGGTAAAATAGTTGAAACATTGGCTGAGGCTCTTATGGCTTCTAAGGAGTATGATACCATTTTCTTATATGATGATACATATTATGGAAAATATGTAATTACAACTTCCCATTTGACAATTATTGGTGTTACAAAGGCTAAAATTACCTATGATGCGAGAAATGGAATGATTGTAAGGAAGGAAGATGGGGGCGATGGTGTAAAAACCTATGGTACAACGGGCTCAGCGTCTTTAACAGTAAAGCCAAGTGCTACATATCTTCATCTTGAAAATTTAATTATTGAAAATAGCTATCACCGTATTGCAGGAAATAAGGGAAATCAGAATGTTGCGTTTAAAACTGAAGCGCAATTTGGTTCATATTATAACGTAGACTTTATTTCAGAACAGGATACATTATATATTGATGCTAGTAATAATTTTTTTGAAAAATGCTATGTTGAGGGTGATGTTGATTTTATTTTTGGTAGTGGAGATGCCATTATTAATAATTCAACCATAAAAATGCTTCAAATTTTAGATTCTAATGCGTATTTATGTGCGCCTGACACATACGTATCTAATAAGTATGGCTTTATATTTGCTAACTGTCAGGTTATAAGTGTTGGTAATAATAAAAAGTATTTAGGAAGAGCATGGTATCCCGGTGGAGCAAAGGAAGATGTGTATCCACGTGTTTTATTTTATAATGTTTCATTTCCTGATGATGTTGATTTAAGAATTATTACAATGCATGAGGGAGATCCTTTGAATTTTGAATATTATCTTATTGATTGTATTCAAAAGAAACAAAAGATAAGTAACATTGAAAAAAATAAATTACAAGCTTATTTTGAGTATTTTGAAATAGAATATAATAATTTTTTGATTAATAGCCTATGTAATATCCTTTTTGATTTTGAAACGCTTTTACATCAAAGAGCGATTTATCTTGCAAGGATGAATTATGCAATAAAGGATGAGGTTCTTGAATTTCAAAAATTAAACTATAAGCTTTCATACTTAAAAATGAAGGACTCAATGCTAAGAAGCGTACCTTATAATCAAATAATTGAATCGTTAGATGATAAGGTTTATGAGGCTGTCTCATCGAAGCGTGAAGAGTATGAGGAGTCTAAAAGGATAATTGAAATGACGATTGAATATATTGAAACGGCTGAAGATGTAAATCAAGATGCACTTGATTATGCTATGAGAAAAATTATAAGATGTTATCATCCTTATGTTTTAGGAAATAATGATAATGCTGCATTTGAAAGATATAAGAAGATGTCAGAGGATTTTATTAATGAAGATCTAGAAGCGCTTGAAAATATTGAAATGACTAATTGCTCTAAATGCAGTGATAATACTTCAATTATTAAGCATATAGAAGAGACAAAAGAGAAAATTAAGGAAATAAAAGAGGATTTTCCTTTTGACTATGTGAAAAATGGCGAAATCGATATTGATAAGGTAAGGGATAATTATAATAAGAAATTAGAAGATATTAAAAATGATATTGCAAAGGTTGAATTAAGGTTGGAGGAAAGAGCCCCTATTAATGGACTTGAATCATAATATGAGTATAAATCTAAAAAAAGAAATGAAAAGATATTTTATGATGATACTAGCATGCGTTTTGTATGCATTTTCTTTGGATTGCTTCCTCGTACCTAATAGTATTGTTGCAGGGGGAATTTCTGGTCTTGCTACTTTGCTAAATTGCTATATTCCGATAAGTGTTGGTATCATTATTATTGCTTGTAATATTCCCATTTTAATTATTAGTTTTTTTGAAGAAGGCGTTAAATTTACCATTAACTGCCTCGTCACAACTTTGTGTTTAGGATTTGCCACTACTTTGTTTGAGCATGTACCAGCAATTGTTAAGGATGACGGACTTATGGGTGCGGTTTTTGGTGGCGTTATTCAAGGTATAGCGATTGGACTTTTTTGTAAATATCGTGTATCATCAGGTGGAACGGAGCTATTAGGAAGATTTTTACACAATTTAATGCCTTTTTTGTCAATTCCAATGTTTACTGCAATTTTAGATGGTGTAATTGTCATTTCAGGTGCTATTTGTATGAAAAGTATTTCTAATGTATTATATGCATTAATCGTTATTTTCTTATCAGCTAAGATGTCAGATATGATTATAATCGGTCTTAATAAATCAAAGCTTTGCTATATCGTAACCGATATGCCAGATGAAATTGGTAATTATTTAATTAGTCATTCTCCTCGTGGCGTTACTAAACTCGAGGGTGTCGGAATGTATTCAAAGGTTAATAAGGGTGTATTAATGACGGTTGTAAAGGCTGGTCAATTAAACGAGCTTAAGGAAATGGTATCTTCAATTGATAGTAAGGCCTTTGTAATAGTTTCTGATACATCTGAGGTTTTAGGTAATGGCTTTAAGGAGATTAAAAACGAGGATATGGTTGCCCACGAAAATCGTTTAAAATTTAAAAAGAAATAATATTGATAATTTCATCATTGAATTTTATAATATTCTTATGGAGGAAATGGTGTATGAAGAAGTTTTTTGAAGAATTTAAGAAGTTTATTTCACGTGGAAATGTAATGGATATGGCTGTTGGTACTATTATTGGTGCTGCTTTTACAGCAATTGTAACAGCTTTATCAAATGGTATTTTAAAGCCTATTATTAATATGGTGCTTTATTATTGTTTCGGC
>ULJW01019838.1_pt1 | contig 18418 bp, 17 predicted proteins | sample 1950991 | NCBI WGS metagenome assembly ULJW01 (sample SAMEA4835484, study PRJEB28245) | human gut metagenome | biome: gut microbiome; material: fecal sample | place: Denmark | collected 2008 | reverse complement strand
TCAAAATGTCCTATAGCTATATATTATTTATAATCTACATTATTTATGCCCTAAGCTTTTCAAGAATCACCATTATTTATATAACTATCATAACTTGCTATTCCTTTGGGCTTTACTTTTATTTTAAATATAGCCTATCCTAAGATTTTTATCTAAATAAGCTCTTAATAGCCTTTATGACTGCAATATACCTTTATTTTTCAAAAAACTCACATTTAGGCTATGCTATTTTAATTGTTTTTTATCAAAATAAAAGAGATTTAGCAATGCTGTTTTTTGTCATTTTTAGTGCTATGCTAAATGATTATACTAAGATTTTCTTTTATCTTTTCTTTCTTACCATTTCATTAAAGAAATTATCAATTGATCTTCTTCTTAGTATTATTAGTATTTATTTTTTTAAAGACCAATATCTATTTTATCTTCCCATAGCTATTAATATGCTATTATATTATAAAGAAAAAGAGCCCGTATATAATACTAATACCTCAAGTAATATCAGTAAATATCTTAGCCTTTTAAAAAGCAAAAGTAATAATCTAGATTCCTATGACACTATCAATGAAAAAATTAAAGCTATTATAAAATCTTATTGTATCAATTGTCCTATGAAGCAAAAATGTATGTCTAAAAGAAGGATTGATTTTTATCATTATTTAATGTATGAATTAACCTCTAATATGAAGCCTTCTTCTGAAATCGATTATTTTATTTATAATTGTGAATATAAAAAAATGATGGATGAAATACCCAAAATCAATTTCAATTTACAGTCATGCTATAATACTGTAAATGAAACATTTTCAATACTAACAAAGGAAAATACCATAAAAGATGATTTATTTGAAAGGCTAAAAAAATATTCTCTTAAAAGCGTAGATTATATAAATAGTTTTAAAATGAAGCTCTCATTCAACGAATATATTATTCCCATTCATTTACAAAGAATCTTAAAAAATAATGATTTAAGTGTTAACTACACTGGAAATAACACCTACATAGTTTGGTCTAAGCCCAAATGTAAAATCAAGGCTGAATCAATTATATTGTCTAAGGGTGGAGGTTATATTGCCGGTGATAATTGCTTAATAAAAACTTCAAATAATACTCTATACGCTGCTTTAAGTGATGGAATGGGCTCGGGGCTTAAGGCATATGAGGCTTCTAAAGCCCTCCTTAAGCGCCTTGAAGGGCTTATCAGCCTTCCATATGATGATGAGCAGTTAATTAAGCTTTTAACTGAGCTTTGCCATCTTTCTCTTTATACATCATCATATGCAACGCTTGATTTTTTCAGTGCTAATTTAAGTAAAAAAAAGGCCAAGCTTTTTAAAATAGCATCGGCTCCAACGCTTTTAATTCGCAATAATAAAATTAAAGAATTTATAACTAAAACTCTACCCATAGATTTTGATAGCGTTATCGATTTATACGAAATAAATTTAGAAAAAAATGATATCATTTTAATGATGTCTGATGGCGCCTTTGATTTTTCCAATATCAAAAGCTTATATGCATATATTTTAAGTATTTCATACCTTGATCCAGACAAGCTTGTTTATAATATTGCCAAATATATTTTTAATGAATCGAATAAAAAGCTTCATGATGATACATCCATTTTAGCAATTAAGGTATATTAAAAGCTCCTTCAATAAAAGTCTTTACACATTTATTAAAGGAGCTTTATTAAATATAAATACAATACTTTTGTTTTATGATTTATCAAGATACTCTAGAAGGCCATTGTAAAGTGATAATGTGTTCTTATCCTTTTCAAGGCCTATTACAACATATACATTTTTCTTTAAAAAGATTACTACGCCATACTTAGATTTTTTTGAAACATATTATTCATATCTACCATAAATATCGTTATAGTATATTCCAACCTATGAGTCAGGAAAGTTTACATTATGTATGACTTCATTATTATAAATAGTATCTTTGTATTTGACGCTTTCAATATCCTCATATTTATATATATGTATAAATCCATCTATATAATCATTGTCTTCAACTTCTAGCGCTATGTCAGTAAGGTTAGCTTTTATTCTACGAGGTGGCAATAAACAATAAATATATATTAATATACCCCCCCATAAATAAAACTGCAATAGCTAAACATGATGATAAAATTATAATAATTTTCTTTTTCATATTAAATATTAACCATACGCTTTTACTCTAAATATTTTTCTCAAACAATTTTTCTTTTTTCATTTTCATAACGTCCATTTTTATATATCGGTTAGTTTTATTACTCCCACTCCCATCCAAACAATATCAACCTAATCATATGTTTTATCAATATTTCTTTCAAAACATTTTACTATAGCATATATTTGTATTATTTTTTTCATTTACGCCACATTTCTTCGTTTTATTTTCGTTATTTTTATTAAACGGGCCGTGAAAAATAGCTTTCACAGACCTTTTACCTTCTAATATGAATTTTAAAATATTAAATTGCTAATGCCTTTTTATGCTTTCTTATAATAACTATAATTGAAGAAACCGCCCGCTGCAATTAAAATAACCTCACCTACTGCAATGAGAATATAGTCTCATAATCATTTACATTCATTTTCATCGATTTTTATCCTAGTATTAATGGATTTTATTAAATTACCATTACTTTCCATATTTTCATATGATAAATAAACGACATAATCAAGCCATAGTTTCATCATTATCTATTTTTCCTATTTTATAATATATTTTAACAAGCTTCCTATAGCTCCATAGCTCAGGCACTGGATATAATGGATTAGCCTCTTTGTTGGCATAAAAGGCCATTTGCTTTAGAAAAGGCCCACCCTGCAAGATATGAAGCATATAGCATATTCTTCCTTGACCTGCTATCATTTTTGGTATAAGCATTATAAAAATTATTCAAAATTAATTTTGAAGCTTCTAAAGCATCATCACGTTTTTTTGTTTCCACTACGTCCAATATTAGCCTCAATTGCATGTGTTAAGGCATCCATCCCTGTTTGAGCTCTAATGATGCAGGTAAATTCTTAATTAAATCAGGAGTTAATACTGAATATACTGAAAAGCGAATACTTAATTTGTTCGTTATCAATTGAAGCTATAAGCTCATTACATAGTTCTCTCTTAAAAATATTTTTCCCCGTTATAATCAAAGGATAAGCTAAATGGAGAATAAATTGATAAAACCTACAATATATTTGCTTAATGATATTCATAAAAATCCTCCAAATCATAAAATCTATTTATTTAAATATATTATTTTATGTTTTTTTGTCTATTTATTAGCAATTGAAAATATATCTATGCTATAATTAAGCCAAAATGGAAGTGATTTTAATGCTTAATGAGGTTAAAAACTTTATTAAAGAAAATGATTTAATTGAACCTAAAGCTAAAATTGTTTTAGCCTTCTCATATGGTGTTGATTCTCGTGTTTTGCTTGATGTTTTAATTAAGCTTGGCTATGAGGTTATTATTGCCCATGTTAATCATAAGCATCGTGCACAATCAGAAATTGAAGAAAAGGAAGCCATTGCTCTGGCTTTAAGGCTTAATATCAAATATGAGGTAATGCATCTAGTTGAAGACTATAATCAAAACTTTCACGCCGATGCTCACAACAAAAGATATGATTTTTTTATGTCAGTTGCCAACAAATATAATGCTAAATATATCGCAACTGCTCATCATTTAAATGATAATGCCGAAACAATTCTGTTAAATCTTATTCGTGGCTCTAATTTATATGGATACGGTGGTATAAACATTAAGCAAAAAAGGAATAATATTACTATTGTAAGGCCACTAATGTGTGCAACAAAAAAAGAAATTAAGGAATATCAGGAAAACAATATGCTAAGCTTTTATGAGGATTCCTCAAATAGTGAGGATGAATTTAGAAGGAATAGAATTAGACATCATATTCTTCCTTTAATGGAGGAGGAAAATCCAAGTCTTTTAGCTGAGCTTTATAATTATTCTTCCATGATGCATGAGGCCTTCTCTTTTATTAGAAGCATATCAATTTCCTATTTAAATGATCATCAGGATATCATTGATATTCCAAGCTTTAAAGAGCTTGATATCGCAATTAAAAAGGATATAATTTCACTTTTGCTTGAAAAAAGAGAAATTGAGCGTAGCTATAATCTTATCAATTTAATTCTTACAAATATAATGGATAAAGATCCACAGGCTGACATTAGCCTTAAGGGTGGGCTTCTTTTTAAAAAGCGTTATAACAAGGCTTTTATCGAGACTAGGGAGAATCCAAAGCAAAATTACCATAAATTGTATGAAAATAATGTGATTTCGACCCAAAATTTCCGTTTTTATTTCACAAAAAACTTAGCCAATTCAAGTGCAAATTATATAAAATTATGCTATAATGACTTAGTATTTCCTCTTATAATTAGAAATAGGCAGGATGGAGATACAATTGAAATGACCTATGGTCATAAAAAAATTAAAAAACTTTTTATGGATTTACATCTTACTAAGGAACAAAGAGATAAGGCTCTTATTCTTGAAAATAATGGTGAAATCCTATGGGTTGTTGGTTATGCCAAATCCAAAAGACTAACGCAAATGAAGTCTTCTGGTGATATCTATCTAGTTTATGAGGTGTTATGATGGAAAATGATATTTTAAAGGTTATTGTTTCTGCTAAGGAAATCGATGAAATATGCGCACGTCTTGGTAAGAAAATAACGAATGATTACAAGGGAAAAACGCCTATTGTAATCGGTCTATTAAAGGGTTGCCAGCCTTTTATGTCGGATTTAATTAAGCACATAAATACATATATGTCAATTGATTATATGTCAGTTTCAAGCTATGACGGAATGTCTTCTACTGGTTCTATTACTATTAAAAAGGATATTGAAACTGATGTAAGAGGACGTGATGTAATTATCGTAGACGATATTATTGATACTGGTGTTACACTTTTAAATATTACTAATCTTTTTAAGGAAAGACATGTCAAGTCAATTAAAACTGTTTGCTTACTTGATAAGCCTGAGGGACGTAAGGTTGATCTTAAGGCTGATTATGCTGGTTTGATTGTACCAAAGGAATTCGTTGTAGGCTATGGTCTTGACTATAATGGCTTATACCGCAATCTTCCATATATTGGTATATTAAAAAGAGAAGTTTACGAAAAATAATATAGGAGGTAATTATGGATAATAATCAAAACAATAATAACAATCAAAATCCCCAAAGACCTGGTATGAAGCGTAAAAGACCTGATTACCAAATTCTAATTGCGATTATCATTATTTTCGCTTTAGGCTTTCTTTTAATTAGAAATTTAACAGGTACTTCTTATCAATATATTGAATCGCAAAAGATTGAATATATCCTAAAGCATTCAACATATAAGGATGTTATATCTGAAGCATCTCCACTTCGTGATAAAGATGGAAATATTAAATCTCCATTTACTGGTAAGATAATTGATGAGGATTCTACGATGGTTATTAGCTACTCTGCTGTAGTAGCTAAGCCAATGGGTGAATCAAATAGTGGTAATTTAACTCTAAGAGGTAAGATTACTGAGAAGGCTTCTGAAAATGATAAGGGTATTTCTTATTACTTTACTTGTAATGTTACGCAGGGTCAATACGAGTCAATTGCTAGTGTAGCTCCTGTTGTATTAGAGAAGGCTTCTACAAGCTTCTGGTCAATTCTAATTAACTTCCTTCCATTACTAATTCTTATTATTTTCTTCATTGTTATGATGAAAAGCGGTGGTGGAAATCGTCAAGCCTTTGACTTTGGTAAGAATCGTGCTAGAATGGCTCGTGGAAAAACCGTTACCTTCAATGATGTAGCGGGATGTGATGAGGAAAAGGAAGAGCTTGTTGAGGTTGTAGACTTCCTTAAAAATCCTCGTAAGTATGTTGAAATTGGTGCTCGTATTCCTAAGGGTGTCTTACTTTGTGGTTCTCCCGGTACTGGTAAAACATTACTTGCCAAGGCCGTAGCCGGTGAGGCTGGTGTTCCTTTCTTCTCTATTTCCGGTTCTGATTTCGTTGAAATGTTCGTAGGTGTTGGTGCATCTCGTGTTCGTGACCTATTTAAGGATGCGAAGGAAAATGCTCCTTGTATTATCTTTATCGATGAAATTGATGCTGTTGGTCGTCAACGTGGTGCTGGTATTGGTGGAGGTCACGATGAGCGTGAGCAAACACTTAACCAATTACTAGTTGAAATGGATGGATTTACAGTTAACCAGGGTATTATCATTATGGCTGCGACAAACAGACCAGATGTACTAGACCCTGCCCTTCTTCGTCCAGGTCGTTTTGACCGTCAAATTACTATTTCTAATCCTGATGTTAATGGTCGTGTTGCGATATTAAAGGTTCATGCAAGAAATAAGAAATTTGCCCCTGACGTTAAGTTTGAAGAAATTGCTCACCGAATCCCAGGATTTAGTGGTGCAGATATTGAGAATTTACTAAATGAAGCAGCTCTTCTAGCCGCAAGAGATAATCGTAAGGTTATCAATAAGTTTGATATTGATGAGGCTACTGACCGTGTTATGATGGGTCCTGCTAAAAAGAGCCGTGTTATAACACCTCGTGAAAAGAATGTTGTTGCTTATCATGAGGCTGGTCACGCTGTTATCGGATTAAAGCTTGAAAAATCAAATGTTGTTCAAAAGGTTACTATTATTCCTCGTGGTCAAGCTGGTGGCTATAACCTAATGCTTCCTGAGGAGGAAACATATCTTGAAACTAAATCTTCTTTAACTGCTCGTATTACTGGATACCTAGGTGGACGTGTAGCTGAGGAAATTATGTTTAATGAGGTTTCAACTGGTGCATCTAATGACTTCCAAAACGCAACTAAAATTGCTCGTGCAATGGTTACTGAATATGGTATGTCAGATTTAGGTCCTGTTCAATATGAGCAGCCTAATGGCTCTGTTTTCCTTGGTCGTGATTATGTTAAGGATAAAAACTTCTCTGAGCAGGTAGCTCTTGAAATTGACCGTGAAACAAGAAAGATTATTGAATCTTGTTACGAGCAAGCTACTAAGTGCATTAATGAAAATAAGACTCTATTAAGCACTATCGCTGAATATCTAAAGCGTATTGAAACATTAACAAAGTCTGATATTGATGAGATTAATTCAACCGGTCATCTTGATTGGTATGATAAAAAGCATAAAGCTGATCCTGTTTTAGTTGATGGCAAGCCCGTTTATGTCTATGAGGATTCAACTGTAAAGAGTGATGATACAAGCACAGCCACAAATGACAAAGAGGCATTAGATTCTAGCTCTTCTACAACTGATATTTCTTCTTTAAATACAGAAGAAAAGACAGAATTAGATAATACATCTGAGGAAAAGAAAGAAAGCTCAGAAAATGAGAATCGATAAATATCTTAAGGTAAGCCGTATTATTAAACGCCGTACTCTTGCTAAAGAGGCTACCTCTGGGGAGCGTATTTTAGTCAATGATAAGCAGGTTAAACCCTCTTATGTTGTTAAAATTGGCGATATTATTACAATCCTATTTGGTAATAAGCAGGTTAAGGTTAAGGTTTTAAATACTAACGAAACAATCAAAAAGGCTGATGCATGCTTAATGTATGAGCTAATTGAAGAAAAGCTAGTTGAGGAGCAATAAAAAATTGCTCCTTTTTTATTGTAGAATATATTTTATTCTTCTATAATATTCTTATATAATATAAAATAAAGAGGGTGGTTTTATGCATTGTATTAAAAGCTTTAAAAAGGAATTTTCAAGTGACAAGGTTGAGGCTCTATCCTTATTTGATGATAATAGCTTTTCACTTGAATATTATCACCTATTTAAGGGGCATTCACTTCATATAAATTTAGATGGTGAGGATGAGGTTAAGCTCTTATATTTTCTTTTAAAGGGAAGCTGTGAGTTTTTCGTTGATAACAAAAAAATAGTCCTAAAGGCCTTTGAGCTTTTAGAAATAAATACATCCCAAGGCTTTAACATTTACGCCCTTGATGAAATTTCTTTATTATATCTATGTCCCTTTAAATCCGAAATTAACCTTAAAACCGATGAGCTTTCTAAGCAAATTGATCATCTTGAAAAAATGGACGATTATTTAAAGGGACACAACTACAGAGTTGGTAAATATGCCTTAATTATTCTTGAGGAAATGGGTCTTAGGATTAACTCCAATAATTTAAATTATGCAGCATCCTACCACGATATTGGAAAAATTAAAATCACACCCGAAATTGTTCACAAGGATTCTGCCCTAAGCCCTGATGAATTTGAAATAATGAAGATGCATCCTATCTATAGCTATGAGATTATTAAGCCTATTCTTGGGGAGGAAATTGCCTATATTGCTTCCTGTCACCATGAAAAGCTCGATGGATCAGGCTACCCTAAGGGCCTTAAGAAAAATGAAATTCCTATAGAAAGCCAAATAATAGCTGTAGCGGATATATTTGATGCCCTTACGACTAAAAGAAGCTATCGGGATGCCTATTCCTGCACGGAGGCTATTAACATAATGGAGTCTGATGTAGTAAATAAAAGAATTAATAAAGAGGCCTATGAGGCCTTAAAAAAGGCGATTTTAGATAATTTAATTAACTTAAACTAACTTAAATACTTTAAATAACCCTTACATTGTAGTATAATTTAAGCATAAAAGGAGTGAGTTTATTATGCCACTAGTAGATACTAGAGAAATGTTTAAAAAAGCATATGATGGTCATTATGCAATTGGTGCCTTCAATATCAACAATATGGAACAAATTCAAGGAATTATTGATGCATGTAATGAATTACATAGCCCTGTAATTTTACAGGTTTCAAGAGGTGCTAGAAAATATGCAAAGCCTATTTATTTGAAGAAAATGGTAGAGGCTGCCGTAGAGGATTCAAATATTCCTATTGCGCTACACCTAGACCATGGTGATACATTCGAAACCTGCAAGGATTGTATTGATGGAGGATTTACATCAGTTATGATTGATGGTTCTTCTCTAAGCCTTGAGGAAAATATCGCCCTTACAAAGAAGGTATGTGAATATGCTCATAATCACGTTCCTTATGTTACAGTTGAGGGTGAGCTTGGTCGTTTAGCCGGTGTTGAGGAGCATGTAAATGTTTCTGCAGAGGATTCAAGCTATACAAATCCTGATGATGTAGAAAGATTCGTTAAGGAAACTGGTGTTGATTCCCTTGCAATCGCCATTGGTACAAGCCATGGTGCCTTCAAGTTTAAGCCAGGTACAAAGCCACAGCTTCGCTTTGATATCCTTGAGGAGGTTGCACGTCGTCTTCCTAACTTCCCAATCGTTTTACACGGAGCTTCTTCTGTTGTTCAGGAATATGTACGTATTCTTGAGGAAAATGGCGGAAAGATGCCAAACGCTATCGGCGTTCCTGAGGAAATGCTAAGAAAGGCTGCGACAATGGCTGTATGTAAGATTAATATTGATTCTGATATTCGTCTTGCCTGCACGGCTATGGTAAGAAAGCACCTTGTTGAGCACCCTGATCATTTTGACCCACGTCAATATTTAACAGATGCTCGTCAGGCTGTTCATGATATGGTAGTTCATAAGATCAAGACTGTTCTTGGTTCTGAAAACAAAGCATAATTGATATAAAAATTGGGGTAAGCAAATGCTTACCTTTTTTCATATTATTAAGCCTTTAGCATATAATTAACTGGTGATATTGTGGAAATAAAAATGTCCAGTACTAAAGCTATTACAGTTGGTGGTGTTAAAAAAATTAAGGAAATAACCGCTACTGAAGCTATTTTAGAGCTTGAAAATACACCTCTTACAATTAAAGGGAATAATTTAACACTTGTCAAAACAAATAATGAAATGAATAACGTAGAGCTTGAAGGAGAAATTTATAGCCTTGAATTTAAAGCTTTGAAGACTAAGGAATCCTTCTTCAAGAAGCTATTTGCTTAATGGAATATCTTCTATTAATTATAAATTTAGGCTATGGCTATCTTATGGGCTTTATATTGAGATTTTTAAGATTTAAGAAAATCTCTTGTTTTAAGGATTTAATATTCTCCTTCCTTTATATAATTTTTTATATTAAGCTAATAGACGCCATTATGATTGAAACTAATTTCTACTTACTTACCCTTGCTATACTAGGCTTTTTTCTTGGCTATAAATATTATTATCAAAAATCAATTTCATCATTTTATGAATTGCTAGATATTATAAAAAAGCTTCTAATTAAAATTATTAAGCCACCTTTTATTAGCTTAATTATCAAAAAAACTAAAAATAAAAAGCAATTTTATAAGACACATCCTTATTTAAAAAAGGATAAATATGAGCTTTTTTAATATTTTTTTATAATAATGCTCTATTTTTCTACATTTTTTAAAAAACTTATGCTATAATAAACTGTATAACTTTAGGAGGTTTTTATTGTGGAAAAATTATCTGAACAAGAAATTATAAGAAGAGATAAGCTTGCAAAATATAAAGAATTAGGAATTGACCCTTTTGGTCAAAAATTTGATGTAACAGGCCACAGCGTTGATATTAAAAACGAATATAAGGATATGACTCATGAGGAGCTTGAGGAAAAAGAGATCAACGTAGCTGTAGCTGGTCGTATTATGTTCATCCGTAAAATGGGAAAGGCTTCCTTCTTTGCAATTCAGGATAAGGAAGGCTTTATCCAAATTTATATCCGTAAGGATATAGTTGGTGAGGATCAATATAACCTGTTTAAAATGGCTGATATCGGTGATATCGTAGGAATCAATGGTCACGTTATGCGTACTCAAACAGGTGAAATTACTATTAAATGTACTAAATATACTCACCTTGTAAAGGCTTTAAGACCACTTCCCGAAAAATTCCATGGACTTCAAGATGTTGAGGAGCGTTACAGAAGGCGTTATCTTGACCTTATTATGAACGAGGATGCTAAGCGTGTTGCTATCCAACGTCCAAGAATTATTCGTGCTATGCAGGAATACTTTGATAGTCATGATTTTATCGAGGTAGAAACGCCTGTTCTTCAAAATATTCAAGGTGGAGCTACTGCTCGTCCATTCATCACTCATCATAACGCTCTTGACGCAGACTTCTACTTACGTATCGCAACTGAGCTTCATTTAAAGCGTCTTTTAGTTGGTGGACTTGAAAGAGTTTACGAAATTGGTCGTATTTTCCGTAATGAGGGTATGGACCGTACTCATAACCCTGAATTCACAACTGTTGAGCTTTACCAAGCATTTGGTGATTTAAGTTCAATGATGGAGCTATGTGAGGGTGTAATTCGTCATGCTGCAACTAAGGTGATTGGTAAGACTGAATTTAAGAATCCATTTAACCAAGATGGTGAATTAATTAACATTGAAAAGCCATTTAGAGTAGTTACTATGTGCGATGTAATTAAGGAACAAACTGGTGTTGATTTTAAAAATAATAACTATACTTTTGAGGAAGCTGTTGAATTAGCTAAGAAGCATAATGTACCAGTTGAGCCTCACTTCATTTCTGTTGGTCATATTATTAATGCCTTCTTTGAGGAATATGGTGAGAAGACTTTAATTCAACCTACATTCCTATGTGGGCACCCAATTGAGATTTCTCCACTTACTAAGAAGGACCCTGCAGATCCTCGCTTTGTACAACGCTTTGAACTATTTATTGGTGGTAAGGAATTTGCAAATGCCTATACTGAATTAAATGACCCAATTGATCAAAAGGATCGTTTCCTTGAGCAATTAAAGGAAAAGGATGCTGGAAATGATGAAGCAAATGAAATGGATACAGATTTCGTAGAAGCGCTTGAATATGGCATGCCTCCAGCTGGTGGTATCGGAATTGGTGTAGATAGACTTGTTATTTTCTTAACTGAATCTACTACTATCCGTGATGTAATTCTATTCCCTCAAATGAAGACAAGATAGTGGTGAGATTGTGGATATCTATACTGACTATGGAAATTGGAAATTTGAAAATCATGAATTAATAAACGCTTTAATTGCCTTAAAGAGTAAAATAATATCAAGATTTTCACATACAATACTTGTTGTAGATTATTTATATGATAAGCGTGTTAAGGAAGGTAGCCTTGATGAAACACTTGAGGTTATCTTTGAAACCGGCTTTAATTATATTCACGATCATTTTATGACTATTCAATCAATCTTAAAAAGTGAATATCGTGGAAACATCAAAGAAATGGATAAAAATGCTAAAACAATTAATCTTCTTCTTTATGTTCAGGATTTTGAAAATGAATTAATGAATCGTCCTAATTATAAGGATGATGATTATAAGAAATTATCTGATTTTGAGGATAAGGTTAATGAATATGTTGAACGTCATGAGGAAATTCCTGATGCTTACTTTGGAATTCTTGATGATATAACAATTCAAATATTTGATGATTACCAAGGTGTTAATGAAATCATGTATGAGGTTGCATTAGACTTAGATTTAATTAAGGATGATGAAGCTGAGGATTCCATTGATGCAATTTTCGGTAAAATGTTTTAAGGAGTAGCCTAAAAGCTACTCCTTTTTTATTTTAAAAAAGAACCATGCGCTAGCATGATTCTTCTTTTTTTATTTATTTTTTCCACTCAACCTTTAAGCTTCCAATATAGCTTGTATTATCACCTGTTGAGCTTTCGTAATAAATACCAAAGCCACCATTAGTGTTTGCAGTAATTTCAGCCTCTAGGTCAACTGAAGCTAAATAACCCTTATCAACTGCTGTTTTAGGCTGCTCAGCAGATGTTTCAATATGAGTATATAGCTTACCATCCTGAGTCCATACATTGATAGTACATTCAGTTAAATATACAGATGTTGATTGAGACTGTGCAAGTACTGTTACAACTTGTTTTCCTTCAGCATCAAGACTAAGCTTTACAAGTTTAACAATTGTAGAGTCACCACTTTCTCTTTCAATACGAACAGCATATCCTGTCTTTGTCTGAGCATCATATTTAATTCTAACCTCAATAAAGTTACCCTTTGAACCAAAGCCTTGAGCTGCGGTCTTTCCAGGAGCAACCTTCATTGTAAGTCGCATATCACCGTATGTACCATCAACAGGAGTATAATCAATTTCACTAAATGGAACACTTGTAGATTTTGAACCATTAAAGTATAGTCCAGTATAACCCTTAAAGCCATTCTTAGCACCTGTACCATAAGAAGCATTATTTACAATCCAATAGCCAGGTAAAATAGTCATATTGTTATCAGTTGCAAAGGCTTCTAGATTAACTTCATATTCATTAAAGCTCATTACACCATCGTTACTAATAGGAGCATCACTTAGAACACTTACAGCTTCAGCGTAATCTGAACGAATATGCTTAGATTCAACAGTAGCCTTTAGATATTTTCCAACCCAAGCAGGATGAATTACAATTGATTTTAAAGGACTAGTTCCTCTACCAGTTGCGACATGAATTGGATTAGTACCATTTACATCATCACATACGTACCAATTAATTCTTGAATTATCAGCTCTTACTCCTAAATTATTAATATCATATGATACCTTAGCAGTACCATCAGTATTTTGAATGATTTGCAGATTGCTAGCCTTATCAATTGGTAAAATTGAAGGCTTAACATTAATCTTTACAGCCGCTGCAAGACCACTTTGATCACGAGCAGTAATAATTACATCGACAGCTTCCTCTTGTTCATTTGTAGCAGTCACGATGCATGAGCCATCTGCTTGAGGAGCAAGAGATACAAGACCCTTATGAGCTTCGTCTACTGACCAGCTAACATTAGCATTAGCGTTATAATCTGTATTTTGAGGTCCTGAAATAGTATATTCTAGCTTAGCAGTTGATGCATTAGCAGAACCAGTTTCAAGGTTTGAAGATGTTGTAGTCAAGGCTAAATTTGTAGGGACATCTAGACCACCTAGGCTTGTAACTAATGCCTTTTGTCCAAGTGGATCCCAGTCATCATTTCCTCTTAATAGATTATAAACATTATAAGTTACATTTCCTTTTGAATTAACAAGCTTATAAGCCTTTAAAGCTTGAGTACCAGAAATATCAATACCCTTATCCTTATTTATACCACCATCAGAAAAATCAATTTGAACACCATTATAGCTTACATTTGAATAATAGCTTCTATATGTATCTGATAAAATATCACACCAACCAATTTTATATGTTTGAGAACCTGTAGAATCATGGAATCTTGAATCAATTACATTAAATCTTCCAGCACCCTTTACTAAATATTGATGTGGATCAATTCCAACATTAATATGTGTAATATTAAAATCACAATTTAATAAGGTAACACCACTAGATCCACCCCATGGCTTAGATGCATAAAAATCAAAATCACAGTTTAAATAAACTGCCTTAGATGAGCCATTTAAAGAATCATCGGTAGATTCCATATGGCAATCTACATAAAGAGCACGAGCATTACTAACAAATGGCATCATATTTAATCTACTTATAAATGCAACATTACGGCAATATAGCTTATCTCCGCTATATGAACCTAATTGACATTGTGTAACATCTGTCGAACGCTTTTCATGATTTAGGGATGTATTTAGAGCATAATCTAAATCAATATTGCAATATCCACCAACCGTTAAATTTTCAATTTGGAAACCATCACCTGAAATATTAAAGCAGGTTGGGTTTCCTCCATCATAGCCCACATTATGTCCATAATTGAAGGCGATAACTACGTTTCTGTAATCGTCAGTTAAGCCTTGCCATTTCATATTTGCACAGTTCTTTTGAATTGTAAAGGCTTGATCTGTTGATGATGAATCAGGATCATGAGTCCAATAAACACCTGGTGCCATATAAATCACCATTTGTTCTTCTTCAGTACCATCTGTAGCTGCAGCTATAGCCGCATTAATATCATTATAAATATAGCTATGGCTAGATACTTCCTCATCAGTTAAACGACTATCAAGCAAAATAGCCTTTTGACCTAAGCTAACAAGCTTGTTATCCCAACCATAGGTAAATGAAGTATAATCATCATTAAGAGTTACAGCGTATTGAACGCCTAAATCTCCACTTATAATATCATTTAGCCAATCACCATAGCTTCAAACATAACCAAAGGATTTGGCAATAGAATAGGCATCAGTAGCATTATCGCCCTTTTCTCCAGTGTCGCCTTTATCTCCTTTGTCGCCTTTAATAACACCTAAATTTATCGTTGTACCATCAGTATAAGTGATAATCAATTCATTCTTTTCATTGTATTCAACCTTAGCAATTCCTTTTCCTGTATCTCCTTTGTCACCCTTTGAGCCTTGAATTCCTTGATCACCCTTGTCGCCCTTTTCTCCTTGGTCACCCTTAACACCACATGCAGCAAGTCCAAAAATTAAGGACGCACCACAAAGGGAGCCTAGGACAGACTTTACAATCTGTTTTTTCATTCTTCTTTTCTCCTTTTCCGAGTTATTACTATTAAGCTAGAATAGCCTGAAAAATTTCTACCTCTACAATAGTAAGCAATTATCTTGAAGAATAATATAAAGCTAGTTCTTTATATTTTTTAATAAAATTGAATAACTCTATCAGCAATAATACTAAAAAAACTTCTTTAATAAATGCCATAACAAATTTGAAAACGTTTTCTTTAACCAAGCATATTATAAGTTATATTAAGCATATTGTCAAATATAATTATAAACACATTTATAACGTTTAAAAAGCAATTAAAGGAGCAGCTTTACTACTCCTTTAATTAATTAGATATATTAAATTTTAGCTACTCTCCGTAATCTTATCTGCTGGTAATCCGCTAATTATTCCATCATAGCCATTCTTTTTATAAAATACCATGGTGACTCCATCTACCATTTTAGCCTCAAAATAAACACTACCTGTATTAATTGTACCCTTAGTAAGGACTAGAATAATAACCGTTAAATTATTAAAGATAACAGATGATAAATCATCGTTCCTTTCAACATCAGAGCTAACCCAGCCTATTTTACTAATACTAGCTGATGAAACATCTCCTCCTGAATTTCCTTGATTATTAGACATAATAAAATGAATATGAGTTAAATAGGTATTACCACCCTCAACGAGGAATTTATAGTCTCCCGATTTCTCAATATCAATCCTAACCCATTTTAGCCGATTTTTACTAGATACAGCTGATGATGTATCATTATCCTTTGGGAAAACCTTAGTATTATCGTTCTTATAAAGACTAATTTGCTTTCCCACCGCGTTTCCTGAATATGCTAGGAAAATAGCGCCTTTTCCATCCGCATGGAATTTAATACATCTATCATTTCTAGGAATACCCTTGTTTAATCCATCCTGGAATTGGATTGCATAGCCCGTAAAATCTTCCTCATAGGTATATGATTTATTCTCGTAGCTATATTGAACCTTCAATGATTTTGGATTTTCATGATAGCTATATGTAACCCCGTCATTATATGATAAAAAGTCGCCTTCACATATGAAACCTTTTTTTTCATACAATTTTAATTCACCAATCATATTAAATATATTTTTATTATAGGCTGTATGATTAGGATAGCTAACATTAAAATCAACCCCACCAGAAAGCCCATTTTGATTTTTTATAATATCATAAATTAAAGCCGAGTCAAATACATAATCCTCCACCTTTCCAGGCCTATCTCCCCAGCCTGTTGTATCAGTTGTATTTCCTATCAATGTATATTCACTTAGATTATTATTTAGTAAGGAATCAATCCCTGATTCAAGGCTTATTCTTCCGCTCATTACAGCTACATTTGAAAGATTACCATCAACAAGCCCGGATAATAAGCCCGTATAGGATTTAAGAGAATTTTTTATTTCTAGATTTTCAACTAAAAAGTTTCTTACACTAAGCGCTGAATTATTTATTTTTAAGGCATTTCCAGATTTAATTACTCCAAATAAACCAACTGCATTTGATATAATTACACCATTATTTATCGTATTATTAGAAATATTTAAAACCTGATCAGTTGGCTTTAAATATTTATCATTATTAAAATTAACATCAATTACTAAATTCGATATCTTATATCCGCCACCTTCAAAATCACCAATAAAGGGATGATTTTCAATTCCAATTGGTGGAAGGGCTGATCCAAAATTACTCATATCAATATCATTTTTTAATTGAAAATAAAATTGATCAATTTCTTCTGTTTCCTTATTAGAATCAACATTACTGTCAAAATATCCTAAATCCTGAAGCCATGCTAAATTATATAAATGGCGAGGCTGAGATATGATATAGGGATTACTAGCAGTTCCATTACCACTTTCAAAATATATGTTTTTAGAAGACATAACTCCTGTATCAGCTTTAATTCCGAAGGTATTTGTATACCATGCAAAGATAGAAACGGTAATGACTATGACGCTAATAGCAATATTAAATACCATTAATATTAGTTTTTTCATTTAACCGCCTCACTTTCTTTTAGCTTAAAACAAACTGGATATCCTCTTTAAATAAAACCGTTTCACAATCAATTCCAATATTATCACTAAATAAATAATTGATGTAATCAACATCATAATCTGCTAAAAAATAGAAGGAATAATTATTTTTAGCTTTAATAGGAAAATTAGATACTAATGCTTGATTTTGATTTCCTGACATTTCATAATCAAAGCTTTTAATCTGCGTCCCATCAGAAAATACTGATTGAATAAGCTTTGAGCTCCCATCTGCTGTAAAATACGAAAAAGATGAAACATTACTGTAATAATTATAGTACATATCATTTTCTTTAAAAAATGTTTTTGATCTTGAAGATACAGATTTCATTGAAAGATTAATTATTGAATCAGCTTGGGCATAAAAGGAGATTACATAAAAAATCTTATCATATGAGTTAATTAAATCAAAGGCATTAATTTGGGAATAATTATCTACATAATTTTTACTAGAAAAATCAGATAAGCTATAGCTTGTAGTATTTGATTCAAACTTATATCTTTCAAGCTTTAATTCACTAATATTTAAATTAGCGGCTTTAGCTAATATCGATGAATCAACACTATCATTATCAACAAACCAAGCAAACAAAGATGTCATAAAGGCAACTGAAGTTATAGCAAGTGTTAAAATCATCTGGAATAATTTTCTATTAAATTTCTTCACCATTATAACCTCCTTCATAAGAATTAAAAAAGCCAGTGCAATCATACTTGCAACTGGCTATCTTAATAAAAGACCCTATAGCTTTGCGTCACAGCATTACTGCTGCTTTGCCGTTATATTAAATATTTAAAAGCTTTGCTAAATATGACTTAACTGGAGTATCCTTAGCATTCTTGAAATATAAATCCTTGAATGTAGGACGATCAACAGCTCCAAGTAATAAATCCTGATCAATATCCTTTAAAATATCAACTAAAGGACGATATGTTACTTCCTTAACAG
>ULJW01016700.1_pt1 | contig 18520 bp, 10 predicted proteins | sample 1950991 | NCBI WGS metagenome assembly ULJW01 (sample SAMEA4835484, study PRJEB28245) | human gut metagenome | biome: gut microbiome; material: fecal sample | place: Denmark | collected 2008 | reverse complement strand
CCATTTGACTAGCGGCATCACGAACCTCCTTCCAGTTTCTTTTAACCTTAACCTTTAAAATAATATTGGTTACAAAAATCAAGGTCAAAGGTAAAACTGATACAAAAGTTAGAATGGGATTAATCATAATCATTGCAATAACATTAACGATTATAACAGTAACCTCAAAGGAGATATTTAAAAGCCTATTACCACCTGAGAAATTAACGCTTTTAACATCACCTAGAGCTCTTGTTAGTAAATCACCTGATTGAAAATTTTCAAAGAAAGTAGCATCTTGAATAATAATATTTTCCATATATCTAACTTGAAGAGCATAAAAAAGCTTGACCTTTAGCCTATTTTGAACAACTCTTTTAGTTGTTGTAATAAGGTAAATACCAATCGCCATTCCTATACTTAAAGCACCAATTTTCCATATCATATACTGACGTGTTAAAGTATGATTTGTAACATGAGTTGTGAAATCACCTATGATATATGCAGGAACTAAACATATAAGGGCTTGAATAATTCCTAAAAAGAAAATAGGAATATAATAATGAAAGTTCTTTTTTACGAACCACCACATCTCTTTAACAAAATTAATCACAATAACACCTCTTTCTATTGAATTTTATTTTACAATTAATTACATTAATTGACAAGGAAAAATACTAACAAAAAAATGCTTCCGAAGAAGCATTCCCTTAATTATTTAAAATTAGATCTTAATAAATCAATTTCACCCTTATAATCTTCTTCCTCATTTGGAGTTTCAAGAAAGAAAGGAAGATGTCTTAATCTTGGATTGTTAATTATTCTAATAATAGCCTCAAGACCAATGGTTCCTTTTCCTATCTTTTCATGACGATCCTTATGGCTATTAAACTCTGTCATAGAATCATTAAGATGAATTGCTTTCAATCTTTCAAGCCCAATTAAATGGTCAAATTCATCAAGAACACCATCTAAATTATTAACAATATCATATCCAGCACTATAAACGTGACACGTATCTAAGCATACACCTAGATGCTCACTGCACTCAACACCATCAATAATAGCTTTAAGTTCTTCAAATGTTTTACCAATTTCACTACCCTTACCAGACATTGTTTCAAGCAAAATAGTAGGAGTCATATTATGTGACATAACCTCATTTAAGGCATCAATAGTATATTTAATTCCTACCGCTTCTCCTTGGCCAACATGAGAGCCCGGATGAAAATTATATAATGCATTTGGAAAAAAGCTAATATCAATTAAATCCTCCTTAAATACCCTTTTAGCAAATTCACGAATAGCTGGATCAGCACTACATGCATTTAACGTATATGGGGCATGACATAAAAGCGTCGCAAAATCATTTTCCTTTGCGAAATCTAAATAAGCCTTTATATCATCTAAATCAAGAGCTCTTTTAGCCCCACCACGAGGATTACGTGAAAAATACTGAAAAGTATTAGCATTTATTTTAGATGCACGCTTTGCTGTAGCTAAAAAGCCTTTAGAAATGGACATGTGAGGCCCAATATTTAATTTATCCATAAAAAACTCCTTCTTATAAAATAATATCTCTTGGAAAACCAAGAGATATTACTATATTTATTACTTAGCTTGATACTTAGGATCATTTACACGAGCCATATAGTTTTCATAACGCTTTTGAGCATCACGAAGGTTAAGATCAAGAAGTTCTTCAGCCTTAGAAGGGTTAATCTTAGAAAGTTGTGAATAACGTCCTTCATTCATTAAGAAGTCATGATACTTAGACCAATCTGGCGCCTTAGAATCCATAGTGAATGGGTTCTTTCCTTCTTTAGCTAAATCTGGATTGAAACGGAATGTTGGGAAGTATCCACATTCAGTTGCAAGCTTAGCCTCAAGCTGAGTCTTAGCAAGACCACCCTTAATGTTATGAGCAATACATGGAGCGTAGCAAATAACGATTGATGGTCCCTTATATGCTTCAGCTTCCTTTAAAGCCTTAATAACTTGATTTTGGTTAGCACCGTGGCAAACAGTTGCTACATATACATGACCATAGCTCATTGCGATAGAAGCTAAATCCTTCTTCATTTGACGCTTACCTGATGCAGTAAACTTAGCAATTGAACCTGTACGACTTGACTTAGAAGATTGACCACCAGTATTAGAGTAAACCTCAGTATCTACGACAAGAATATTAACATCCTCGTTATTAGCGATAACATGGTCTAGACCACCAAAGCCGATATCATAAGCCCAACCATCGCCACCGATGATCCATTGAGAAGCCTTAATAATATATTGCTTTAAAGAAATAATTTCCTTAGCATATGGAGCTTCATTCTTGCTAAATGCTGCAACCATCTTAGGCTCTAGAGCCTCAGTTACATCACCGTTATCACGATTTTCTAGCCATTCGTTAGCAAGATTACGCTCTTCTTCAGTCATTTCGTTAAGATTATTAACGATGACAGTTTGTAGACGATCACGCATAGTTTCATATGCAATTCTCATACCAAAGCCAAATTCAGCATTATCCTCGAATAGAGAGTTAGCCCATGCTGGACCATGACCATTCTTTAATGTTGTATATGGGCTTGATGGATATGAACCAGAATAAATTGAAGTACATCCTGTAGCATTAGCTACCATCATACGGTTACCAAATAATTGGCTAACTGCCTTAACATAAGGAGTTTCTCCACATCCAGCACAAGCTCCTGAGAACTCGAATAATGGCTTAGCAAATTGAACATTCTTAGCATTTCCATTACCAACAAGCTCTGATTTATAAGTTACCTTATCAAGGAAATATTGAGCCTTAGTATCATCATGGTTATCAATTGCCTTCTTGATTGGCTCCATTGTTAAGCAAGCCTTAGGACAAACTGTAGTACATACACCACAGCCTGTACAATCAAGAGGTGATACAACCATTGTAAACTTAACATTTTCAAGACCCTTACCATTAGCCTTAAGATATGTTACACCCTCTGGTGCATTCTTCTCTTCTTCCTCATTTACAAGGAATGGACGAATAGCAGCGTGGCTACATACAAAGGCACATTGGTTACATTGAATACACTTCTCACCATCCCAAGTTGGAACCTGTGAAGCTACTCCACGCTTTTCATAAGCAGCAGTTCCAGCTGGCATTGAGCAGTCAGCACGATCCTTGAATACAGAAAGTGGAAGACTATCTCCTTCAAGTGAATCAATCTTATCAGCGATTTCACGAACAAACTTAGGACGAGAGCTATCAATAGTCTTAACCTCTGGAGTTAGGTTAGCCCATTCTGGCTTAACCTCGATCTCAACGATACGAGATTCACCCATATCAACAGCCTTGCAGTTCATATCTACAAGCTCTTGACCCTTCTTAGCATATGTCTTTTGAGCGAATTCCTTCATATGAGTCTTAGCTTCCTCATAATCCATAATTTGCTCATTTAGCTTAAAGAAGGCAGATTGCATAATAGTATTTACACCAAGACCTGGTCTGAATCCACACTCTAATGCAGCATGAGTTGCATCAATAATATATAGCTTAGCATGCTTCTTAGCAAGCTGAATCTTATAGCTATTTGGTAGTAAAGCTTCAATTCCATCCTTACCTGCAACAGTGTTAAGTAGGAATACTCCACCATCACGAAGGCCCTTAATCATATCGAACTTTCTTAAATATGCATCAAGAGAGCATGATACGAAGTGAGGCTTATTAACTAAGTAAGTTGAACGAATAGGGTTCTTAGAGAAACGAAGATGTAATCTTGTTGAACCACCACTCTTCTTAGAGTCATAGGCTGCATAGCTTTGAGAATAAAAATCAGTATAATCACCGATAATCTTAGAAATGTTCTTACAAGCACCTACAGTACCATCTGAACCAAGACCGAAGAATAATAATTCAGTTGTAGTCTTATCAGCAGTATCAATTGAATGCTTAACCTCAACATTAGTATGATCAATATCATCAATAATACCAACAGTGAAGTGATTCTTAGCCTCACCAGCTAGGTTCTCATATACGGCATTAATTAAATCTGGAGTTGTATCCTTTGAAGATAGACCATAGCGTCCACCAATAATAAGTGGCTTTTTAGCTGCATCATAGTATACACTCTTTACATCTAGGTAAAGTGGCTCGCCAACTGAGCCTTGCTCAATTGTACGATCTAGTACAGCAATTCTTTCTACTGTAGAAGGAATAGCCTTAAAGAAATACTTAGAGCTAAATGGACGGTATAGATGAACCTCAAGTAAACCAACCTTCTTACCATGAGCTGTTAAATAATCAACAACCTCACGAGTAGCTTGGCAAACTGAACCCATTGCTACAATAACATCAGTAGCTTCCTTATCTCCATAGTAAACAAATGGAGCGTAGCTTCTTCCTGTAACCTTAGAGATTTCATCCATGTATTTAGCTACGATATCAGGAACCTCCTTATAATGCTTAGCTTGAAGCTCACGAGTTTGGAAGTAAACATCGTCGTTTTGAGCAGTTCCTCTTTCCTTTGGATGAGTTGGGTTTAAAGCATTCTCACGGAATCTTTGAACAGCATCACGATCTAGTAAACGATTGAATACCTCATAATCCATAGGCTCAATTGTATTAACCTCATGAGATGTTCTAAATCCATCAAAGAAATGTAGGAATGGAATAGATGAAGAAATAGCTGCTAGGTGAGCAATTCCTCCTAAATCCATAACCTCTTGAACAGAGTTAGAGCATAGCATTGCAAAGCCTGTTTGACGACAAGCCATAACATCCTGATGATCACCAAAGATGGCAAGTGATTGAGCAGCAAGTGATCTTGCAGCTACATGGATAACACCTGGAAGGCATTCTCCTGCGATTTTATACATATTAGGTATTTTTAGTAATAGACCTTGAGAAGCGGTATAGGTAGTTGTTAGAGCACCTGCCTCAAGAGATCCATGCACAGTACCTGCGGCACCGGCTTCAGATTGCATTTCTACAACCTTTACTGGCATACCGAATAAATTTTTCTTTCCTTGTGAAGCCCATTCATCAACATATTCTGCCATTGGGGTAGAAGGTGTGATAGGGTAGATTCCAGCTACTTCTGTGAAAGCGTATGATACATAGGCTGCAGCATAGTTTCCATCAATAGCCATTCTTTTAATATCTTTTTTTTCAGACATATTAAATCCTCCTTAGAATATCTACACTCATTATTATAGACTCCTTTTTTACTTTTTTCAACATTATCGCCAAAAACTAAAAAAATAATTTTAAAATTCTTTTAATATCATTAATTTCATAACGCTTTTATATATAAATTAAATTCCTTTTCTTTTTTAACATGTCTAAAAAAGGAGTGGAAAAATCACTCCTTAAGTGCTAGGTCATATCCAAGCTCATCGATTAATTTAGCCTTATTTTTTCTTTTTATGATAAGCATCAACAAATTCTCCTTAAAAAGATGGGAATAAGCTTTTATTTTAGCCTTTTTCAAGGCTTTTAGTAAAATCATGTAGCTTTTATCCTTAAGCATAAAATCGCCAACTATGCTAATTGCTACAAATTTTCCCTTATTATCCTTATAATATGACTGATTATTTAATCTTATAAAGAGGTCATTATTTTTCTTTTTTGAAAGATAAATGACGGAAACAGCCCTTGGCCCATTTTCCTCAATTGGGACAATATTTGTGCCATCCTTAGCAAGCGATTTTAAAATTTTAGTCTTAACCTGATAATTTTTAGCAATCATTGCGGCTCTTTCAGATAAAACCTTACCTCCTGAAAGAGAAAGCTCAAGCATTTGGTCATACGAAATATTTTTTAAGCATAAATATCTTTTAGATTCTCTTGGATCGATTGTATAGACACCACTAACATCCGTATAAATTAAGCAATCTACATCAAATATCGCAGCTATAGCTAAAGCAGTTGTATCAGATCCACCTCTTCCTAGCGTTACAAAATCCTTATTACATATTCCTTGAAAACCTGTTATTACAATAACATCATATTCTAAAAATAAATCCTCAATTCTTCTTTTATCAATCATCTTAATTAAAGCATTACCATAATTAGAGCTTGCATAAATTCCTAAGCTATAGGCATTAAGGGATATAGCCCTAATACCCAAGCTAATTAAAGCTATCGCAAGCAATGAGGCATTAAGCATTTCTCCTGTTACAAGCATTTGATCAAGCTCACGAGCAGGTGGATTCTTAGCGATATCTGATGCACATGACAAAAGCTTATTCGTCATCCCAAAGGGCGCTGATACAACAACTATTTGCTTGTCAGGACACAAGGAAATACTTTGGGCTACCTGCTTTATTTTCGTGTTATTTGCCAGTGATGAGCCACCATATTTTTTTACAATCAATTATATCAACTCCAAAGAGCATAAAGCTCATCCTTAAGCCCCGTCTTCTCCTTTAAAGGAAGCCTTAAGGATCCTGCTGGCATATCTAAGGCATTCATTAAAGCCTTAATACCAACGGGATTTAAAGGACCTAAGCATTTTTCCATTAAAGCCTCATATTTTCTAAAAAGCTCTAAGGAAGCTTTATGCTCACCCTTATTGTATGATTCCATAATTTTTTTAATTATTTCACTTATCACATTAGACATCACACTTATTGTACCATCTGCTCCATAGACTAAAAAATCCATCATAGCTAAATCGTCTCCACAGTAGACCCTAAAGCTTGAAGAGCTAAGCCTACAAACCTCTCTTATTTTTTTAGCATCAGCGCTTGCAAGCTTAATACCCTTAATATTTTTAATTGTCATTAGCCTTTTTATCTCATCAAGGCTTAAATTATAATTTGTTCTTGATAAAACATCATAAATAATAATATCTTTATTAATAATTGAAGCTGCTTCCTTAAAATAAGCATAAAGACCATCAGGAGTAGCTTTATTATAATAGGGTGTAATAACTAAAAAGCTTTTAATATTTACTCCCTCATATAAGCTAAGCTCAGCCTTAAGGCTATTTAAATTATTAACACAAAGGCTTCCCATAAGCTCAATCTTATTACTTGCAAGGCTTGATACCTCGCTTATAATTTTTCTTTTTTCCTCATAGCTTAAGCAAGGCGCCTCTGAGGTCGTGCCTAAAAGTAAAAGCTTATCAGTCTTTTGTCTTATATGCATTAAAACAAGCTCTCTTAAGCCATGATAGTCAACCATATCATTCTTAAAGGGAGTAATTAGCGCAACTATATTTTCCATCAAATCACCATTTTATTTTATGCATAATGAAAAAAATCTCCACAAGGGAGATTAATTTCTATTTTAAAACAAAGTGGATATCCTCAAGGCTAGCGCTTGTAATTGAGGAATCATCATTTGAGATAATCTTATCAATAATATCACGCTTCATATTTTGAAGCTCAATAACTCTTTCCTCGATAGTATTTTCACAAATAAGCTTAACAACCTCAACATTACGCTTTTGACCAATCCGGTAGGCTCTATCTGTAGCCTGGGACTCAACCGCCTGATTCCACCAAGGATCCATATGAATTACCACATCAGCACCAACTAAATTTAAGCCTGTACCGCCCGCCTTTAAGGAAACCAAAAAGACCTTAATTTCATCACTTGCATTAAAACGATTAGCATATTCAATACGCTTTTCAGGCTTAGTTTCACCTGTTATCATAAAATATTTTAAATGAAGACTCTTAAGGATTTCTTCAATTAAATTTAAGCATTTAACAAACTGCGAGAAAATTAAAATCTTATGTCCCTCTTCTATATATCTAACAATAAGCTCCTTAAGCATTTGAAACTTTCCACCCTCAAATGACTCCTCCTTGAAGGTTCTTGGGTCAACACAAATTTGTCTTAGTCTTAAAATAAAAGGCAAAATATCAAAGGCCTTAGCCCCATTATTTAAGGCATTACGGGCCATCATTAGATGCGCATCATAAAGCTTTCTTTGCTCAACTGTCATTGGAGCCTGAATAATCGTTTCAAATTTAGAAGGTAAATCCTTCAAGACATTATTCTTCGTTCTTCTTAGCACAAATGGTGCAATCTTTTTGGCAATATGAGCAGGATAATTATCATTTGAATTATATTTAACCCTAAAGACAGGAAGCTCTTCAAAATAGCCTGGCATAACAAATTCAAAGATAGACCATAAATCAATTACATTATTTTCAATTGGCGTACCTGTTAGGGCAAACTTAGAGTCACCCTTAAGCTTCTTAACAGCTAGAGATTTTTCAGCCTGTACATTTTTAATATATTGAGCCTCATCAAGAATAATATATTTAAATACGATATCCTTATAAAGCTCAATATCATTTCTTAAGGAATCATAGGCGGTAATATAAACCAGCTTTTTATCTCCAGAAATAGATGATACTAAATCCTGACGAAGCTTAGTATTACCATAAATTTGCTTGATCTCAAGGTTTGGGGAAAACTTTTCAAATTCATTCTTCCAGTTAAAAATTAAGCTTTTTGGACAAACAATAAGACTTGGCTTAGCATCATCTGAGGATGTAATTAAGCTAATAATTTGTAGGGTTTTACCTAAACCCATATCATCAGCTAAAATACCACCCATGTGATATTTAGCTAAAATGGTAAGCCAATTATAGCCCTCAATTTGATAAGGACGAAGCTTAGCATTAAGGCCAGGAAGCTTAATACTTGCGTTTTTAAAGTCAGTTAGCTCATCAATCATTTTCTTTAAATAATCATCAATTTTAATCATATCCTTATGGGCATAGGCACATAAAGCCTGATAAATAGGTAAGGCAACTGATTCATAAGGATGCTTCTTATCAATATGAAGCTCATCCATAGCCACGGCCATTTCATCATCTTCCATTTGAACAATACGATTATTTTTAAGAAGAACATATTTTTTATGAAGCTTCATCGCCTGATAAAGCTTAAATAGCTCCTCCTCATCATACTCCGTATCCTCCATAAAGCATTCCATAATACCACTATGATATTGAATTTTAATCGTTGGCTTTTGGAAATTAACAACCTGATGATTTTGAATTGATTCTGACAAATAGACACTTGCAAGCTCTCTTAGATGTGAAAAATCCATCGCCATAAAATCAAAGATATGATCCTCTGCCTGACAAATACCATCCTCAAAGCCTAAGGATTCTAGATATGCTAAATACTCATCATATTTTCTTTGGTCCTGACTTTTAAATTCAGACTTATTAATATCAGCTCCATCATGCTTAAAGCTTTCCCTAACTGATAGGATTTTATTGCTATAATCAAAATAAGCAATAATTTCTAAATCCGAGATTTTAAAATTGTTTTGAACCATTGGCGAAACCTCAAGATAATTATTAACATAAGGATAAATTTCATCATTAAAGCGCTCAATAACCGGCTCTAGATTAATACCATTTAGCTTACAGGCTAAATTAATAAATTGACGGTATCTTGCATCAGGCGTTATTGTATAAACAATAAGCGCTTCCTTATCAACAATATATTGATTATCCCCAAGCTCAAGTACCGACTGATTCTCATTAAGGCCAAGCTGAAGCTCCATTTTATCATTTACTTCAACCTTAATCCTTTTGGGTCTTAAATCTAGGAACATATATTTTTCATCAAAATTAACATGCTCACCCTTTAATAAATCAATAATGTGGCTTGCTAAATCAGGTGTAGCCTTTAGCATCTTCTTATTTGCCATACTACTAATGGGAAATTCCATTAAAAGCTTAACAACCGCTCTATAGGGATCCGCTAAATTATCAAGACTATGGACAAAGCTAAAGAACTTTCCATAGCTTTTTCTTTCGTTTAGTCTAAATAATCTAATAAATTCTGTCACATCAGGAACAATATAAAGCTTATCTACACCAATTCTAAAGCTTAAATAAATTCCATCTCCACTAAATATAAATGATAACTCAAGATGAGCCTTAGCACTGACAGATACACTATATTTAGTAATATTTTTAGTAAAGTCATCAGCTAGTAGGTTAAAGCTATTAAGTATCATCCTACGATGCTTTTCCTGCTTATGCTCCTCACATAGCTTTCTAGCTTCACTAAACTTATCATTAAAGTTTTGCTTAATAAATGTATAAATAAAACATGGATATTCATAATTTACATAACAAATATCTTCTATATCCTCACCAGTTTCGTTATGTTCTACCTCTAAGCATATATATTTTCCTAATATCGCAAGACCATAAAAAAGCTCATCTGTTCTCTCATCAACATAGATAAAGGGCTTCATATAGGAAAATAAATCTACCTCATCAATATTAAGATAATTATTTTTTGAAAGCTCAAGAGAAGATGTATCAAGAATGATTGCATTATCATATAGGCGTCTGGCTTTATATAGGCTCTTCATTTGATCTAAGGTATAACAAAGAGCTCTCGTATTAGGATGTTTTCTAATTTCATCTAGCCATCTAGTAGAAAGATAGGAATTAAGCTGAAGCACAATTAGTGCTCTTACAATTATCTTATCGCTAAATTTTCTTTCCTGATTTTCTAAAGCATAGCTTATAGCAGCTCTAACACCCTTCTCTATTTGACTTTCAAGATAAGAATTAGGAGCATAATCATATAGCGCCTTATCAAGATATCTATCATTTGAAATATTTTCAAGTATCTCCTTTTGCATATCAGGCTCTAAGGATTTAACTAATTGATTATAATAAAAATCCTCTAAATTAGGATTATTTATCATTTCCTTTTTATCATCTAAGCTTATATTTTGACAGACCTCTTCTATGATCTTTCCAATTAACATCCAGGAGTTTTTATTAAGGTCGCGATTATTTACATATTCAATGATTTTTTTAAACAAATCATTAAAATAATAATATAAAATAACGGTCGCCTGTCTATCACTATCGCGGACTTCATTATCGTATAGCCTAATCATTTTTTCATATCTTTTAATAAAGTCTAAGGCTGTCATTTTAAAGCGTGACAGTCTTAAATTATTAACCGCCGACACATATGAAGCATAACGATTTTTATCAGCCATAAAGCCCGCCGTAATCACCTCAATGACATAAGCGCAATCAGGCTCTTCATTTAAAAGATAAACTACCTTATCCATTTCCTCTTGACGTGAGGCCTTAATAAATTGCTTAATATGATGATAATCAAAATAGTCATCATCTAATATTTGATCAAGATAGAAGCTAAGATTTTGATTTTCTGAATCAAATGAGCTAAGCATTTCCTTAAGATATTTTAAGGCTGCATAGCCATGGATACAATCAAAGGTGTCAATACATGAGCAGATGGTTGTAGCTTTACCATTTACAAATTCAATATCAATTTGATTTTGATAATTATCAAAAAGCGTAAACTTATTTTGTTCCTCATTATAGGAAACATTAGTAAAGCTAAAGTCTGCTAAATTCTCATTTTCGTAGCTGCCATTTTCAAATTGACCTTCAATAATGTAAATTGCGAATGTATCATTTATAATATTAATTTTACTTCTAATTATACTTTTTTCGCTTATACCATCAAAGCTAATTTTAACAATATCAGCCCTAATTGATTTTACAATTCCAAAGCCAAAGCTTTTATGAAAGCCAACCATATTTCCACCTACTTAATTTCTAATATTTTTAATATCTCCTTTGCAGCCTCATCATACGACGTGTTATAAACAACATAATCACATAATGAAATATTACTTTTTTCTGAATCAATCGCAAGAATACGATTAGTTTTATCCTCAATCGTTGATTTTTTCTTTAAAATTGATTCAATTAAGGTTCTTCTATCTCTTTTAATATAAATCATTAGAACATTATCAAAATGGCATTTTAAAGTCATTGCCCCACAAATGTCCATTGTCGTTAAAACATTTTTACCTGAGTTTAAAATCTTAACGATATCATCCTTTTTAGAGCCAAAGCCATGTCCGGCATACATAGTTGATTCAAAAAGCTCATTATTATCAAGAAGCTTTCTAAATTCTTCGGGAGTAATATAATTATACCAATCATTTTCCTTAAGGCTAGTGGGGTCCTTAGTTGTATATGATTGAAGCTTTTCAAGCTTATCAGTCATTTTAATAAGTCTTCCGGCAACCTTTGTTTTACCAGATCCTGATGGTCCTACAAGACAAACAATTGAAGGGCTTGATAGGGTCTCTACCTCTAAATAGGAATTACTTTTTACTATAACCTCAAGTAATTTTAAAAATTCATCATAATTATTGACTGCAAGCATACCTGTAGCGTCCTGATTCCAGGGTCTACGCATTAAAATAGGATACTTAGCATTTGATTTAAAGACGTTATGCATTCCATCATCAAATAAAACATCAACATTAATTTTATCCTTACGGCTTCCCATATAAATATTTTCAACGGGAATTTCAGGGAATTCCTTCATCAAACGCTTAGCTCTTATTCCCATAAACTCAGGTGGTATTGATGTTGAAATAAAAACCTCTGCTATTTTAGTTAGCTTCTTAACAAATTCCTTAGCACCTGCAATAACCGGCTGATTTTCATAGAACTCAGCTTGATTAAAATATTCAAATATTACATCAGCTCGACTGCCTAGCTTTCCCCATCTGTTCACCTCATAAATACTAATTGGTGGATCAAATTGGTATTTTTCGTTAGCCAATTTAATGGCATAAGGTATACACTCAAGAAGTAAATCATCTACGTCGAGTGCAACTGACATCCTGTAATGTCTATTCATTTTTATCACCCATTTCCTCTAAATAATTATTAATTTCCTCTAATGATTTGGTAAGCTTATTAATATCTATGTCTAAGGACTTAAGCGAATAGGAAAGAATAGTTTCATGAAATGCTAAATGACTTTCTAAAACGGGAAGGCTTTTGCTAGTAATATCAATTAAAACCTTTCTTTTATCTAAATCATCGTTAACACGCTTGATATAGCCCTTTTTAATTAATTTATCCACACAAATACTAAATGTACCCGGAGTAATTTTAAGCTTGTGAGCTAGCCCTGTAATTGATTTATCCCTGGCATTACTTATAGTATCTAGTGTATGAATTTCGCTTAAGGTTAAATTAATATGCTTTTTCTTTAAAAATCCTTCTTCTTCTATTTTGATATTTTGATATACTAATGTTAATACATCGTTTAATTTTTTCAGTTCAATCTTCATCCTAACACATCCAAAATCATTATATTAATAATATTATACGTTAAAGTGTCAAGAATTGCTAGAAAATATATCAATTTTAAGGTATAATTTAATTAGAGTCCAAAGAAAGGAATTTTAATATGGAATTATTAGAAAGATTTTTAAAATACGTTAAAATTGATACAATGTCTGACGATACAACAGGCTTAACTCCATCAACTGACAAGCAATATACTCTTGCTAATATCCTTCATGATGAGCTTGTAGCTTTAGGCTTAACTGCTCTTGTTAACGATAAGTGTACTGTTTATGCAACCTTAAAAGCGAATGCTGAAGGAATGGATAAAATTGGCTTACTAGCCCATATGGATACTATTCCTGAGGTAAGTGGCACTAATGTAAGGCCTCAGGTAATTGAAAATTATACTGGCGGTGTTATTAAGCTTGGTAATGGTGAGGTTCTAGACCCTAATCAATTTGAAGCTTTAAAAAAAGAGCTTGGTCATACACTTGTAACAACAAGTGGCAACACAGTACTAGGCTGTGATGATAAGGGTGGAATCGCCGTTATTATGACGGTTCTTGAGGAAATCATTAAGGAAAATTTACCACATGGTGAAATTCATGTAGCCTTTACTCCTGATGAGGAAATTGGTACTGGTATTCTTTCATTTGATACTGATCTTTTCCCAGTTGATTATGCCTATACTATTGATGGTGAGGAATACGAAGAATTTTCATATGAAAACTTTAACGCTTCTTCTGCAACCGTAAAAATTAAGGGATTCGAAATTCATCCGGGCGCAGCTAAAGGTAAAATGATTAACGCAGCTAAGGTCGCAATGGAATTTGCAAGCCTTCTTCCTCAGGCTGAATGCCCTGAATATACAGATGGTTATGATGGCTTTAATCATTTAACCGAAATTAAGGGTAATACCTCAGAGGCTACAATGCACTATATTTTAAGAAATCATGATAGTGCAAAGCTTAAAAAGCAAAAGCAGGATTTTGTAAATGCTTATTCCTTCATTAACAAGAAATATGGCGAGGGTACTTGTATTCTTGATATTACTGATTCATACCGTAATATGAGAGAAATCATTGATAATGATATGCGATCAGTAAATAAAGCCCTAAAGGCTTATCGTGAGGAAGGTATCGATGTAAGGGTTGTACCTACGCGTGGAGGTACTGATGGAGCTAGACTTACATTCATGGGTATTTGTACTCCAAATATCGGAACTGGTGGATATAACTGTCATGGTATTCATGAATATGCAGATATAACTGAAATGAGTAAAATAGTATCGCTTGTAAAAAGAATTTTAACAACAAAATAAAAATGAGGATGTAGTCGTTAGATTACATCCTTAGTTATTTTTTTGAAATATACAGCTTACATCCAAGGAATCAACCAAATTAAAAACGAAATTTCAAAGCTTACTAAATTAGCTAAAAAAGCATAAAGTATAACTAATAAATGATGCTTTAATTTTATTTTACAATATCTTTTATATATTATGCTCTCAATCAATGTGATAGCCACTTCTATTAGAATATAATAAATCCAAAGAAATATATTCTTACCTTGATTAATATATCCAAAGGTTAACAATAAATTTAATAGCACCTGAGTTATAGCATTGACAATTATAATTATAATTATTGATTTTTTATCAAACTTAAAGGGAATTGCAATTAATAATTCAATTCCAATTGTAATTATAAGACGAACAATAAAAAATAAGATATTTAAAAAAACAAATTTTATACCTTCAGATTCCATTTCAAACTCATTACCATTTATTTTAGAAAAATCATAATGATAATATGAATTAAAAGCGTAATTATTAATCTCATTTGAAAAATAAGCTTTATCATTTAATATATCATAAACAAGAAGCTTATAATTATTTATTGGGTATAAGTATCCCGTTTTAAAAATTATTTTATTGGTATCATAATAGTTTAGAGCAATATCAAGTAAATAAAAGTAATCTGGAAGTACAACCTTTTCATCTACTAAACGCAAGCTTTTTAAATTAATGTAGTCAACATTATTTTCATATTTTTTATAATTAACATGCGGCCCCCATCTTTCACCTTTATAAATTATGCATACAATATAATCTGATTTTTCTAAATTAAATAAAGTATATTCTGCACGTGGTTTAGGCCCCGTATCAGCCTTTACAGCTGGTGTCACTATTAAAAATGCAATAGCAATCAAAAATACCAAATAAATTCTTTTCATCTTCTAATCCTTTCAAATATAATTAATAGCTTATATTTGTATTGTATCATATTTTAAAAAAACGAACCATATTTCTATGATTCGTATTTAATATTAATTAGTTATTCTCTTCCTTTTGATGAGCATCATATTTCTTACGCTCAACAGTATCCAGAATCTTCTTACGTAAACGAATATGATTTGGTGTAACCTCAACAAGCTCATCATCATTAATAAATTCAAGGCATTGCTCCTGTGTCATAATGATAGGTCTCTTTAATACGACAGTCATATCCTTATTTGAAGAACGAGTATTTGTTTGCTGCTTAGCCTTAACAACGTTAACAGCCATATCCATATCACGGCCTGTTTGACCAACAATCATACCCTCGTAGATATCCTCACCTGGTTCAATGAACATTTGTCCACGATCCTCTAATTGTCCTAAGGCATAAGCTGTAGATTGACCTTGAGCCATTGAAACTAATACTCCAAATGGACGCTTTGCAACACTCATAGATTCCATTGGACGGTAATCAATAAATGAGTGAGACATAATTCCATAACCCTTTGTAACAGTCATGAAATCAGTATTAAAGCCGATTAAGCCACGAGATGGGATTTCATAAATAATTCGAGCCTGAGCCTCAGTTGTGTTTTCCATATGCTGCATGATACCCTTACGGTTACCTAAAAGCTCAATTACAGAACCAATAGTATCCTGAGGAGCATCAATTACAACCTCTTCATAAGGCTCACATGTAACACCGTTAATTTCCTTTAAAATAGCATGAGGACGAGATACCTGAAATTCATATCCTTCACGACGCATATTTTCAATTAAAACAGATAAATGAAGCTCACCACGACCAGAAACTACCCATTCCTCAGATCCACCAAGACGTTTAACCTTAAGTGAAACATCCTTTTGAACCTCACGCATTAGACGGTCTTCAATCTTTGATGCAGTTACAAGCTTACCATCACGTCCACAAAATGGAGATGTATTTGTACCAAATGTCATTTGAAGAGTAGGCTCCGTTACATCAATTGGAGGAAGTGGATCCTCTTGTCCGACTGGACAAATTGTTTCACCTACTGAAATATCCATAAGACCAGCGATGGCAACAATTTCACCAGCACCAGCCTCTTGAAGCTCAATACGATCAAGACCTAGGAAGCCATAAAGCTTTTGAATCTTAAATTGCTTAACTGAACCATCAAGACGGCAGCAAGAAACAGTTTGACCATTCTTAACTGTACCACGAACAATACGTCCAATACCAATACGACCAACGAAATCATTATAATCTAGAAGTGCAGGCTGGAATTGTAAAGGTGAATCAACATCTCTTGAAGGAGATGGAACATAATCAATAATAGTATCTAGTAATGGTCCCATACCTTCCTTTTGTGTAGAAACATCAGGAGATAATGAACATGTATTATTAATTGCGGAAGTGTAGCATACTGGAAATTCTAGCTGAGAATCATCTGCACCTAACTCCATTAATAGCATTAATACCTCATCGATAACCTCTGCAGGTCTTGCAGACGGCTTATCAATTTTATTAATTACAACAATTGGCTTATGACCAGCCTCTAGTGCCTTCTTTAAAACGAAACGAGTTTGAGGCATTGTACCCTCATAGGCATCTACTACTAGTACGACACCATCAACCATTGACATAATACGCTCAACCTCTCCACCGAAGTCAGCATGTCCTGGAGTATCAAGAATATTAATTTTTACATCCTTGTATGTAATTGCTGTATTCTTTGCAAGAATTGTGATTCCACGTTCACGTTCAATCGCATTTGAATCCATTACGCATGTATCTACAACCTGGTTATCTCTAAATGTATGTGAGCTCTTTAAAAGGGAGTCAACTAATGTAGTTTTACCATGGTCAACGTGTGCGATAATTGCGACATTTCTAATTTCCATAAATATTGTCCTTCTTTCTTATATTTAACCTTAAAAATTATAGCATATTTTTAAATATTTAGTCTATGAAAGCGTTATTCATTTACTTATTTTTTAATAATAATTAAAGGTGTTTCCATTTCATTTTTAGTAATCCCGGCATGAGCGGATTTAAAATGAAGGCTTTTATCCTTAGAATCAACATATTCAAAATGTAACTCATTATTAGCTATCGCAATAAAATCTCCTAAAAAATCATCCAATCTTTGATTATAGCCATATTTTTTGATATCACCTAAAAAGCCTAAATTTAAAAATTCCTCTTTTGTATATAAATCATAATAATCACTAAAGTAATGATTAAATTGATTTTTAAATTTCCTGTGGTATCCATCCTTAACCTTAAAGCATAGGCTTCTTCCCTCGTTTGCAGGAATACGCTCAAGCATTGAATATAATTCCTCATATTTATAAAGCTTAGTATTAATAACATTTTGATGTCCATGATCAGCTGTAATAATAACTAAGGTATCTGAATCAATATCAGCTAGTCCAGCCTTAATAGTATCATTTAATTTCTTAATTTGCATATTCGCCTCTAAAGAAGCTACACCATATAAATGAAGGGTTGAATCAGGCTCAGCCCAATAGGCATAGCTAAATGTTCTTTCATGGGCCTTTTTAAAGGCCTTAAATCCCTTTAAAAGCTCATCTAGGCTTTCGTAGCCATTAGGCTTAAAGGAAGGCTCTAAATCAATTGCATCTACACCTAGAGAATAAAAGTATTCATCATAAGGCATAAGACTCTTTTTAAGATTTATACCTGTTCCTTCCTTCGTTAAATAATTTTCCCCAGTAAATAATACAAGATTACGATTTAGCTCGCTTATATAATTTTCCCAACCAAGCCAAGCAGTTTCCAGGGCAAGCTTACCACTTGAGCTACATGGTATAGCACAGGCTGTAGTAGGTGGGAATACCGCGCTTACCGTTTCCTTTAAATTATCATATAAAATATCTCCAGACTTAAGGGCTTTTCTTATGATATATGGTCCTAAGCCATCAAGAATTAAAAAAAGGACATGCTTATATTCTTTATCTAAATATTTATCAAGCTTTGCTGATGAGGGATACTTAGATTCCTTACCATAATATTTTTGAATTGATGAAGCTAAATTTACCATCGAATTTGTATAATCAGGCACCAGCCTTGAGGATGGTATTTTATGATTAAAAACACTAAGCTTTATTTTTTTATTTTCCTTTTGATAGATAAAGCAT
>ULJW01004970.1_pt1 | contig 18895 bp, 13 predicted proteins | sample 1950991 | NCBI WGS metagenome assembly ULJW01 (sample SAMEA4835484, study PRJEB28245) | human gut metagenome | biome: gut microbiome; material: fecal sample | place: Denmark | collected 2008 | reverse complement strand
CACCTGCGTTGGCGCTGTTGTTGGCGCTACGGTTGGCGTTGGCGTCATGGTTGGGGTTACTGTCGGAATCGGCTGTTCTTCACCCACCAAAAGCACTCGCGATATACTCTTGCCGGTTTTCGAATGGGTCAGCGTCAATGTCAGTTCACCCTTACAGTTCTCCCAGTCGTATATACATACAATCACCTGATTATATTGGCTTTGCCCCTCGTTAATACACTCCTCATCCCAACTGCAGAAAGCCGCTTCCTCTAAATCAACCGCTTCCCCGTTTTCCTTCGTCAATGCCAAATCGTAATCATAAAAAAGTTCCTCAAACGTTGGCTTATAAACCGTACCATCTGCCTTTTTAAATTCAACCGGATAATAATATTCTTTTCCCTGCTGACTGATCACAGATTTTTTATCTGCATCTCCAATCCAATAAAAGTCATCTGCGTCCTCATTTTCCAGTTTTCCAATGATCCAGGAATATATTTCTTCGGTTTTCTTTTTATTTAATTGAAAATTTGTATACTGCGTGCCCTCAATTGTAAAATTCCCACTCGAAGAGGCCTTTGCCTGTATGTAACTATGATTCTCCACAAATCTCGCCATATATTCTGAGCCATTTACGTTTAATTTTGTTAGACCATAGACTTCTCCTTTTATCTCAAGTGTAGTATCATTTCCAACCAAAACGGAGCCACATGTTTGATCCTCGCCGGCTACCGTTACACCGGTAAAATTGTTTGCAACACTCGGATTCGTTGACATTTGTCTGAGATCAAGCACCGCATTTTTCTCGCAAAAGACGTTATTTACGTTAAAATCCGCCTCCTTAGGAAGCGTGATCCGCGACTTTTCTGCTATCGTGAGATTATTGATACCGGAAAATGACAGGGTATCAATATGAGCCCCCGCTTTCACATTAACATTCAACTCACCTATCAGATCCGTCTTGTCAAAATCCGTTACATTACTATCCTTTCCCAGTGTAACATTTACATTTCCTGTCAATGTATGACCATCGGCACCCGCTGCATGAATCTCCGTGTCTACCAATTTGGAATCCAGTTCTATATCCACTTTGTCTTGTTCGGAATCGCGATAATAATCTCCTGCATAAATTGCAGCTATCTTAGTCTGGGATATGGGATTGACCACTTTAATCGTTGTGTGGCTTCCCATCTTTCCTTCCTCTCCCTGGTACGCGCCACCGCTGATCAATGGCCTCACATCGTCCTGCAATGTACTGGTTCCTACTCTCGTATCTACCGCATCCAACACCAGCGTATGTCCCGCCGCATAAATTGTTGTCCCACGTGCATTTCCTGCCTGCGGCACCATATGCAGCCACATATCACGAAACGTAACGTCCGCTCCCAGCTGAATCATACTGCGTATTTTCAAACCTGCTGACGTATCTGAACCAACAATCGTGATATCTTTATCAATAAATAATGGTTTCGGAGATTCGTCTTCGTACGTCTCGTATTTGGTGTAGGAGACTTCACCCATAAGTACAAGTGTCTGTCCCGTCTGAATCTGCTTCAAGGCCGTACGTATATTTTGATACGGTCTTTGGGCGGTTCCGTCACCTTCCGTAAGACTACCTTCTCCATTTTCCACATAAACCTTAACTTCATCTGCTGCATCCGCCGCCTTAATGTCCATTGGAGCAGCTTGGTTCATAATTAACATTAAAATCAAAAATAATACACTTAATTTTTTTCTCATATCACATTTCCTTTTCTAGAGTTATAAATTTACTTTGCTTCAATGTATCAATCAACAGCACATCCGCAGGCAGCCAATCAACAAAATCCAATTCTTCTCTTGTCAGCCATCTTGCCGCCTCATGCTCTTTCAACACCAAGTTCCCTGACTCAATTTCTGCCAAAAAACAATCCATCGACAAATGGAACGTAGGATAATCATATTCTATCGTATCAATAAGACTTCCCACCTTGATTTTGGTATCAAGTTCTTCCTGTATTTCTCGTTTGAGTGCCTCTTGCGGCGTTTCTCCCGGCTCAATTTTTCCACCGGGGAATTCCCAGCCTCCTTTAAATTCTCCATATCCTCTCTGAGTCGCAAAAATGATTGGTTGTCCCTGTTTATTTTCAGCCTTGATAACGGCCGCTACTACTCTTATTATTTTCATCTAATTCACCTTACCTTTCCGAAAAATGAGTTAGTATTGAACTACTGCCATTAACTTCTACTCATTTATAATATATTCATATAAATCTTCACGAACCGGAACATCGAGATGCCACTCAATCTCTACTGCCGTTTTACTTGTATTTGACATAACAAATTCCTTGACATTCCCGCTGGCATGCATATACCCCAGATAATAAAATTCCTTGGAAATCTTATCATCCTTATTTTTACGAACAAACAAATGAACCTGTATCCCTCTTTCCTCAGCATGAAGAAAATTCTGAACATCTTCCGACTGAATACTTCTACCTGATTTTGATATTGCAATCAAACGGTTGCTGCTGATAAAATGATCCTCGTATTTTGTAGTATCGCTGATATCCTCCGATTTATCGTAATTGATAAATACCGGAAATGTCTTTGTCTTTTTGTCAAACTTATATCCACCAATATTTAACGGAACTTCATTCGTTTCCCAGTTCAGCAATCGACATACATCCTCATATGTATATTTCTGATATAGGACAAAATCTGTTTCTCGATATGTATGGGAAAAGTCACGTTCATATCGGCTAATCCCAAAATCAATCAGCTCCTTCAAAATACCATAAAACTCTTTGTTCGCAAGCATTACTTCAAAAGACTTCGACACATGATAATCTGTCCCTTTTTGATCGTCCTTTTCAAGAAAAATACAATCAGAGTATGTCTTTTTACTTGCACCGGCAGGAAATTGATTTGTCATAATATTTACAATATTATCTTTCTGTTCCTGGCTTATCTGCAAGCCATAATTCTTATGCAATTCTTTCTGTAGTCCAGAAAACAGCGAAAATTCATGTGCATATCCAAGCATTCGATCCAAAAGTTTTAATTCCTGAATTCTCTTTCCATTGGCAAGTTTTTTTGATACAAATTCAATAACCTTTTCCTCTTCCGGCGATAATCTCTCAGTATAGTCCTTCTCATATTTTTCCAAAAATTTATAGTAGCTTCCCAGGCTATTATTATCAAAAATCCGAAGAACATCCATTTCCCCATAATCGTCAAAATCCTTTAATTTCGGAATTCTTCCCAGCTTATTTTTAAGATTTGTGTAATTCTCCTTAATCAATTTTATATCACTAAAGTTCGCTCCATCCACTGCTGCAAAAATACGCTTTCTGCTAATCTCATCAAAGTGAATCGTACTTGCTCCCGGAATCACTCTTCCGCCTTCCAATAAGTATCTGCGAATATTGTCTTTGTTGTAGCTACGATCACCGGATAATGCGATTGGAATCATAAAGTTATTCTTATAATTTCCAATGAAATCGAGAATCACAACATATTCCTTCTGTGGTGCCTTTCTAAGGCCACGCCCTAATTGTTGAATAAAAACAATTGGAGACTGTGTCGGCCGAAGCATAATCACCTGATTCACCTCTACAATATCCGTGCCTTCAGAGAAGATATCAACTGTTATGATATAGTCCAAATAATCCTCATTTCCCGATTGTACATCCATTGTTAAGCGATCAATCGCTTCCAACCTTGTTTTCTCTGGATCAGCGCCACTTAATGCAATCGTTTTCCATCCGCACTCATTAAATTTTACAGATAATTCTCTTGCCTCTTCTATTCTGCTGCAAAAAATCAACCCCTTCACACGATCCCCGGAATATCCATAATATTCAGACTGTTTCATTACATACTTCACACGCTCATCACTTGTTAAATATCGAAAATGCTCCAGCTGTTCTTCCTTTGATTTTCCCTGATCGGAAACCATTGCCAAATCCGTAATACCAAAATAATGAAAGGGGCACAACAAATCTTCATCCATCGCCTGTTGCAACCGGATCTCATATGCAATATTATAATCGAATACTTCGTATATATTTCGTCCTTCTATATTGTCATCCCTTTTATCAGGAGTTGCTGTCATTCCAAGAGTAAATTTCGGCGTAAAATAATCCATGACTTTTTTATAACTGCCAGCACTTGTATGGTGTGCTTCGTCATAAATACATGCATCAAAATAATTCCTCGAAAATTTATCTAAATGCTCCTGCCTGCTCAATGTCTGTACCGTTGCAAACACAAAATCAGCATTATAATCGTGATCTGTTCCCGACACCAATCCCGTTCGAATATTATTTCCAAACACCGTTTCAAAAGAGGTCTTTGCCTGCTTTGCAATCTGATTCCTATGTACCAAAAACAGGACACGTCGGAATCCCAATTCACGCATAGCAAAAGCAGAGGCATATGTCTTTCCAGTACCTGTTGCTGAGATTAACAATGCCTTGTCCACACTTTTATTTCTAAGCTCCAGTAAATTATAAATAAATGCTCTTTGCATCGAATTCGGTTGTAAGGTATATGACTCAATAGAAGGAATTTCCTGATTTTTTGCAATTTTCTTTTGCTCTGCAACCATTTTATCAAACAGTTGCTTTTCTTTATATTTTCTTCGATAATCCTGAATAAATTCATCATAAGTTTTCGTAAATTCCACTGAATTCCACAACTTATCAAACTCATCCAAAATAGAAACCAGCATTTCACCTTTGTCCGTAGACACAAGCTTTGTATTCCACTCCATATTGCGCGTCAACGCATCCTGCGTCAGATTAGAGCTACCAATAATAAAACGATATTCTTCCTTATTCTGAAAAATATATCCCTTCGTATGAAATCCATTTCCTGCCCGTTCCGTCTGATACATGCGCAATTCCACGTTGGAAAGCCCCGCCAATGTATCCAACGCCACCGGATCACTAAACGTAAGATAATCCGTTGTCAAAATTCGCCCCGGAATTCCTCTCCTCTCCAGCTCCTTCAAAGTCTGCAACAAAGGCGTAATGCCTCCTCTGGTAATAAAAGCAACACTGATCGTAAAACTATCGCATTTGCACAGCTCGTCCTCAATGGCAGAAAATACCTTCTGCCCATCCTTATTATTGTTGTATATAAATTGTGGCCGATAGGCCAGATTGGAATTTGTGTTACTGTTAATAAAGGCTGTGTTAAAGCCAGATTGGAATTGTATTATCTTATCGTTGGTCATTGTGATTCCTTTCGTGGGAAATTCAGAAAGTTTTTGTTTTATTATAAATCAAGGGATACCCATTTACAAGGTCAAAGTCTTGCTTGCCGTTCCCTACCCACCATAATTAGAGCCTCACTTGTTGGCATTTGTTTTAATCCAAACAGACTGGATTATGGAGTTATTATCTTATACTCTCCTTTTTCGCTCCAACTGCAACCATATTCACCACATTGGACAAAAACGCCATCGCAAGCACCATAACAAATATCGCAACATCCTTTGCGCTTTTCAACGGCATTAATGTAATGATCGAAATCGCCAATATGGCATTAATGATCAGGATAACGATCATTCTCTTTTCAAATTTCTTGTAGTCACCCTCCAGCTCCCCAAGCACTTTCGTCATATTCTCATCTGCCACTTGCTTGAGCTCATCCATTTCCACGCGCTTTCCGGCCAAAATTTCATTAATACTGATCCCATAAATATCGCTGAGCAAGATCAACGATTCCACCGGCGGCATATAATTCCCCGTTTCCCATCGGGATACGGTCTTATTGGTAACGCCAATCCGTTCGCCCAACTGCTCCTGTGTCATATTGTTTTCTTTTCTCAGTTCCTTCAAAAAAGAGCCAATCATTTTTGTATCCATATCAGATACCTCCTTTTCCGCTTGATGTACTGAGCATAGCATAATGGCAGAAAGATTTCCTCCCCATAAACAGCGAATCAAGGGAAAACAGGGGGATTTCCCATAAAAAGAGAGCTGTCATCAGTATCTGCTTTTTCATCTCCCAGTGGTCACTATATCCACTTCTGCATATGAGATCATTGGTATCTTCTTAAGGCCATTGCCTCTTCTCTCCATATATTTCAACCTACTGAATATATCAACCAATATCGGATTCCTTCTTTTGGATGGAATTTTCAATAAATCTTTTCCTATTATTTTACATATATTTGGTGCTTCATCATGGATAATATCTATTTAAAATATTTTTTAATTTAGCACCTATCATCTCCATTAGATGAAAAAACTTTTTTTCGTTTTTATTTTTTAAAATGTTTCTTTCATAAAATTCATTTACAGCATTTATCAACTCATTATCCATCCATTCTATAACATAATCGGCCTTCCAAATAGACTTTTCCTTTAGACTATTAAATAACTCCAACATTAGAAAACCTGATTTTTTAAAATCATAATCCAATTCCCAATATAAGTTTAATTTTCGATTAAAATTATCTATTGGTTCAACTGTTAATATTGCTGCAATTTTACGGTCTGCCTCTCCTTCTATTTTGGGTATAATATAAAGTCTATTTTCTGTCACCACATTAAAAATATTCCACTTATCGTCCATTTCATTTATCCATTTATGTTTTCGAGCAAAATAAAGTATCTTTTTCCAACAATCTTGATCTATTACCTTTCGGTAATATCAGCATATCTTCTCTCATATTCATTCTGGTCAAGTGCCATCCGGCTGTTCTCTGCTCTGGCTGTCTGCATCTGCTCTGCAATGATTATACATTACTCCGCCCACAAATAGAGCCATTTGATAAAACAAATGCCGGAAACCCGCATAAATACAGGCTTTCGGCATTTTAATCTGTTATTCAAACTCAATTACGACACCCATATATTGTGCTTTGTCACTTCATTAAAGCAGGTATTTTGTATATTCAGCCTGCTTATTCCAGTGATTTTTTGAGTTCGCGGGATTTTTTGCTTACATTTTGCTGACAGTTTTTACAAAACGTAAGCCTTTAATCTTGTTATTAAGCGTTATATTTTTTTAGAAAATGAATATACTATATAAGGCAACCATTATAAACACAGTTATGTGTATGACAATTATAAAAGTTGGTCATTATCTTTTATAATTAAATGACCTGTTGGTGAAAACCCAACATAATGGTTGCTATTTTTTTACAATACGATTCTTGGCCTGCAATATTTGTATTTTCTTCTTATCATCTTGTCCGAAAAACTTATCAGCTACATGTTGAGCCTTTCCATTTAACACAATTTCATGATTCAAGAAATATTTTCTTACTACCATAGCTACCATGTTTTTTAGCATATCAGAGTCTACAGAATCATACAACTTTTCTGCTTTTACTGAAAAATTATAGAAATTTCCATTATTTTCTTCCATCATTATATTTTGTAGCATATAATTTACGTTATCCTCATATGAAAATTTATTTAACTCATCCACACCTTTTCCTACAGAAGCTGTACAAGCAACAAAATCATAAATACTAAGAATATATACCATCGCCTGTGTTTGTAAGGATTTTTCCAGCATATCTTTTGTAATCAACATACCTCTCTTAGTTTTTGGATTCTTGCTTAAAATTTCATCAATCAATCGGTCTATATTTTGGTCAACGTCCTTTAACATAAAATATAACAGCTTATTTGGATAAGTATAAAGCATTTCAACGACAGTCTTCTTTTCATCCCCCTTTAGTATATGTCTAAAATTAGGAAGTATTTTTGCAACCAACTCCAAATAGCTTAATGATTTTGAAATCTTATTGCTAAATGAATTTACTTTTGATTCATCATAAGAATATAGACTTTCTGCATTTTTCCGCTTTTCTTCAACAATATTTTTTTCAACCTCATTCTTCTTTTCTATATTCTTTTTCTTTTCTTTCGTATCTGGCATTGATCGTTTTATATATGGCACTGTCCTTCGAGATAAAAATTCGATGTTACTCTTTTCAAAGCTAAATTCATCCCATTCGTCCATTAATCCAATCATACTTTCCATAATCGGATATAGGATTTTAACGTTGCTAGTAATGTATGAAAGGAATAATATAATATCTCCATTTATTTCAAAGCAAATATTATCCAGTATGTACTTTAATTCTTCCACACATTTTCCTTCATTTAATCCTCTGTTTAAATGTAAAGCTGTAAAATATGCTAATAAGTTTTCGTCACAAAATTCTATTCCAAATTCGTTCGGAACTTCTTTTATAATATTAGATTTAATCGCAATATCATACACCATCTTAGGATTTAAGTCATTATCATACCTTTCGTTGTATTCATTAATTGTTGCTTCAAATTCCTCTACTGGAAGCGGATACTTTTTATTAAAATGAATATGATGAGCAACAAAATCAAGAGCAACTAATATTTCATCAACATTTTCTTGCTTTGTATTTTGAGCGATTCTAAACGTAATATTTGCTTCAAAAACCTTGCTGAAAACATTGTTATCATTTTGAGTTTTCAAAAACGAAAAATTTAAATAGTAATTTACATATTGGTGTATAAAATCTGGATTAAGCTGGAAATACCTAATTTGATTAGTGATTTCCTCATTAATTTTATATACAGTGTCGCTTGTACAAGAAGACTTCTTATCGTCAAACGCTCCACATACCTTTTCAATCAGCTCTGCCCTTTTAGCATAGTAAAATGGACAAATTTTCAAATATAAAACTTCTTTTTCTTCTAACTCTTCTAATGCCTTTTCTTTTATATTAATATTCCAGTCAACACCACACAGCAAAATAATATGTCCGAACTGATTTTCATATTCTTCAATGAACGAATCCCATTTCTCTTTGTTTACCCTATCATTTCTATCAACAATAAGAACCTTTTTTTCTTTGTCTAATTGCAAATATTCATCACAATCCGTATCTTGTCCAAATTGTTCTTCAAGAGCATATTTTAATATATTTCTATTACTTTTTGCACCAAAACTTTCTTCTGTGAGCGACAACGTAACATATTCATTCGCTAACACTAAGCACAAATACTTCGCCAATGTTGTCTTTCCAGATTTCAAACTTCCCTCTATAGTAATTCGAGAATTTGAATTGAAAACCTCCATAAATTTTTCTTCTGTAGTTATATTTATAGTATCTAATTGACCATTCAAATTCTTTGCTTCAAGTGATGGAAAAACAAAGTAATCCAAATACTTTTCACCCTCTCGTTGTTCAATATCACTTTCAAGATATCTTTTATATTCAGGCGTATGCGTAAATTTGTATTTTCCCTTGAAATTAATATTTTCATTTTTAATAACAGGTTTTTTGGAAGGCTTATATATTCTACCATTGTAGATAAACTTATATCCAATCAATGATGCAACATTTGTATCAAGAACTAATGCATTGAATCCATGCTCTGTCTTTGTTCCGTATAATGCTACACCACTCGAAACATCGATTTGTCTGCCATTCACTTTTTTAGTTTCATTTAACGAAAAGTGTTCGTGTCCGACAAATAACAAGTCTGTTGATTCATAAAATTTATTATACAACGCCTTTTTAGTTTCATCAGCAAACCATTCTGGCCCATGATGAATAATAGAAAGTGTATAATTTTCCTGTTTATCAAAATCAAATTTGGAAATCTCTCTACTAGGAATGTAATGTAAACCTTTATCTCCGTTTTCACTTCCAAGCAACGAAAACGGAGCAGAATTTATAAGATTCACTTTTATCGTAAAAGAACCAAATCTAAGACTTCTTACTTCTATGTTTTTATTACGTTTGAAACAATAATTTCTATTTGCAAAATTATAAAAATTGTCCAATTCTACCAAATCATCGTTATAATGGCTTTCCGTTTTCTTATCTTTATAAAATCCAATAATCTCTTCCCTTTTTCTGTCTGAATTTCTCACTAAATTATCGTGATTTCCTGGTACAATTAATGTTGGAATATGTTTTTTCCCATCAAAATATTTATCATTAATACCTTTTAAGATTTTGCCAAATATACTTCCTGCAACTCTATACTCGTTTTTATTACCCGAATTAGCTATATCTCCTGAGAAAACCAGCACACACTCATCAAAGTTTTCCATCTGAGATAATGAATTTACAATTGCATTAGTGTTAATTTCACTCAAATTTGTTTGCTGTGTTAAGTGTGCATCGCTAAGATGTAAAAACAAAATTTTCATAGCTGTTCTCCTTCCTATAATTTCAAGTCCTTTCAATTGTAAACGCCTAGTTTATGGATGTACTCCAGATGTGAATCCCGAATCTCTTGCTAGAAATCCGAAACACAAGTGTTTTTCTCTATTTTATGCTACATAGCTCCTTCACACTTTTGTTCCAAGGAGCAAGTTTTTTAAGTTCATCATCTGACATTTCTTTGTTTGGCCTTTGCTCAAACAGAAAATTTAGATATTGATACAAATCCAGATAGTATACCTTTACTCTCTCGACAATCGTAAGATACAGGATGTTATCCTGTACACCCTACGGTGTATCAGAGAATAGCCAGTTCTTACGGCCCACGGTTACCGGGCGAATGCTGTTCTCACTCAGATTATTGTTAATGTTGCAAGATTAATGATTTTCTCATTTGTTTTCGAGATTTTTGAAAACGGAATCTTGCAATACAAATCAAAAGCAAGTATTGTTGCATTCATACCTGCGTTGAAGACAAACACTTCACCTGAATAAGTTTCATTTCCTGTACATGCAAAATATAATGCTACCAACGGATTCTCTGTTATATCCATTAGTCGTGTCGGAAGACCATAATGTTGCAACAAGGCTAATTCATCAATTGAGTTGTTGTCTCCAAACATATCCGGATATTCTAACTTAGTTCTTTCAATAATTTCTTTTTCAAAGGCAATATAATTTTCACAATCATCTGTGCATCCTTCTAATATATGTGTCAATGAAGGAATTAATTTGTAATTACAATTTGATTGACCTCTATAAAAGATTTTTTGCACTCCTGCGCAACCCTCTGATGCATAAAATCCTTTTATAATTGATATATATTTCTCTAAACTATTTATTTGTACCATGTTTTTCTCCATTCATTATGCTAACATAATCAAATAATATTAAGAATGCGGTACCTCTCTATACAGAGCAGCTTAATAATTTCTTACATTGAACACCACTCTTTTTGCTTACATTCTGCTTACACCCAAAACGAGAAGCCCCTATTTACAAGGCTTCCCGCGATTTTCTTCCTATTCAAACTCAACTCTCATATTTGTCCATCCTCCATTTTTGCAGGATTTTATTGTTCCTCTGATACTAAAACCAAGGTCCTTTTCTATGGTATCCATATGCTTTTTTCAGATTCGATTACCAAACGATTACCAAAGCAGGTATTGGTTACCACAAGAATCCTACGCTATCATATGGTCTATATCAATGCTAATCCAGCGCCTTGTCATCCCGGATCTGTTGAATGATTGCAGCCACATTGCTTGTCAGGTTTCCCATCGCCTTATAAATGTCCTGATTAAGCTGCTTCTCCTGCTCTGTAGCAATATCAATATTCGCTGCAAGATCTCCAACCGCAGGATTTTCTTTTGGATTCATTCCACTTTTGTCAGTAAATAGCGCTGCCATATACCTTCGTTTTCCTGTTTTCTTATTACATAATATCTCTTCCACATTTGGCTTGATAAGCTCCTCATAGGAATTTTCATAATGTAATAGTAAAAACAGTTCAAAGCTTGGATTTGTAACCGCCAAAAGATTGTCGCCTCCAAGTTTTATAATCTCATTATACTTTGCCGGATCTCCCTTGTAAATATCTGCGTCAAAAACAATAACCATTTTATCATGCTTTTGATCAAATTTATTTTCCGGGATCCCTTTTTGTTTTTCTGCAAACTTTATCAATGCTTTCGGATTGGACACCGTCTTATCTTCTTCCGTCTTTTCCATTAACCTGATATCGATCAGTGGATGGATTCTTAACTGCTTCCTTAAATCAATCAGCTTCTTAAAATACCACACTTCAGTATTGGAACCTTCACAGATAAAGAAATATTTTCGATATGGTTCTATCTGATCTTCTTGATCAGACGGACGTTTATTCCAATCTGTATATGTACGGATAGGAGCCATAACTATACCCCCTCCCTAAACCGGAATTTTTTAAATACCGGTATTGCACCATAACGCCCCTCCAAATATGCTTTACTAAGCACTTTGTCATAACGCTCCTTAAATCGATCCAAAGAATAAAGCCTGCTGCTTCCCTGTTCCCCACGTTCGATAAACCATATCTCATCTCTCCGGAACAGTCTTTGATCCATAATAGATGCTTCATGAGTAGTAAAAATCAACTGCGTCTTACGTTCCCTATGCAGCTCACTAAATAATTCCAAAAAATGTTCTGTCAACTTTGGATGCAGACTTCTTTCCAATTCATCTACTACAAACACTACATCTTCCCTTTTCAAGAGCAACATATCCATCAGATCAAATAACCTTCTGGTTCCATCTGATTCATCCGAAAAGTCAAAATCATATACCGACTTACCGTGCGTAAGCTTGATCGTAGTAATCTTTGGCTCACTATTTCCGTTTGCCTCTATATTAAAGAAGCACTTGTCTGATCGCCCGGACATTCTAAAATGAGGATTTTTTGACTGGGCGATATTATTTTTTACTTTTTCCAAGATATCTTCAAATATCTGTTTCGGAAGCATCTTAGATAATTCATTAATATCAATTTCCTCTATGCGTACATTTGATATTCCCGTGTCAAACGTAGTAATCAGATCATTGATCAAAGAAAGGGATTCTTCCTCATAATAATACTGAAAATTTGTCAACCCGGAATCTGGGGTAATAATGACAATGCTATTTCTCAGCCATCTGTAAATTTTTTGGAATATCTGCAGCTTTGATGTTTCTGCATACTTTTTTCCACGATTCATCTCTGTCAAAAACAATTCCGATGTATTATCCTCAAAATCATCCGCATACGTGGCGAATCGATTCTGCTCCTCCGAAGTCAATTTAATCGAAGCATCTAATACCGGCTTTGCGGATTTCTCTCGCTCATATATACATTTTGCAGAGCCATTTTGATATAATTCATACAACCATTCTCCGGTAATCGTCCGTTGGGATAATACTGCTGAAAATCCGTAAGCGTAAAACTTACCGTCAATCTCCATTTGAATTTCAAATACACTGTCTCGTCCCTCATTTTCTGGATTAGTTCTACAAAAAAGTCTCGTTCCCCATAAAGGAATCCCCCCATCCAGGGTTGCCTTAAAAAAACGAAAAAAATCTACCAGATTGCTCTTGCCTGAAGCATTGGCTCCGTATATAATGGCATGCTTTAATAATCTGGTTTTACTTCCTACCTGTACCCGATGATCCACCTTCGTTCGAATCTTTGATGATGAAATCATGGTCATCTCAACTGCCTGATCAAAGGACTTAAAATTTTCAACTGAAATCTTTGATATCATATCATTGCGTCCTCCTCTCTGTGCTTTTTTATAATATTATATGATGATTTCAAATATACGTCAATCAATTTTCTTCATTTGACGATTTTTTCTCTAAATATATCTTGCGTTATCTCAATTTCTTCATTTGTTTATATATATGGTTTCCATTTTCTGCAATATTACACATTTATATTTTTTCTCATGACATTTTCTTCACTATATTCTTGCTGATTTTCTGGCTCTAGTTCTTTTAAAGGCAACAAATTCCTATCCTACAGACGAATACTTCTGCAAATATACAAATTGTAACAAGAAAAGAAGGTAGCTACCACAATGGTAACTACCCAGCACTTCTTGAAATAAATTTCTTATATCTGATACGTTTAAGACAATGTATTTACGTTATTAATCATCGCCGTTAGCTTTCCGATAATCTCTTGCTGATATCCGAAGCACTATACAGTACCCTCGTAACAATCACTTTATCACCTTCAATAACATAAAATACCGAGAAATTGCCTATCGAAAGCTGTCTAAGCCCCATCGTATGCTCCGGCTCCGATTTCATAATCCGCACACGCTCTGGAAAAATATCTAATTTTTGTATTGCATCTGCAATCCGATTATATTGTCCCATAGCATTTTCCGGCGCCTGAAGGATATTTGCAATATAGTTGTAGATGTCCTCCATATCACCCAATTATTTATCACTCGTACACTTTATCAACTCCAAGGCTTTACCATCAGCAGTCCTTGCAATATCAATGAGCTTGCACACTTCAACACGTACTGATTTATCTGCAAGTTTTGTAAGCATGCCTTCCATATCAGAGGTATCTCCAAACAAGCTCCACATTTTTTCTATGGTCTTTGCACACTTTGTAAATGCCTCTGCTATTTCATTATATTCCGCCTGTTTCATCACATCTGTTTCTGCGAGCTTACTAAAATATCTTGCTGCATTGGTACGTCCATCGGTGATACAGGACATAGCATCCATCTGACACAACATTTTTTCAAATAATACAAACAGATTATCCATTACCGTAAACTCATTATCCTGCTGTAATGCTTCCTTCCATGCATCATATGCATCTAAACCTTTACAATAGCTGTATTCTTTTCTTCCTGTAAGCACCTTTACGGCATTAGCTGTAATTTCTTCATGCGTAATCTTCTCTCCTGCAATGGCACCCATACACATCACCGCCTGTGTATCTGTATTCTCCCACCAGTTGCTACACACAAAATATCCTGACTCATCTATCTGAATATTAGCCGCAAATTCCGGGTCATTTTGAAAAAAATTCCATCCTAACAATTCTTCCCCATTCTTTCGATAGCCTGTGATAATACATGGCTCCGGTGGTCCGATAATTCCCAGTGCAATGCAAGGATATCCCTCGTCAATGTGTTCCTTAATGAACTTTATAAATTCTTCTTTCGTTGTACCTTCATCTCTTCCTAAGAAAGAAAACTCCCTGCCTAATGCCTTTGCAGTAAGCTCATAGATTTCATTGGTTTCTTCCAATGTATGGAATATATCAACATTACTTAAATCCCAGCACTCGGTGTTCCACACCAGACGAAATGCCGCCGCACTGGAAACCATTGTAAAATAATACTCCAAATCTTCTCCTAGATACTCACAACATGCCTTTAAACAAATCGGATATGGTGTATTCCCGCCATACGTTCCATATCCAACTCTTGGAACACCATACAGAATCGTGCTTTCATTACCTTTGTGTACATTCTTGTTCATAAAAATATCGCTCCTTCGCTCTTTTTTGTCAAGAAGTCCGATACCATATACACCAACTGCAAGTTCTTCCTTTCCAATGATTGGTCTGATTCTTCGGAATGTACTTGGAACCATTCCGACAATCTTCTGAAATGCTCTCGTATAAGTTTCAGGATTTGAAAATCCGTACAAGTAAGCAATATCCAAAATGGACATATCCGTATAAAGCAACTCGTAGGCAGAGCATTTGATTTTTCTCATCCGCACATATTTTGCCAATGAACATCCAGTATTCTTACTAAACATTTCTCTGATATATGCATTTGAAAAACCTACACGCCGTTCCAACTCATTGTAATCAAATTTATCTTTCCTTATATGTGACTCAATGTAACATATAATGGCACCTACATTTGATGGATAACTCATATCAAAACCTCCGTATCGTTACAAGTAACAAATTTTCATCGCGATGTGAGTCTAGTATAGCTGTTATGAAGGAATTTATCTTGACTTTTTTAAGGTTGTTTATAATTTGCAGTTTGTTCTACGCATATACCATAACATCATTTGGTGTTTTCATTCCTGCTTTTCATAAAATGGTATAGCATTTTCGTTAATACAAGTGTACATTATTATATTATTGTATAATGGCTCAGTTGATTCCACCCACTAATTCATGTAGTTTACAAACTAATGCTTTGCCAATCCCTTTTCCCATATATTCTTGAACCACGCTTAAATCGGTTATAAAGAGCCAATATGTCAAATCAGCCTTTTTATTTTTTAATTACGTAAGAATCCAAATGACCACCAAAAAAATATATTTTCCATTCAGACATGCCACAGTCCTTAACTAATACAATTTCATAAATATCTTTTATAATATGTGGTGTGCTAACCACAAACGGATTATCCACTTGAGGATGGATTCTAACATATGCCATTGTATGTTGTTCATTGTAACGTACCTTGGAACTAATTCCAGGATTCTTTATTCCCAAAAAGAATTCTCTTGCTTCCGAATAATCTTTCCAATCCTTTTTCGTAGATGGAAAAATTAATTTGTCCAATAAATCTACAGAAATAACTTCTTTTTTTAATTCTTCCAAAAAAATATTGCATCGAATTAAAATTTCAATATCCTCGAGTACTAATTGTCCATATATCTGTTTTAATTCTTCGTCATCAGCATCGTGTCCATACATATTTGACCAAAATGGCGAATTAACAACATTCTGACTTTCGCTCTGATTTCCAAACGCAATTATGCTAGCATGTTCTTTATGTATTTCTTCTACATCCATCCCACATTCCCTGAGACATTTGATTATTTTAAATAACACTTTTTCAAAATCTTCAACATACTTCCTTATACAGGCAAAACGTAACTGTTCATCTGTTTGCACTAATCTTTGAATTCTATTCGCGTCCGCATGCAAATATAATCCATACATAACATCCTCTATTGTTTGATATAGATTAAGTTTTGTTCCGTCTGCCAATATCTGTTCAATTTGCATATTAATGATTTCATGATATTCGTCTGAAATCTTGCTTGCCTCTTCGCTTTTATGCGGATATGTTTTCTTCATTTCATCCAGGATTTCTTCAATAAATACAGGTTCTCCTTTACTTCCATACTTGCGTAGTAAAATCAATTTGGTATTAATCTGCACATATGATTCAGCATCATAATCAGCTGTTAATTCATGACTACAGAGTTCCCCGGAAAATCTTTGATACTCTTTCATTGTATACAAAAACAAATATAATTTACTATTCGTGAGTTTATCAGTCATAATATCACCAACTTTCGTAATGTTATACTTCCGTACTTCCCCGTCTAAATTTTTGAAAGATTGTTTGCATTAATATTACTTAGCACATCTATTATGTAAGGAACAATTCCAATAACACACAAAATGCTCATAACTAAAAATAATATGCCTATCGACACATGAATTTTCCAATCTTTTCCTCTTTTATATGTCAATTTAAATAAACTGTTCCAAAACCATTTTCCTTTTTTACCAATTACAATATTAGTTATTGCAATAATATAAAAGTCCGAACAAACTATATGGAACAGGAAAAATGCCAGCAATATCATTCCCACCATTTGAAAAAAGGCATAATATGCATATTCAGAATTTAAAAACGCCTTAATTATTCCATCCATATCAACGATTTTCTTAAAGTCATCTAAATCTATTTTTGATGTATATAAAGACATATTGATAATTCCTATCAAAAGCGGAATACATATTATTCCTACCATATTGAAATATAACATTTCTTTTATATTCTTTCCATATATCACCTGTGCTTTCCTGCTATTATAATATGCCCCAACAGTAGCAACTTCTATAATTATCGACGCAAGCACCAAACATAATTGTACTTTAATGCGATAATCCAAATAAAACACTGTAAGAACTAACATCCCTATTAATCCTAACCAAAACAATTGATCTCCTGATCCACCAGATGAAGCCTCTCTACTATTCTTGTTTCCTTCAACCACTATGGTTTTAGGAATATTATCAATATCTTTTTCATAGTTCTTAGCGTCTATTCGTCCATTATCTGTGACAACATTTATCTGATCACCGTTAAAATTTATCGTAATCCCATTTTCATTTATCTTCTGTTTACTAAAATAGGTTATTCCATCCAAGGTTAGATATATCTGTATTGTTTCTCCTATAATTTCACTTTTCTTAGATATACATTTAAGTGTTTTTAATTCATTGATAATTTCATCGATTTCAACTTCTATGTTAGGAATCTCTCCAAAATAGGTAATATTTAGTTCAAATGCATCTTCTCCAATTTCTGTCTTGTATTGTAAACATTTTCTCAAAAATATTTCACTGTCTTTTCTCATAGAGTACCCCTATCTATTTCTACAAATTCATTATGCACTGAATAATAATATCATGTAGCTTTTGCAAATTAGTAACCAATACCGGAATACCATTTGCAATAGTAATCATCGGCGCAATAAGTTTTAAACAATTCTGCAAACGACTTTTCTTCGGTTTTTCTTTATCTATTTCCTCTTTTACCTGTTCCAATACATCTAATATTTCATCGCCATCCTCTTTCTTTAAACCTGACAAATTATCTTTAATTGCTTGAATAATAGTTTCAAACTCATTTCCATCCAGCCCATTATTTTGTATAGCATTTATCGTTGCATTATCTTTTGCAATATTAACTTGTCCGCCACTTATATTTACTGTCATATTTCTTTTATTCATATCCCATTTTTTCCTTTCCATTTGCATATTGTATTCTTCTTGTATGTCCATTGGCATTAACTCAATATATTGTTCAATATCAATATGTAGAAATTCCTCTAGTATCTTCGGATTCTTTTTGTATAATGAATACATTTCCTCTAGATGTAAAAAATCCAAATCTTGAAACATAAAATCCAAATAACTATTTACATTATTCAGATAATCATACATATCCATTCCTTGTTTATTGATACACAATTTTTTGGTAGTTCATCTAATGGAATATCGTTTGCTACGTCAATCCACCAAGAAATCGTGTGATATAATGTAAGCTCAAAAAAAGAAGGTAGTTCATCTCTATCATAATTATCTTGAACCATGTTGTGAAGAGCTTTTACTGTCATCACGCACTTTTCAAAATTTGTTTCTATAATATATTGTGGGAAAATATCACTCAATATTTCCTCATAATGGTGTTAGAATATAAATAGTACAAGTCAAA
>ULJW01018637.1_pt1 | contig 19087 bp, 18 predicted proteins | sample 1950991 | NCBI WGS metagenome assembly ULJW01 (sample SAMEA4835484, study PRJEB28245) | human gut metagenome | biome: gut microbiome; material: fecal sample | place: Denmark | collected 2008 | reverse complement strand
GGGTTCAAATCCGTCCCGGGCCTCCAGATTTGAAGTTTAAAAAGTCTAGATTATTTCTAGGCTTTTTTTCTTTTTTGCATACTGTACAGCCTCGTACGGATTTGAAATATATTGTAAAATCAATATAAAAAATAAGAATTTTAATTTATAGAGGGAGTGTATTATATTTATATATGAGAAGATAATTCTCATTTTTTTATTTAAGGTTGCAATATTAAATTGAATAAATTATAATTATAGCAAAAAGAGAGAAGGTTATTTAAATGCTACTATCGACATTTTTAAATTTACTTAAATCAGTATTGTATGGTATTATAGAAGGTATTACTGAATGGCTTCCAATTTCATCTACTGGGCATATGATTTTGCTAGATGAATGGCTTAAGGTTGAAGGAATTTATGGTAAATCATTTTGGGATTTATTCTTAGTTGTAATTCAACTTGGTGCTATAATCGCCGTTGTGCTTTGCTTTTTTTCTAAGCTTTGGCCCTTTTCAAAAACAAAAACCTCAGAAGAAAAGAAGGATACCTGGAAGCTTTGGCTTAATGTTATAATTGCCTGTGTTCCTGCAGCTATTATTGGCCTACTTTTAGATGATTGGCTAAATGAGCATTTTTACAATTTTACAACCGTCGCAATTATGCTTATCGTATATGGCGTTTTATTTATTGTGATCGAAATATTTAATAAGAAAAGAACATTTAAGATTACTGATTGTAAGCAAATCACCTGGAAGCTTGCCCTTATTATAGGGCTTGTACAGCTCCTTGCCCTAATTCCTGGTACATCTCGTAGTGGAGTTACTATTTTAGGTGCGATGCTAATTGGTCTTAATCGTGAGACATCTGCTGAGTTTTCATTCTTTTTATCAATCCCTGTAATGTTTGGTGCGTCCTTATTAAAAATTATTAAGTTCTTTATTGAAGGAAATGCAATTACAGGTGCTCAGCTTGCTTTCTTAGGCGTTGGCTGTATTGTTGCCTTTTTAGTTTCAATTGTTGTAATTAAATTCTTATTAAAATATATTAAGGGTCATGACTTTAAGGTATTTGGTATTTACCGTATTATTTTAGGTATTATCCTAATCATTTATATGCTTGCAGCCCTATAATTTAAACTTTTATTATTGCTTTTATTGTTGTATAATAGAATAAGAAAGAGGTGAACATCTGCTTAATGCAGAGTATAATATGGTATTTGATGATTTAAAAAAGGCTAACATGGAGGCTATGAAGGCCCATGATCAAAATGCAAGAGGTGTATATTCTGTTTTAATTAACAAATGTATGCTTAAATCAGTTGAGCTTAAGGCTAAAAATCAAGAGCTAACTGATGCTGATACTCTATCTTTAATTAATAAAACAATTAAAGAGCTTGATGAGGAATATGAAACATATAAGAAGGCTTCACGTGATGAACAAGCTGCTGTTATTGCTTATCAAAAGAGCTTACTTGAAAAGTATTTACCAAAGCTAATGTCAGAAGAAGAAATTGAAGCTGAAATTACAAAGCTTGAGGATAAGAGCCTAAAGAATGTAATGGTTTACTTCAAGACAAATTTTGCTGGCAAGTGTGATATGAAGCTTGTATCTACGATTGCGAAAAAATTCAATTAATTAAAGAAGTTTTTTGAATCTTAAAGGTTCAAAAATCTTTTTTTATTTACATTTAAAATATAGCAAATTAGTCTTTATTTTGATATAATCTAAATAATCTAAATCTGTGTTAGGAGGTACAAAATGAAAAAAAAGTTAATTGAGATTAAGGATTTAACAAAGGAGTTTAATGGTAATATTGTATTGAAGGGAATTTCTTTAGATATTTACGAAAACGAATTTGTTACATTACTCGGTCCATCTGGCTGTGGTAAAACAACAACATTAAGAATAATAGGTGGCTTTGAGGATGCAACCTCTGGTACGGTGCTTTTTGATTCTAAAAATTTATTAGATATTCCACCATATCAAAGGCTTACCAATACAGTCTTTCAGCATTATGCCCTATTCCCTCATATGAATGTATATGACAATGTTGCATATGGCTTAAGAATTAAAGAGCATATTTCATTATTTAAAAGGCTTAAAAATAATTTAAAGGGTAAAAATAAGGAAGAATTTAAATCTAAAAAGCAAATTGAAGAGGAAATAAAAACGCGAGTTTTAAAGCTTATCAGCCTCGTTGGTCTTGAGGGCTTTGAACACCGAAATATTTCTAAGCTATCAGGTGGTCAGCAGCAGCGTGTTGCTATTGCAAGAGCGCTTGTAAATGAGCCCAAGGTATTGCTTCTTGATGAATCATTAGGAGCGCTAGATTTAAAACTTAGACAGGAAATGGAATACGAGCTTAAGAAGATTCAAAGAAATTTAGGTATAACCTTTATTTTCGTTACTCACGATCAGGAGGAAGCTCTTACAATGTCTGATAAGGTTGTTGTAATGAACAATGGTGAAATCCAACAGGTTGGTACACCAATTGATGTTTATAACGAACCAGCTAATCGCTTTGTAGCTAATTTTATTGGTAAATCTAATATTATTGATGGTATTATGATTAAGGATTTACTTTGTAGCTTTGATGGTCAGGAATTTGTTTGTGTTGATAAGGGCTTTAAGGATAATGAAAATGTTGACATTGTCATCAGACCTGAGGATATTGACATTGTAAAAAAGGACGAAGGATTCTTTAATGGTGTTGTTATATCTGAAATATTTAAGGGCGTTCATTATGAGATTCACGTTCAAACCGAAAAACGTGATTTTTTAATTCATACAACCGATTTTCATGGTGTAAATGAAGAGGTAGGCTTAATTTTTACTCCAGATGATATTCATATAATGGAAAAAATGGAGTGGTAGTCTTGAAAAAGAAGAAAATTGGCTATACGCCCTTCATGGTTCCGTATTTATTTATATTAATTGTATTTATTCTCCTACCAATGCTTTTTATTGTAATCTATTCATTAGTAGATAAAACAGCGGAGCTACCAATTTATTCCTTTACATTTGATAATTATAAGCACTTCTTTGAAACCGGGCTTTATATTAAATGTATTTTAAAAAGCTTATATTTAGCTTTACTTGCAACCATTATTTGTGTAATTGTATGCTATCCCATTGCGTATTTTATTGCTAAAAGAAAGCCTCAAACCCAGGCTATTTTAGTTCTTTTAGTTACCGCACCTATGTGGATAAATATGCTTCTTAGAACTCTTGCAATTAAGCAGCTTTTAGATGGACCATTATTAAAGCTTGTAAAACTTTTTAATCCAAATGTAAATGTTATAATTGGAAATGATTTTTCTGTTATTTTTGGTATGGTTTATAACTATATTCCATATATGATTCTTCCAATTTATACATCACTTGAAAAGCTTGATCCTCGTTTAATTGAGGCTTCAACAGACCTTGGCGCTAAGAATTATCAAACCTTAAGAAGAGTTATTTTACCCCTTTCACTTCCAGGTGTATTATCAGGTGTAACTATAACCTTCCTATCTTGTGCAACAACAATAACTATCACTAAATATTTAGGTGAAGGTCGTTATTTCTTGATTGGTAACCTAATTGAGACCGAGTTTATTACTAACTCTAGATGGTCATTTGGTAGTGCTATAAGCTTAATTATGCTAATAATTATTTTAGCAATTATGCTTTTAATGTCAAAATTGAATAAGGAGGAAGAATATGAAAACAAGTAAAGCAAGATTTTATTCTAAAATTTTAATTATTGTTTTTTTCGTTATCTATTACGCTCCTTTAGTAAGTATTGTTGTATTCTCCTTCAATGATGCCAGAAGTGTTACTCACTGGGGTGGTTTTACATTTGGCTGGTATAAGGAGCTATTTACTGATACTCGTGTATTGCAAATTATTTTAAATACCCTTATTATTGCGGTATTATCAACTATTATTTCAATTGTTATTGGTACAATCGCAGCTATATGCTTGACTAAGCAAAGGAAGAAAATTAGAAATTTAATCCTTCAGGGTAATAATTTACCAATTATGAATCCTGATATCGTTACGGCTATTGGTTTACTTTTACTTTTTGTTTCACTAAGAGTAGAAAAGGGCTATATTACAATGCTAATTGCTCATATTTCCTTTTGTACACCATATGTTGTTGTAACTGTTTATCCTAAGGTTAAGGCATTAGATGCTAATATTCTAGAGGCTGCCCTAGATTTAGGAGCTAAGCCTCTTAAGGCGATTAGAACCGCTATTATTCCTCAAATTAAGGGCACTATTTTCGCAGCTGGTGCGATTGTCTTTACAATGAGCTTTGATGATTTCGTTATTTCATATTTTACCGGAGGCTCTAAGCTTAATATATCAACCTATTTATATACTGAGGCTAAAAAAATCAATCCTACAATCAATGCCCTATCAACGATAATTATGCTTATTATTGTAATTAAAATTGTTGTTGATAAGATAAGAGATGGAAGGAGAGAAAAGAATGAAAAAAATTAGTATTTTATTATTAGGTGCTTTGATGGTTTTTATTCTAAATTCCTGTCAGGGCTCTTCAGGTAGTTCCTTAAATATCTATAATGTTGGTGAATATTTAGATTTAGATTTAATTGATGAATTTGAAAAGGAATATAATGTAAGTGTAAATTATACTACATTTGATTCTAATGAAACAGCTATTACCAAGATGCAATCAGATTCCTACGATTTAGTTGTCCTTTCTGATTATGCAGTTGAGCAGGCAAGCGTTAATAATATGATTGAGCCGATTGATTGGTCAAGGGTTGAGGGCTTTAATCAAAATATGATTGTAGATTCCTTAAAGGGAATTTTAGCTGATTTAAAGGAAGAAGAAAATGGTTTTGATTTTTTATCCTATTCAGTACCTTATTTCTTTGGTAAGGTTGGTATTTGCTATGACAAGAATAAGGTAGATGAGGAAGATGTTTTAGATGGCTATGAAATTCTTCATAATAAAAAATATGAAGGACAGGTTGCTTACTATGATTCATCTCGGGATGGCTTTATGGCTGCCTATAAGGAGCTTGGCTATTCAATGAATTCAAGCTCACTTGAAGAAACAGAAGAAGCTTTCAACTGGATTAAACAAATAAGAAAAACAGTAAACTGTGCCTTTAAAACAGATGAGCTATTATCTGAAATGCCTGATGGTAAATATGCTATTTCCCTAATGTATTCAGGAGATGCTATTTATTCCATGATGGAAGAAAATGATGATGTGGATCTTGATTTTTATGTTCCTGAATGTGGTTCAAATTTTTTCTGTGATGGAATGGTTATACCAAGCTCAGCTAAAAATGAGGATTTAGCATATAAGTTTATATCATTTATGCTAAGGCCTGAAAATGCCAAGGCAAATTCGATTTATGTAGGATATTCATCGCCTATTGCTTCCGTATATGATGAGCTAGTAATGCCTGGTGAGGAATTTGCTGATTATAAGGATTATTACATTGTAAATTACAACAAGGGATATGATGAAATATATCGCTATAATCCTCAAATGACAGTCATTTTAAATGATTATTGGATAAAATTAAAATTATCTTAAATTTAATACATAATAAAAAGCCTCCTATCATACATTTTAGTAGTGAAATTAGGAGGCTTTATTAATGTTAAAGAAAAGTATATTACCAATTTTTTTGCTAGCGATGGTGGTTGTGTTATCTGTATTCTATATTAAGAAAACAAACACAACTGATGAAACAAGCAATGTATCTGGTTCAGGTGAGCAAACAGTTTTAACTAGCTTTGCTAGTAAAAGATTAGAAGTTTTAGATATAAGAAGTGCAATGATTGATAAGCTTGAGGAAGAAATTGCAAGTGGAAATTTAACAAATGAAGAAGTAGAGGCTAAGGTTAATCAAATTAATGATCTATATTATTTAAAATATACAGAAACTAATTTAGAGGATTCTATTTGTGACCTTGGCTTTGAGGATTCACTTGTTATAATTGAGGATAAAAATGTTTCAGTTTTAATTATAGATGATGAGCTAACAGTGGAGGATTTTATAAGCATAGCTGCTATTGTAAAGTCAGATCTTGGAAATAATTATAAGCTAAGCTTAGAATCAGTATCTGAAAAATAAAAAAAGGATATCCGAAGATATCCTTAGAGGGTAAAACCCTGAATAATCAACTGGTGACCCGTACGGGATTCGAACCCATACATGCATGCGTGAAAGGCATGTGTGTTAAACCGTTTCACCAACGGGCCATGTACCTAAATAAATCAGGCGAGTAATATTATATCAAAAAAACGGGATATGTCAATAGTATATTTTATATTTTCAATAAAATGTGGGTTCTGTAAGTTGTAAAATTAAATTAGAATATAAATAGGGTATTATATGAAGTCACTTATAAAATATGAATTAAATATTTTTTAAAAAATATTTAGTCTCAATAATAAAAAAAGGATATCCGAAAATATCCTTAGAGGGTAAAACCCTGAATAATCAACTGGTGACCCGTACGGGATTCGAACCCATACATGCATGCGTGAAAGGCATGTGTGTTAAACCGTTTCACCAACGGGCCATGTACCTAAATAAATCAGGCGAGTAATATTATATCAAAAAAACGGGATATGTCAATAGAAAAAATGTAAAAAAAATGAAAAAATATGATTTGATTATTAATAATATAGCCTCAGGAAGGGATATTAAGCATAAATTCCTTTATTTAGAGGGATGCTTTATAAGCTTTTGGCAAAAGGATAATAAGATATATATTAAAGTTAAAGAACTTTTATTTAGAAGCTTAGCTATTTTAGTGATCAATACTAAAACCAATATATATTTTGTCTTTAAAAGAAATGAAAAATGTAGAGCTTATGTAATTGGGAGTCTTAATTATCACTTAAAGGGTGAGTTTTATGGTGATAGATATTATTTTTCAAACGATAGCCTTAGGCTTAAGCTTGAGTATTTAAATAAAATCCAAGATTTTAATGATTTAGTATTGTCACAAATAAAAATAAAGGGAAATGGATATTTTGAAAAAATTAATTCTAAAATTTCCTTTATTAGTGAAAATTCTTTATTAATTGAAAGAAACTATGATTGAAAAGTTATTTTATTTGCGTTATAATATAGTTGAAGAAAAGAGGTAGTTAATATGTCATTTGTTATTACAATTGGTCGTCAATACGGCTCAGGTGGACGTTTTATAGGAAAGAAGCTTGCAGAAATGCTTGGTGTTAATTTTTATGATAATGAATTAATTACGACTGCTGCAACTCAAAGTGGTCTATCTAAAGCTGTTTTAGATAATTACGATGAGAAAAAGGATGGATTCTTTACTGGTGTTGTTCCATCATCATTTGGCGTAGATATGAGCTTATCTCAAAAGGTATTCTTAGCTCAATTTGAGGCTATCAAGGCTATTGCAGATAGAGAGTCATGCGTTATTGTAGGACGTTGTGCTGATTATGTTTTGCGTGAAAATCCAAACGTAGTTAACGTATTTATTACAGCTCCAATCGATACTCGTGTTGAAAGAGCAGTAAAGTATTATAATCTTGATACTAAAAAGGCTAAGGAAACAATTTTAAAGATGGATAAAAAACGTGCTTCTTATTATAATTTCTATGCTGATAAGAAGTGGGGACGTGCTGAGTCTTATAATTTAACAATTGATTCAAGTGTTGGTATTGAAGCCGCTTGCGAGATTATTAAATTATACGTTGAGAAAAAATTAAACATTAAATTATAATAAAAAGGGACTTTAAGGTCCCTTTGTTTGTGAGGAAATATGCTAAAAGTTATCTTAAACCGCAATGAAGAAGAAAATATTTTAAATGGATATCCTTGGGTATTTAATAATGAGGTAAATAATTTTGAGGGAACTATTGAAAATGGTAAGGTATGTAGTGTTTATACATTTGACCACCAATTTGTAGCCTATGGCTTTTTAAATACCAGTTCCAAAATTATGGTAAGAATTCTTTCACTTGATGAAAATGATGTGATTGATAAAGCCTTCTTTAAAACAAGAATTGAATATGCCCTTGAGCATCGAAAGACCTTAGGATGGGAGGCTACACGCTTAGTTTTTAGTGAGGCTGATTTCCTACCAGGTCTTGTTGTTGATAAATATGGTGATTATTTATCTGTTCAGTTTATGTCTTTGGGTATGGATATGATTAAGCAGGATATTGTTGATATTTTAGTTGAGCTTACAGGCTGTAAGGGAATCTATGAAAGAAGTGATATGCCTGTAAGAGAAAAGGAAGGCCTTGAGCAGAAAAAGGGCTTTTTATATGGAAGCTTTAATCCAAGAGTAGAAATTGTTGAGGATGGAATCCATATGATAGTTGATATGGAAAATGGCCAAAAGACAGGATATTTTCTTGATCAAAAGCTTAATCGTGATATTTTAAGATTATATGCTAAGGATAAGTATGTTTTAGATGCATTCTCTAATGTAGGAGGCTTTGCCCTACATGCCTGCAAGTATGGTGCAAGCCATGTTGATGCTTGTGATATTTCACAAAGAGCATGTGATGAAATTTTAAATAATGCTAAGTTAAATGGCTATCATCAGCTTGAGGCTAAATGTGTTGATGTATTTGATTTCCTTCACGATAATGCTAACGCTAATAAATATGATTTAATTGTCCTTGATCCACCTGCCTTTTCTAAATCAAAGGAATCCTTAAAAAAGGCTTATCGTGGCTATAAGGATATAAATATGCAGGCGATGAAGATTATTAAATCAGGTGGCTATCTTTTAACATTTTCTTGTAGCCAGCATATGACACCTGATTTATTTATGCAAATGGTATCAGAGGCTGCAAATGATGCTAAAAGAACGGTTCAGTTTTTAGATTTTAGAATTCAATCACCTGATCATCCGGCTCTTTTGCAGGCTGGTGAGCAATTATATCTTAAATGCTTAATTTTAAGAGTAAAATAAAAAAATTAGAATTGACTAACTTAAGCTCTATCCTGTATTATAAATAAGAACTAAATATTAAGTCCTTATAAGGGAGTAGTTTGCTAGTAATAGTGATTGGTCTACAAAATGGTTAATCCAGGCTCAATCTTAAAAAACGAGACTTATGCTTTTTAAGCATAGGTCTTTTTTGTTTCTAGAGGAGGTTATTATGAATTTTATCTTTTTCTTAAATAGTATTTTACTAGGTGTTGGTCTTGCGATGGATGCCTGTGCAGTTTCTATGGCTAATGGACTAAATGAAGCTAATATGAAACGCTCTAAGCATGTTTTAATTGCTGTTGCCTTTGGCGTTTTTCAGGCTATTATGCCTCTAATTGGTTATTTTATAGGGCATGCCTTTATTGAATATATCGAAAGATTTATTCCGTGGATTGCTTTAATCCTACTAGGTTTTTTAGGAACTAAAACTATTGTTGAATGTATTAATAATAAGGATGAAGAAGAAGCCTCTAATAAGCCTCTTACAATGAAAATGCTCTTTATTCAGGCTATTGCGACCTCAATTGATGCTTTATCAGTTGGTCTTACAATTTCTGATTATACAATTCCAATGGCTATAACTAGTGCGGTAATTATTGCTGTTGTAACTTTTATTATTTGTTATGTTGCGGTTATAATCGGTAAAAGATTTGGTACTAAGCTTGGCAATAAAGCCGAATTACTGGGTGGAATCATTTTAATTGCGATAGACCTTGAAATCTTTATCACGGGACTTATTAAATAAACTAAATATAAACTTTTTTAAAAAAATGCTTACTTATTTTCTTTTTTTGTGGTATAATTTAATCGAAGAAAAAGGAAGGCAGGAGGGATTAATTTGAAACAAACTGTCGTTTTTGAAAGAGATTATACGGCTATAAAGGAAGGCCTTGAAAAGCTTAAAGGAACACAAATTACGGTTAGTGAACATAAAACCAAGAATAAAACAATTATTAAAAAGGGTATTTTAACAATGATTTCCGATAATTTGTTTTGTTTTGATGCTCCTCTTGGTAAGACGCATATTGATTCTTGCTCATATACATTTTATGATATTAAAATGGGCAAGGTAAATATTAAGGAGCTTAAAATAGAAGAATAGATGATGGATTTTAAAATGTCCATCTTTTTTTATTTTTGGTACTTGTAAATTCAAAGAAAAAAAGTATAATACTATAAGCGTGTGAGGTGTTATTTTGAAAAAGGATCATTTAATGTCTTTAAAATATATGCTTATTTTAACTGTGCCTATTTTTATTGAGCTTTTATTACAACTTATTGTTGGCTATTCTGACCAATTTATGATGAAAAAATATGAAAATGCCGTTAATGGTATTACCAATGCTAATGTGATTAATAATATGATAATTAATGCATTTACGGTTTTCTCATCAGCTGCGATTATTCTAATTACCCAATATAAGGGTGCTAAGGATGAGCTACATGAAAAAAGTGTTTATTCAGTTGCTTTCTATTTCAACTTTATTGTCTCTCTTGCTTTTTCATTAATTATTTTAGGCTTAGGTCGCTTTTTCCTAAAATGGCTTCAGGTCCCAGAGCTATCATACAATGATGCCCTTATTTATTTAATGATTACAGGTGGTCTTTTATTTTTCCAAACAATGTCCACAACTCTATCATCCTTACTTAAGGCAAATAGCTGTATGAAGGAATCAATGGTTATAAATTTAATTGTTAATTTAATTAATATCGCTGGAAATTATTTTTTAATTAAAGCCTTCGCTAAAATTGATCTTCCGATTTTAGGAGTTGCAATCTCAAGCGCTGGGTCAAGAATTATTGGTTTTGTTTTAATGCTTATTATCTATATCAAAAAGGTTGGTACTCGCTTAAGCATTAAAGTCTTTAAGGATGAAATGGGAAAAACGGGAATTAAGCTTTTAAAGCTTGGTGCTCCTTCAGGTGGAGAATCAGTATCCTACAATTCATCACAAATTATTATTCAGCTTTGTGCAAATCAAATTGTAAAATACAATGGTAATAATATTGGTATGGGTAATATTAAAACCTACGCCTCAATGTTTGCGATGGTAACATATATGTTTACATCAGCTGTATCTCAAGCTATGCAGGTTATTATAGGTGAGCTACTTGGTGCCGGAAGAACGGCTGATACGAATAAAAAGGTTAAGCAAACCGCTTTAATTTCCCTTTGTGCTTCAACTACAATCGCTGTGTTATTCTTTTTACTTTCAAATTACGCCTTCAGGATTTTTGATGTTTATGACCCGGAGCTTCTTGCCTTAGGTCATAGAATCATGCTTGTTGAAATATTTTTAGAGATTGGGCGTGCCTTTAACATTGTTTTTGTAAGAAGCCTTCAAACAAGTGGCGATGTAATGTTCCCAACTATTCTAGCTGTAATTTTTTGCTGGGTTGTAGCCGTATTCGGTTCCTTCCTTTTAGGCTCATATAGATTTTTAGGCTTAGGTCTTGTGGGTATATGGATTGCGATGGCTATCGATGAGTGCTCAAGAGCAGTTGTCTTTATCTTTAGGTGGCGCAGTGGAAAGTGGAAGAAATATAATCTTGTATCGAATAATTAGCACAAATGCTAATTATTTTTTATATACTTTAGATTTTTAATGTGGTAAAATACCTTTGGTGATTTTATGGCAAATGTTTCGATAATTGGTGCTGGACACTGGGGTATAGCTCTTGCAAGTGTTGTGGCAGATAATGGATATAATGTTATGGTCTATGCAAGAAGACCAGAAGAGGCTAAATCCTTAAATGATGGCTATTCAAGCTATTTTAAGGATGTCAGGCTTAATAAAAATATTAAGGCTACATCTAATGTTGATGAGGCGATTGCTTTCTCTAATGTAATTGTTATTTCAATTCCCGTTGCTACTATCTATGATTTTATGAATCCTATCATAGAAAATAATCCTAATAAAATTTATCTTTTCACATCAAAGGGATTATATAATGGAAAAAGTATTTCTACCTTATTTTATGAAAAAAATAAAAGTCTTAAGCTGGCAGTCCTTTCAGGACCAAGCTTTGCTAGTGAGGTTGTAGAAAAGAAAAATACTGCGGTTGTAATTGCATCTGATAAGGCTCCTGTTGCTCGTCAGCTTCAAATTATTTTTAATAACACTCATTTTAGAGTTTATACAACAGATGATATTATTGGGGTTGAATATTGCGGAGCTATTAAAAATGTTTTTGCAATTATATGCGGTATGATTGATGGTGCTAAAATGGGTACCAATACTAAAAATGCGATTATTACAAGAGGCTTAAATGAAATAGCCCATGTTATAAGCTTTGTAGGGGGAAACCCTAAGACCTTATATGGTCTTGCCGGTATTGGTGATATTATGCTTACCTGTAATTCCCTTGAAAGTAGAAATTATAGCTACGGCTTCCATTATACGAAGAATGCAAGTATTTCCTATAATCAAAATGGAACTATTGAAGGACTAAATACGATTAATGAAATTTATAAAATTGCGCATGATAATAATTTGGAAATTCCAATAATTAATTCCTTATATAATATTTTATTCAATCATTCGACAATTGATGTTGAATCTATGAAGCTTATGAAGCGTGACATAAAGGACGAATAATTATGCTAGATGAAGTAAAGTACAATAATTATATTAAAATTTTAAAGCATGAGCTTATACCAGCAATGGGCTGTACAGAGCCTATAGCCCTTGCTTACTGTGCAAGAGTGCTTGTTGATTTGCTTGGTGCTATTCCTCTTAATACAAATGCCACTATTTGTGGAAATATTATTAAAAATGTTAAATCCGTTATTGTCCCTAAAACGAAGGGCCTTAAGGGCTTAGAGGCTGCCATCGCTGCGGGCTACTATGCTAAAAGCCTTGATAATGGCTTTAGTGTGCTTGAAAGCCTAACGGATGATGATGCTATAAAAATTAGAGAGTATTTAGCACTTCAAAACATAAAGGTAATGCCATCAAATAAGCCCTATAGATTATATATTGAACTTGAGGGCTATGATAATTGTGGAAATCATGCTAAGGTAGCCATTGCCGGTGAGCATACTAATATTTGTCATAAGGAATATAATGGTAACATTATTCTTGATAAAAATTTTGAAGAAATTCAAGCTGATGCTGAGCTTCACCAAAGTTTAAATGTAATTGATATTATCGATTTTGCAAATACCGTTAATTTAGATGAGCTAAGAGATATTCTTAAAAGACAAATAGATTATAATCTTGCGATTGCAAAGGAAGGCTTGAGCAATCACTATGGTGCGGGAATTGGCCGTTTACTTTTAGATACCTATGGTGACGATGTTAATGTTAAGGCTAGAGCCTATGCCGCTGCCGCATCAGACGCTAGAATGAGTGGTTGCCCGCTTCCTGTAATTATTTTATCTGGAAGTGGAAATCAAGGCATAACCGCTTCAATGCCCATTTATATTTTTGCAAGTAAGCTAAATTCAACGGAAGATGAAATGCTCAGATCCCTAATCGTTTCGGATTTAATTACCCTAGACCAAAAGAAGGAAATTGGCAGATTATCAGCCTTTTGTGGGGCAACTCTTGCAGCGATTGGAGCTGCTTGTGGTATTTGCTATTTAAAGTCAGGTCCTAAGGAGCTTATTTCTCAAACAATTGTAAATGCCTTAGGTATTATTTCTGGTATGGTATGTGATGGTGCAAAGCCTTCCTGCGCTGCTAAAATAGCAGAGGCTATCGATTCAGCCTTACTTGGATATTATATGGCTCTACATCATGAGCGCTTTAAATCAGGTGAGGGCTTAATTACCTCATGTGTTGAGGCTACCATTGAAAATGTAGGAAAAATGGCTCGCCTTGGCATGAGTCAATCCGATGATGAAATTTTAAAAATTATGTGCACCTGTAAAGACGAATAAAATAATTTAAAATTCGACAATAAAAAGCCCATTTACTAATTTTTCTAGCTAAAAAAGCTATTTAGTTGCATAATAATTAAAAATGTTATATTTACTTTACAAAAGCTATTGCATTAGATTGTTAAGTGTGCTATACTCTGGTTAGAAAGAAGGTAAAGAAATGTATATTAAAATTTATTATCAGGAAAATAATAACAATGTTGAAAAGCTAAGAGCTGTAGATAGAAATAACAAGGAAATTAATTTAGAGTATAAAAGTATTATAGGATGCCCTCTTACAGAAGGTTTAAAAAGACAGCTTTCTAATCTAAACAAAGGCTATTTTGTAACAAGTTGGGTTAGAGAATAATTGAAGGCTTTAATATAGATTCGTTCTATATTAAGGCTTTTTTTTAAGCTGAAAATAATTTATAATATGTTAAGAAGGTGTTAGCGTGAAATATATATTATCGAATGTAAATATAATAGATGGAGCTTCCGATTGTATAATTAAAGGAAAGTCAATTGTCGTAGAGGATGGCATTATTAAGGATATAGCAGAAGATATATCTAATTATAGAGATTATAAAATAATCAATTTGGCAAATAAATATATTATGCCCGGACTAATTAATCTGCATGTACATTTACCAGGATCAGGAAATCCTAGTGGTGGTAAGAGTCAAAATAAGAAGACCGTTGATTTTTTAATGAAGCATTTTGTAACGCGAAAGATAGTTACAGCACTTTGTAAAAAATATGCTAAAATTGAACTTAAAAGTGGTGTTACAACTATAAGAACCGTAGGTTGACTCCAGGATATTGACTCAAAGCTTAGAGATTTAAATTCAACTGAGCTACCGCGAATTCTTTCCTCAAATATGGCCATTTCAGTTCCTAATGGTCACATGGCAGGTGTTTTAGCCTATGAGGCGGTTGATATACCATCGGCCTTAAAATATTTAGATATGATTAAGGAAACTAAGCCGGATTTAATTAAGCTAATGATTACAGGTGGTGTTCTTGATGCGAAGGTTAAGGGCGAACCTGGTGCATTAAAAATGCAGGCTGATATAGTTAAGGCTTTGTGCTCTAAGGCTCATGAATATGGTTATAAGGTTGCGGCTCACGTTGAATCACCAGAGGGCGTAAGGGTTGCACTTTTAAATGGTGTTGATACAATTGAGCATGGTGCAGAGCTAGATGAGGAAATGATACAATTATTTAAGAAAGGCCATCAGGCTCATGTTTGTACAATTTCTCCAGCCATCGTTTTTAAATATTTTGATAAGAAGGATTTATATTGTAACGACGTAGGCCTTTATAATGGTAAGCTTGTATTTAAGGGAATCGTTGATTGTGCAAGAGCTTGTCTTGAAAATAATATTTTAGTAGGTTTAGGTACTGATACAGCCTGTCCTTATGTTACACATTATAATATGTGGCGTGAATTAATTTATTTTAAGAATTTTTGTCATGTATCAAATAGCTTTGCAATTAATACTGCAACCCTAACTAATGCTAAAATTGCCGGTATTGATAAGGAAACGGGAAGTATTGAAATTGGCAAAAGCGCTGATATGATTGTCGTAGCGGAAAATCCGTTAGTTAATTTGAAAACTTTAAAGGAGCCAAAAAAGGTTATATTTAAGGGTAAAATTACAAATAAGCCACGTGTTAAAAAAGATGCATTAGTAGAGGAAAAATTAGATAATATTTTAGAACAAATTTATAATAATTAGACTAATTATCTTTTTTTGAGATATATTTTATTATATAATGTAGCTATAAATGAAGGGTGATATTATGATGAAAAGCTATGAAATAGACTTCAAGGAGATTTTTGGTGGAAATTATGAATATAAATTCTTTTCACCAGGAAGAATTAATTTAATTGGTGAGCATATTGACTATAATGGAGGTCATGTTTTACCAATTGCGATTAATTTAGGAATCTATGCCTTGGTTTCAAAGCGTCATGATAAGAGCTTTGGGTTCTTTTCAGATAATTATTTTGAAATGGGTGTAATTGAGACAAATAATTTTGATTATAATAAAAAGGATGGCTTTGCTAATTATCCTAAGGCTGTTATTAGAGCTCTACAGGATGCCGGAATCGATTTTCCTTATGGTTTAAATATTTATTTTTATTCTACAATTTCCGAACAAGCAGGGCTTTCCTCAGGAGCCTGCATCGAGGTATTAACCGCTACTGTAATGAATGAAATTTATAAATTAAATCTTACAAGCTTTGAGCTTGCGATGAGATGTCATAAGGCTCAAACAGAATACCTACAGCTTAATTCTGGAATTATGGATCAATGTGCTATTGCTCTTGCAAGAGAAAACAATGCTTTATTCTTAGATAACTATATGCTTAATTATGAATATATTCCTTATGATTTAGGGGATTATTCCATTATTGTATGTCAAACTAATAAGCCAAGCCAAAAGGTAAATTTAAAGTATAAGCAAAGAGTAATAGAATGCCAAAGAGCACTTGATATAATTAAAAATAATTTTAATGTTTTAACCTTAACTAAGATTCCTAAGGAATATTTAGAAATGATTGAAAATATTTTACCAGATAATAAGCTATACCGCCGCGTATTGCATATTGTAACAGAAGAAGAAAGAGTTTTAAAGTCATATGAGGCTCTAAAGAATCATGATATTGATACCTTCGCTGCACAGATGAATGCGTCCCATGAATCATTAAGAGATAATTATGACGTTTCATCACCTGAGCTAAATAAAATTGTTGAGCTTGCAAGAAATGAGCAGGGCTGCATCGCAGCTAGAATGACAGGTGCTGGCTTTGGTGGCTGTGCTCTTGCTTTAGTTCATAATGATTTCCTAGTAGAATTTAAGGAAAATATGGCTAAGAAATATTTTGAGGCAACAGGAATTAATGGTGCTTTCTTTGAGGTAAGCGCCTGTGGAGGTCCTCGTCGTCTTCCTAAGGATACCGAATCTTTAAGCGATGCGGTTGCATCCTTAGTACAATATGCCATTGATACGCATTTGATTGATGAGGAGGATAGGATTTATACAACTAATCGTATTTTATCCTATTTAAATCTTGATTATATTGATGAGGGTACGTCTCATCCTGAGCCTTTATATATGATTTTAGATAGTATTATTAATTATGCTTCTAATGAGGGAATAATTGAAAATACATCAGAGGCTAAGGATGCCTTTGAGGCTACAATTATGAACATTTTTGTTCCGCGTCCATCAGCTGTTATAAAGGAATTTTATGAATTTAATGAAAAATCTAGCACTAAGGCCTTAGATTATTTATATAATTTAAGCCTAAATAGTAATTATATTAAGCGTAATTTATTTGAAAAGAATATTTTCTTTAATACGCAAACACCATATGGTGAAATGGTTATTTCAATTAATCAGTCAAGAATTGAAAAGGTTAGCCAAACTAAGGAAAAGATTTTAAGCCTTGAAGGTATTAATTATCCTAAATGCTTACTTTGTAAGGAGGCTGTTGGCTACCACGGACGTCTTGATTATCCAGCAAGAGATAATTTAAGAATTGTCCCCGTTACACTTGGGAACAATCAATTTTATTTCCAATATAGCCCTTATCCATATTTCCCTGAGCATTCAATTGTCCTAAATGCTCATCACATTCCTTTTAATATGAGTCAAAAGACCTTCAAATATATGTTTGATTTTGTGGATATGTTCCCTTCATATTTTATTGGTACCAATGCTGATTTACCAATTGTTGGAGGTGGAATTTTACAGCATGAGCATTTCCATACAGGAAAATATAATTTCCCTATTTCTAAGGCTAAGACTATTTATGAGGAAAGCCTTAATGATACAAAAATTAAGCTTTTAGATTGGCCAGTTAGTGTTATTCGTCTTGAGGGTGAAAATAGAGATGCTTTAATTAATTTAGCCACTAAAATATTAAATGTATGGCGCAAATATGATGATCTTGAATCTAATATTATTGCCAGTGATACTATGCCTCATAATGCCATAACCTCAATCCTTCATTTTAATGACGGAATCTATATTATGGATTTAGCCCTAAGAAACAATAGAACTAGTGAAATGTTCCCACTTGGTATTTTCCATCCACATGAGGAATATCTACATATTAAAAAGGAAAATATCGGTTTATTTGAAATTATGGGCTACGCGATTTTACCTAAGCGTCTAAAGGAAGAAATTTCCTTACTAAAGGAAAGAATTTTAACTCATACAACAACTCAAGAGGCTTCCTTGAAGAAGCATGAGGCTTGGGTCATGAGTTTTATCAATAATTATAGCTTTACAAAGGATAATATTAGTAAAATATTTGAGGATGAAATCGGTAAGGTATTTACAAATATGCTTCTAGACTGTGCGGTATTTAAGCCAACTGATACGGGAAGAGCGCATTTTAAGAAATTTATCAGTCAAATTATCAATAAATAAGGATATTGTTGATGAATTTTTCAAAATACTTGCAAAAAAAATTTTTTATGGTATCATTTAAATATAAATAAAATAGAGGTAGCGGTGCATCAGAGTATTCTATGAAGGAGGCGTCCTTTGAAGTAGATGAAAGGTAATCATCGCCGAACATTTTAGCTAGGCATAGCTATTTTGTGGGACTATAGAAAATATCTATAGTACTCCTACTAGTAATAGTAGAGGCGCTAACAATAATTCTTTTTGATAATGGAAATGGAGGCCTCTAGCTTCCATTTTTTTAAATTTAGGAGGTCATTATGACAATTAATTACAACGAGCTTAAGCAAAAATATGGTACACCCTTATATGTTTTTGATGAAAATGCCATCATTAATATTATGAATGATTATAAAGAAAGCTTTAAATCAAAATATTTTAAAACGGATGTTTTATATGCATCAAAGGCTTTATCAATTTTACATATTTATAAATTATGTAAGGAGCAGGGCTTATTTGCAGATGTTGTATCTATGGGAGAAATTTATACCGCTCTTAAGGCTGGTATGAATCCTGAGCATTTATATTTTCATGGAAATAATAAGCAAATTGAGGAGCTTGAATATGCTATTACCAATGGCGTAAATCACATTGTAATTGATTCATATGCTGATTATTGTCATATTGAGTCTGTAGCTAAAAGATTAAATAAGCAGGTTAATTGCTTAATTAGATTAAATACTGGAGTAGAGGCTCATACTCATAAGTTTATTGTTACAAGCCATATTGATTCTAAGTTTGGAATGCTAATTGATTCAGATGATCTTAAAAAAACTCTTGATGGTATTGAAAGCTCAA
>ULJW01017469.1_pt1 | contig 20131 bp, 20 predicted proteins | sample 1950991 | NCBI WGS metagenome assembly ULJW01 (sample SAMEA4835484, study PRJEB28245) | human gut metagenome | biome: gut microbiome; material: fecal sample | place: Denmark | collected 2008 | reverse complement strand
CTACACGACGAAAGCAGATTATATCTATATGCTTGATAAACTGTCCGGCTATATTGATAGTGAGAAATTTGCACTTGTCGTAGTCGATCGCAAGGAATATGACAAGATTGATGCAGATGAGACAAGCTATTATTCTATCAAATACAACAAGGATAATTCCAAGGAAGTCCGTGAGAAGTTAAATGAAGGTTATGTGATTGCAAGCTATATGGCGGCAACCACGAACACACGAATCTCCATGCCGGTCAATGAGGGAGATGCCGTTACGAACATGGCAACCATGTATGCACCGGTTATGTTCATCATTATTATCACGCTTGTTGTTATGGTGCTTGGAAGAAATATCAGACAGGAACAGTATCTGCTTGGCACATTTCTGGCACTTGGATTTTCCAAGAAGCAGATCATAAGACATTATATGCGGTATGGGGTACTGCCGGGAGTTGTTGGAAGTGTACTTGGCTTGATTGTGTCCATTCCGTTGACCGGGGTACTGTGCAGATTCTATATCGAATATGATTTTGAAAAGCTTATGTATACACCGGCCTACAATGTACCATCGATCGTTATAGCACTGGTGGTACCAACCGTCCTTTACTGTGCGGCTATCGCAATCCAGGCGGCAGAGCTCTTGAAGAAGTCACCGGTCGATCTCTTAAGAAACACAGGAAAAGATACGAAGACAGTTGGCGTGATGAAGAAGAGTCATGCAAAGACACAGACAAAGATGCGGGTGCGGAGCGTGATCGGACATCCGGGAAGAAGCATTGTAACGGCATTTGGTGTGGCTGTCGCTGCATTCTGTATTCTGACAGGATTTATTATGAAAGACAGTCTGGATACGCTGATGCATGGAGGACTTACAAGCTCTATCAAGTACGAATATCTGTACCGGCTGAATTCGTTAGAGGAAGGCACGCCGGAGCAGGGCGAGGCGTTGTTCCAGAATTACTATGAGGTAGAGGGAAACACCGTACAGCTTTTGGCACAGGGAATCAGCAAGGATTCGAAATATTTCCCGGACAAGACGGACGGTGGTGACGCGCTTGATCTGAACAAATATTATCTGACAAGTGCGGCTGCACAGACCTATGGTATAAAGACAGGTGATACGCTTACCTTCAGCAATATTGCAGATCTGAAAGAACATAAGGTAACAATCAGTGGTATCGTGACGGACAACACGCATTGCTATCTGTACACAGGAAGAGAAAATGCAACGGCGCTGGCAGGTGTAGACAGTGACGCCTATAACTGCATTATAAGCAAGGATGCATTGTCACTTGACAAAGACCGCGTGGCAAGTGAGACAACGATGACTGTCACGGCAGACACGATGGAAAATATGATGGGACCGATGCATGCAATCATGGTTATATTTGAGATCGTAGGTGTTGTGCTTGGTGTATTTGTGCTGTATCTGATTATCAACATGATCGTGGCAGAAACAGCAACCAATATCTCGGTTATGAAGGTACTTGGTTTCAGCCAGAAAGAGATTTCAAACCGGGTACTGAATGTCAACCATATTCTGGTATGCATCGGATATTTGATTGGAATCCCGGCTGCATATATGTTTGTCAAGGTCGGTTATTCAGATACAATCGAGAATTATGGTATGCTGTTGTCACCGGTTCTCACAGCCAGAACGTTGGTGATCGGTTTCGTACTTACATGGGTAGTCTATGAGATTTCCCTTCTTCTCCAGAAGAAAAAAATATCAAGGATTGACATGGTGGAAGCTTTGAAGGAAAATAACAGAAACGAGTAGATTTCTTCAGAAGCTTTTTGGGAGGATACAGATGGCAAAACGGGTATTTACGGAGGAAGAACGGGTAGAGTATAGAGAGAAAATGCTGGATGCAGGGTTTGATTTGTTGAAGCAGTATGGAATGACACATATGTCGGTTGCCAAGATCACCGAGGCAGCCGGCATCGGTGTAAGTACGTTTTATAATTTCTTCTCGTCGAAGGAAGAATATGTGTATGAGGTTCTGCAATACCGGAGAAGAAAGATTCCGGAGCTGATCCGGATTGCATTAAATGGCAAGGAAAAGGCTGGTCCGGCAGAGACGCGCACGTATCTGAAGATGATGATTGATGAGCGGTACAGTGTATTTCCAAGTCTGACACCGGAGGATGAGAAGCGGCTGCTGGAGATGCTTCCAGAACAGGTAAGACCGGATCTGCTGAAAGAGACCGAGACAAGTATTCAATTCTTCCGGCATATGGAAGGCATCCGACCGGATGTGAATATTCCACTTGTGGCGAATCTGATCAAGGTCTATGTGCTTGCCGCAGAGGGAAAAGAGATGCTGCACCAGACGGTGTACGAAGTGACGATGGATCGCATGCGGGATCTGATCTTGTATGAGATATTCGGAAGAACGGAATAAAGTTATGAAAAAGGAGCGATCAGCTCCTTTTTTTATGCCCTGAAAATAAGACTGACTTTTCCAGTTTCCCGGTTGTTATATATGAATGACAAAGGAATGAAAGGAAAGGTGCAGTATGAAGAAACAGGCAAGACACAAAAAGAAACAGAGCTGTAAAGCGGTAGTGCGGATACTCGTGACTTTGTTAATACTGATTTCCGGTCTGCTCGTATATCGTTCGATCCGTGGTGGAGATCGCACATTGCTCATGGTATTTCATTCGGAAAAGCAGGTGGCAGATACTTCAGGCGCATGGAATCTAATTCTTGTTGATCGGGATCATTACATTCCTGCCAATTATCAGGTGGAACTGACCGAATTATCCAATGGGGAAAAGGTGGATTCAAGGATCTATCCGGAGCTACAGCAGATGTTTGATGATGCAAGAGCGGCGGGACTTGCGCTGTTTGTGCGGGAAGGGTATCGGACAACAAAGGAGCAGCAACAGATCATGGACGATCGAATCAAAGAATATGAAAATCAGGGCTGCTCGAAGAAAGAGGCGAAGAAGAAAGCGGAGGAGTATGTTGCGATTCCGGGGACGAGCGAGCATCAGTTAGGACTCAGTGTGGATATCAACGCGGATACATCCAAATGTTCATCGGATGCTGTCTATCAGTGGCTGGATGAAAATGCATATAAGTACGGATTTGTGAAACGCTATCCAGAAGATAAGACAGACATTACATCCATCAACAACGAACCGTGGCATTACCGGTATGTGGGAAAGGATGCAGCAAGAACGATGAAGCAGGAAAATCTGTGTCTGGAAGAATATCTGATAAAATATAAATAAAACTGACTTTTCTGACGCGTATGTTGTTATAGTAAGTGGGGATAGAAAAGAGGTGAGAGCGAGAATGGAGTCTACAAGCGATTTTCTGCTGGTGCACCGGGCGAGAGCCGGGGATGAGGAAGCATGTGAGAGACTGGTCAGGAAATATTATCCAAGCATTTATCAGTACTGTTTGCTGCATATATATGACACCTATGAAGCAGAGGATCTGACACAGGAAGTGTTTGCCAGAGCCTTTGAAAGCTTAGAACGATACAGGGAATATGGCAAAGTAAAAAATTATCTGTACACAATCGCCGGAAATGTAGTGAAAAATTATTATAAGAAGAAAAAGGATATTCCGCTAGAAGAACTGCCAGAGGCGGAATCCGAAAATCGTGTGGACACGGTTGGTATCCGGCTAGATATCGAACAGGCGGTGCGGAAGCTGCCGGAGGAGCTACGGGAAGTTGCGATTTTGTCGTTCTTTCAGGAGCTGAAGCAAAGAGAAATCGCAGGATTGCTCCAGATCAAGCTCTCACTGGTGAAATACCGGATTGGACGGGCGAAGGAGCTTTTGATCAAAGAATTGGAGGTGGAAGAATGAAAGCTTACAGACAACGGATACAGGAATATAGAGATTTCGTACAGCAGACATGTATACGGGAAGAAGCGGGGGCATGCACGATAAAGGTGTGTCAGGATATTCTGACAGAACAGGCACTCCAGATGGAATCAAAGAAGACATCGTATTTTGAATTCTTATATGAGCAGTCACGGTTCATCAAAAAAAGATGGTGGGTGTTGCAGGGCGGAGTGCTTCTGTATCTATGGCTGTGGCTGAGCAACAATGCCAACGACATGAAAGAGACAATGCGACTTATGGGAATTTTCGCAACGATGTTTGTGATTTTGATCGTTCCGGAAGTCTGGAAAAACCGAAGAAACGGTGCCGTCGAGGTGGAACAGGCATCGTATTATACGCTTCGCCGGATCTGTGCGGCGAGAGTCCTGTTGTTTGCAGCAGTGGACTTCTTGATTGTCATGATATTTTTGGCGGTAGCATATCGGACAACGGCACTTACCCTGAACAATCTGGTTGTGAACTTCTTACTTCCGGTCAATGTGTCCTGTTGCATCTGCTTCCGCGTGTTGTATAGCAGATGGGAACGGTCAGAATATGTTGCCGTGATGCTATGTCTGCTATGGGTGGCAGTCTGGACGATGATTGTTGTAAATGATGCGGTCTATCAGAGGATTGCATCTCCGGTCTGGAAAGCGATGCTGTTGCTGACATTTGTATATGTTGTGTATTGTGTTCGGAAGTCATTGACTTTCGATGAGAAAATGTTGGAGGATTACACCAATGAAATTAGAGTTTAAGCATGTAACAAAACGATATAGCGAGGTAGCCGCCGTCCGGGAAGTAAACTGTGTTATGGAACAGGGCATCTACGGATTGCTCGGAGTCAATGGCGCAGGGAAAACAACATTGATGCGGATGCTGTGTACGATCATCCAGCCATCGGAAGGAGAGATTCTATGGAATGGCAAGGAAATCTGGAAGCTTGGTAGTGCTTATCGGGAGGTGCTTGGATATCTGCCACAGGAGTTTGGGTATTATCCCGATCTGAATGTGTATGATTATATGATGTACATTTCTTCGATAAAGGGACTAAAGCAAGCATTTGCCAACAGGAGAATAAAACAGCTTTTGGAGCAGGTCGATATGTGGAAGTTCAGAAAACGGAAGATGAAGCATCTGTCTGGCGGTATGGTCCGGCGCGTGGGGATTGCGCAGGCAATGTTGAACGATCCAAAGATTTTAGTGTTAGATGAGCCGACAGCAGGACTTGATCCGAACGAGCGGATACGGTTCCGCAACCTGATCAGTGAGCTGTCCGAGAACCGTCTTGTATTGTTATCTACCCATATCGTGTCGGACATTGAATATATTGCAAATGAAATCATGCTGATGAAGGATGGAATGCTTTGCTATACAGGAACCGCGGAAGAGTTGCTTGCATCCATGCAGGAACGTGTATGGCTGTGTCAGGTGCCGAGAAATATGGTCGAGAACTATATGCGGAAATATCTGGTCGGAAATATCAAAACATCCGAAAATGGTGCAGAGCTTCGGATCATATCGAAGGAGAAGCCGATGGCGGAAGCTGTGCTGACAGAGAAGAATCTGGAAGATGCATTTTTGCTTTATTTCGGGGAAAAATCGGAGGAACGATAGGATGCTTAAATTAGAGTTGAAACGGATTTTTTCAAAGAAGTTAAATGTGCTTGCCGTTGGACTGATGGTGATATTGGCAGCAGTGTTTAGTGGATTTGCTGCGACTAGCAACCGGTATGTGGATGCGCATGGAACGGTCAGCACAGGAATGCTGGCAACGAGAAAGCTTGTAGAAAATAAGAATGGGTATGCAGGGGCTCTGACGGAAGCAGAACTTACGAAGATTGTTGTACAGTATAAAGCGGTGATGGCACAATCCCAAGAGGAGCAGGATGCAAATTATGGGACACTATATCAGCCAATCGATGATATCCTAAATTTCATGATATCTGTGCTGACACCGGATGCGGGATACGATGAGACAGTTTTGGATTCGGTGACGGAGGATTCCGTACAGGATTTCTATACGTGGTATCGGGGAAATATGAAATGGATGGCAGATCAGTATGGAAAGACTCCTGAACAGAAAGATTATCTGGAGAAGAAATACAGTGAGATTATATTGCCGCTCCAATACGAATCCTATGGTGCATGGGATACGATGATTATGTATGCGGAGACATATTCGATCGTGCTGGCAATTCTGGTTGGATTTATCTGTGCAGGAATATTTGCAGATGATTTTCAGACAAAGGCGGATGCGGTATTTTTTGCTTCGAAGTATGGAAGATCCAAAGCAATTAAAAACAAGATACTGGCAGGCGTCGTTGCGACAACGATGATCTACTGGACAGGAATTGTCCTGTTAAGTGCAATCAGCTTTGGCATTATGGGAACCAGTGGCATGCATACACCATACCAGATGTCGGAAGCATATAGCATCTACATCATGACATATGGACAATATTACGCACTGACAGTAGCATGCGGTTACATTGCAAGTCTGCTTGCAGCGTCTTTAGCCATGCTGGTAGCGGCGAAGATGCATACGATCAGTGTTGCTGTCTGCATTCCATTTTTTCTGTACTGCTTACTACCATTTATTGGGCGGGTATTGTCCAGCTATACAAAGGTGTTCAACCTGATTCCGACGATCCTTACAAATGTGGAAGCAAGCGTCAGGGTGCCGTTGTTGTATCAGATTGGAACGCATGTGATCCGGCAGGTTCCACTTGTAATGGTGATGTATACCGTTCTTTCCATCGTGCTATTGCCGCTTATTTACCGGAGTTTCCGGCGATATGGGAGAGCGTAGTTGATTTTTATCAAATTACTCTGTATTGCAAGTGATGAGAGGATAAGCATGGGCTTTTCCGGAGATAAATGATGTGGCGGATTGATAAATTTTCGTTTGACATTTTCAAAATCAGCAAATATAATATTCAAACGAACGAGTAGCAATTCTGCGTAAATCCAGTTTTGCTGCTCGTTTTTATTTTTATATGCCATTAAAAAGTGTGTAGCTGATCAGCGTAAGTCCAACTTAGAATGATTAGTACACACTTTTTTTATGAGGAAAAAAGGAGGATTTAGAAAAATGGCAGAAAGTAACAAGATGAAGGATATGCCAGTGAATAAGCTCATGATCCGGATGGGTATTCCGATGATCTTATCCATGGCATTGCAGGCAGTCTATAATATTGTAGACAGTGCGTTTGTCGGAAATATGAAGGTGGGAAGCGAAGCTGCGCTGAACGCGTTAACGCTGGTGTTCCCGGTTCAGATGCTCATGGTAGCAGTCGCAATCGGCACCGGTGTTGGCACGAATGCACTTCTGGCGAGGACGCTTGGACAGGAGAATCCACAGAAAGCGGCGAAGGTAGCGGGAAACAGCTTATTCCTTGGAGTGATTATCTATGCAGTCTGTCTGTTGTTCGGCGTGTTCGGTGTGAAAGCATATATTTCCTCACAGACCGGTGATCCGCAGGTCATCTCTATGGGAATTAGCTATCTGCGTATCTGCTGTGTGCTTTCGTTTGGAATTATTTTCTTTTCGTTATTTGAGAAGCTGCTGCAGGCAACGGGACGTTCCCTTTACTCTACGATTGGTCAGGTCGTAGGTGCTGTGGTAAATATCATTCTTGATCCGATCATGATCTATGGAATCGGACCGGTTCCGGAAATGGGAGTCGAGGGTGCAGCTTATGCAACGGTGATCGGACAGATTGCATCGGCAGTGCTATTATTCATCTTCCATAAGAAATTCAACAAGGAATTTGAACAAGGAATTACCTATATGAAACCGGATGGCACGATTATATGCGGGATATATTCCATCGGACTTCCGGCAATCATTGCACAGGCACTTATGTCAATCATGGTGTATGTGATGAACCTGATCCTGAAATTCAACGCAGCCGCCCAGACGGCATACGGACTTTTTTATAAAGTACAGCAGTTTGTGCTTTTCTTAGCGTTCGGACTGCGTGATGCAATTACACCGATCATTGCGTTTGCCTATGGAAGGGGGAGCAAGAAGCGGATCAACGAAGGAATCAGATATGGCCTGATGTATACAATTGTTTTGATGGCTGTCGGAATTTTGATTACGGAGCTTTTCCCGGAATCATTTGCCGGATTATTCAATGCAGGGCAGTCGAGAGAATATTTTATAGATGCGATGCGTATTATCTCGATCAGCTTCCTTTTCGCAGGCGTCAACGTCGCGTATCAGGGAATCTATCAGGCGTTAAACGGTGGTATCGAGTCGCTCGTGATTTCGCTGCTTCGGCAGCTTGTAATCATCCTTCCGCTCGGGGGTGTATTCTCCATCTTCGTTCGTAACGGGCAGATGGGCGTGTCACTCATCTGGTGGGCATTTCCGATTACAGAGTTTCTTTCGTGTCTGGTCGGCTATGTGCTTTTGAAGAGAATTAAGAAATACAGGGTTGGAGAGATAACGGACGAGAAAAAAGGGTAAAATTCTGGAAAAATAAAAAGTTACTCTCTTAACTTGATGTAAACGTAATTACATAGTATAGTTATGTCCAAATACCAATGACAGCTATCATAATTGGAGATATTTTTGATCGCGATGGAAGCAGATATTTTATTATGGATTCAAAATAATATACGGAATGATGTGTTGACCCCGATTTTCAAGTTTGTTACGACACTTGGAAATGCGGGAATGATCTGGATTGTCCTCTCTGTGGGATTGCTGATCCCGAAGAAGACAAGGCGCGTCGGCGTGCTGGCGTTAGTTTCTCTTTCCTTCTCGGCTTTGATTGATAATGTGATCTTGAAGAACGTCGTTGCGCGGACAAGACCATACGACGTGATCGAAGGACTCACCAGTCTGGTCGGTTCGCAGAAGGATTATTCATTCCCATCCGGACATACCGGAAGTGCCTTTGCAACGGCGGTTGTGATGTTCCGGGAACTGCCGAAGAAGCTTGGAATTCCGATTTTAGTTTTTGCGTGTCTGATGGGATTATCCCGGTTGTATGTCGGTGTGCATTATCCGTCGGATGTGTTGGGCGGAGCACTGATTGGTACTGGCATCGCACTGCTCACATATTGGCTCGGCACAATCCGGATAGGACAAAAGGCATAAAACGAAAGAAGGAATAACGATGTGGATTGCATTTCCCTATGTCGTATTTCATGAGAAATTAACGGCAAAGGCGGGTATCGGTCTAGTGTTGATTGTTGCCGGAACGCTGCTGTTGTTGCTCTGGCGAGCTTAATTTTCAGGATATGAAGAAGGCTGCCGAGTTCAGGGGGGGAACCTGCGATTCTGAAGCTATGGACAAAGGAGACTGGAACACACCATTAGGGTTTACATGTCAGTTTGGACATAAGTTTAAGGGGAGTCCAAGACTTATTCTTGATAAAAAGGTAGAATCTGTTTCCATGCGGGGGATAATCTGTCGGTTGCAGGTAGTTTGTCAGTTTAAATATTTTTTGCGATAGTCACTCGGCGACATGGAGACGTATTTTCGGAAAACACGGGAAAAATGCCCCGGGGAAGAAAAACCGAGATGCAGACTGATGGCAGTCAAAGGTTGATCTGTGTAGCGGAGGAGGTGTTTTGCCTCCTCTGTTTTTCGGTTAAGTATAAAATCTGTGAGCGTGATATTACTTTCTGCCTTAAAACGTTTTGAGAGATATGATCTGCTCATATAAAATTCTTTTGCCATGGCTTCCACCCTAATCGTTTCTGACATATGATGGTCAATATAGTTTGCTACATCTGAAACAAGCTGTGATTTTGCCCCTGCTTTCTGTAACTGGTTTACACGGCTGGCAAAGTCTATGAGCATACGATAACGAAGATTGATAATCCTTGAATAATCATTTGATGATTCGCATTTCTGTATGTAGCTGTCACTCAGTGTGAATGCATCATCGGGATTCATGCCACCGTGGATAGCCGAACGTGAAACAAGCGTAGTTGTAGCGATAAAAGTATCCTTTAATTGACGAAGCTGATTGTCGGACATCGTACCAATCTTCAGAGCTGTAGATTTCTCAATCACTCCTGTTAAGGCCATATAATCGCCTTTTCGAACCATATTCATCACATTCTGTTCGAGATCATAAGTGTTATGGAGCACTATGCTTTGATTTGTGCCATTGGAGAAAAACATTTTAGCTTCATGCTTGTTCATTGATTCTATAAACTGCTTTTGTATGGCATCGTCAATGAAAACATCATGAAGGAAGCGTTTTTCATCGTTCAGTATATAATTTAAAAGACACAGAATCTGCATAAGACTTTCTAATGGTATATGGGTGATATCCTGCATGGCGATTATAAAATCATCGGTATCGTCTCCCGGTATGTCTAATTGCATGGCAAGATCCCGTAGTGTTGGCGTGGAGTTGGGAACCTGGCTTGCCGGTCCGATTACAATTTTATAATTATCGGAATTAACAATGCCATAGTAACAAAAATGTGCAGTCATAAAATAACTGATCCGGTCAGTGATTTCTAAAATGTCCGCCTGGTAGATGGACACAGGATCCTTAATTAGATTGACCGTGGAGTAATAAAAAATAAGTGTATTGTTTTTATAAATACGTGTCGGAATCCCGAACACACTGCCGATTATAGTACCAATATAATTGTAATCAATGGATTGCATGGCGAGTTCCTCCTCATGAATATGACACAATTATACTATTGTGAACACATATGTGCAAGAAATACGAAAAAAATAGTGCTAAAATCCCCCAAGGATAAAAAATATAAGAAAGGAACCTATGAATTATGTACACAAAAAATACAAAAAAGAAAATTGAAAACATGCCATTACAGGAACGAATAGCCTATGGCTACAAAAAAGTAATTATGCTGATGCTTATTTCAGGGCTGCTTTCCATAATAGCGATAGGTGTATTGCTTTCCAGCCTTTTGAATTATGTGCAGAAAATCAATGCTTCAGACATAGCAGTGAAAATGTGCAGAGTGAATGTAAATGCTGCTGCAAGAAATATAAGGGAAATGGTATTGGATGACGATGAAGCTTCTTATGATGACTATGAAAAGACAATAACAAAGCTGCTTGCAGATGTTGATGCCCAGCTAAAAATAATAAAAGAAACTGGTGTTGTCTCAGAAGAAAATTATACAGAATATGCTACAGCATTATCGGATTGGAAAGACATAAGCACATCCATTATAGAGGAAATACGACAGGGACAAAACCAAAAAGGCGTAGAGGATATCCTTACCCAATGTACACCTGCGCTGAACAAATTAGTAGATATTGCTTTGAAATTAGATGATATTACAGACACAGCCAGTGATAAGGCAGTCAGAAATACCGTATTATGTGCTATTTTCGGTGTTGCTTTTATTATATTCTTTATAAGTCTGGCGTGGATAAATTCAAGAAAAACCAGCAAAAAAGTACTTTCGAGCATTTTGGAGCCATTGCATGCCATCGAAGATGTTGCAAAGGAGCTGACAGAAGGAAACTTACACAGCATGTTGGAGTATCGTTCGGAAGATGAAATCGGACGATTGGCACATAGCATGCGTAAATCTATCCGGATCCTGGGCTCTTATGTAGATGATATAGACCGCGCAATGAAGCTGTTTTCAGAGGGGAATTTTGATGTGCAGCCGAATGTGGAGTGGAAGGGAGATTTTGTTGGAATCCTGAATTCCTTTATGGCATTTGAAGAAAGTATGGCGACTATGGTAAAGGGAATACAGACGGTTTCGGATCAAGTGTCCGGTGGTGCAGAACAGGTGTCATCCGGGGCAACTGAGCTGGCAGATGGAGCAACGAACCAGGCAGCAGCGGTAGAGGAACTGACGGCAACGGTAGAGAATGTTTCGGAACAGGTTCAACAAAACTCACAGGCTGCAAGTAAGATAAGTACAAAGGTAGTGGCACTTGGAGACGATATTTTGGAAAACAATGCCAAGATGCGTGAGATGGTAAAGTCTATGCTTGAAATTAAAGACGCATCCATACAGATAGAAAAAATTATTGAAACCATCAATGATATTGCATCACAGACAAATCTTCTTGCATTAAATGCGTCTATTGAGGCAGCGAGAGCCGGAGAAGCGGGGAAAGGATTTGCGGTTGTTGCCAATCAGGTAAACCAGCTTGCAGACCAGAGTGCACAGGCAGTAAAGGAATCGGCTGCTTTGATCAAAACATCCGTGAATGCGGTCGGAAAAGGTGTTTCATTTGCCGAGGAGACTGCACAGCAGCTGGAGATAATTGCACAAAACTCTAAGATTATTACCGGAGAGGTATCCGATATTGCGGATACGCTTGCAAATCAGACAGTTGAAATACAGCAGATCAATGAAGGAATAGAGCAGATCAATGATGTTGTACAGAGTAATTCTGCAACGTCGGAAGAGTGCGCTGCGGCGAGCATGGAGATGAACGACGAAGCAGATCATTTACGGAATATGATACAGGAAATCAAAGTGGCTAAATTTAATAAATAGGCAGAAGCATGCGTAATATTATATTTAAAGGATAGTTATGCTATGGAAGAATATAAAGATGGAATGCTTTCAAACGTTGATTTTAATAATATAATAGAAATAATCGAAGCATCTAGCCATTCCTTTTGTTTCGTGATAGAATAAGACATTCAATGAAATCGGAGGAATAGATATGAGTAACGAAAGCAAGCGCTGTAAGGTGCACTATACAGGAACATTCAACGATGGAACAAAGTTTGATTCATCTTATGATCGCGGCGAGCCACTCGAGTTTGTATGTGGTGCAGGCATGATGATCAAAGGATTCGATGAAGCAGTGAAGAATATGAATATCGGTGAGATCATCGATATTCATCTGATGCCGGAAGAAGCTTACGGTATGCCGGATCCGGCAAATATCATCACAGTTGCATTTGAAGATATGCCGGGGTCTGAGAATTTGGAGATCGGCAATCAGGTTTATCTGACAACTCCATACGGACAGCAGTTTCCGGTGAAGGTTGTGGATAAAGACAAGGAGACTATCACCTTTGATGCCAACCATGAGATGGCAGGCAAGGAACTGAATTTCAAGATTGAGCTGCTTTCTGCAGAATAAAGATCATAAAAAGCGTGGACACGAAATGTATCCACGCTTTTTTAATGAAATAACGGGAAAGGTAACGCAAAACGATTGAAAAAGCACGGAAAATATGTTACTGTCATTTCGTTCGCTTTTGCGTTTACTGTGTGGCCTGACTCGATAGCAGCGTGATATTTACGATGCCGCCATGTATATTTGCAAAAAGGAAAACGACTATGGAAACAAATATGGAAAGGGTAGAGGGTAGGTTACATGAATAGAAAACATCCAGAGAAGCGTGGGGCTTTTTCCGGCAAGCTTGGCTATGTGTTATCGGCGGCGGGCGCGTCGGTTGGTCTTGGAAATATATGGAGATTTCCGTATCTGGCAGCAAAATACGGCGGAGGAATTTTCCTGCTCGTCTATATTCTGCTGGCACTGACATTCGGATACACGATGATCGTTGCGGAGTCCGCACTCGGACGTATGACGCAGAAAAGTCCGGTTGGCGCATTCCGTTCCTTCGGTAAGAAGAAATGGATTTCCTTCGGCGGCTGGATCAACGCGATCATTCCAATCCTGATCGTACCGTATTATTCGGTCATCGGCGGCTGGGTAATCAAATACTTGGCAGAATATATCCGTGGAAATGGAACGAAGCTTGCAGAGGACGGATATTTCGGATCATTTATATCAAATGGTGTATCGACGGAGCTTTGCTTTGTGATTTTCTGTCTCATAACACTGGCAATCATTTATGCCGGTGTACAAAACGGAATCGAACGTGTATCGAAGCTGATGATGCCGGTTCTTGTATTACTTTCCGTGGTCATTGCCATCTATTCTGTGACAAGACCGGGCGCGATCGAGGGCGTGAAATATTTTTTGGTACCAAATGTAAAGAATTTCTCATGGATGACAGTCGTAGCTGCGATGGGGCAGATGTTTTATTCGCTGTCGATTGCGATGGGTATTCTGATTACGTTTGGCTCTTATATGAAGAAGGATACATCCATCGAGGGTGCGACGCGAAATGTAGAAGTGTTTGATACGGCGATTGCAATCATGGCAGGACTTATGATTATTCCGGCGGTGTTTGCATTTTCCGGCGGAGATCCGGATACGCTGCAGGCAGGACCTTCGCTCATGTTTATCACGATTCCGAAGGTGTTTGCGAATATGGGACTTGGAACAGGCGTCGGGATTTTGTTCTTCCTGCTTGTGTTATTTGCAGCCCTGACAAGCTCAATCGCCCTGACGGAAAGTGCTGTTGCGACATTCGAGGATGAGCTTGGCTGGGGACGTAAGAAGTCAACGGTTGTGATCGGATTGATTATGATTGGACTTGGAACGTTATCAAGTCTTGGATATGGTCCACTTGGATTCGTGAAGATACTCGGAATGCAGTTTTTGGACCTGTTTGATTTCCTGACGAATTCCGTGATGATGCCGATTGCTGCGTTTGTGACAAGTCTGCTTGTATCACGTGTTGTCGGAATTGATAAGATCGAAGAGGAAATCTGCCATGGAGAAAGTAAGTTCCGGAGAAAGAAGATATTTGTCGTGATGATAAAATATCTGTGCCCGATCTTCGCGCTGATCATTCTGCTTAGTTCCGTGGCGAATGCGTTTGGCTGGATATCAATGTAAAAAGAAAATATGATGATGAACGTAGCCAAACAGATGATTGCGGAACATGTTTTCGGGTAAATCAGAGGTAATCGGATATGGAACCAAAACAGGAGCATAAAATGATATCCCGTGCAGATATCCTGCTGATCGTCGGAATTATGATTCTGGCGATCGCAGGACTTTTTGTGTGGAAGAAGCTGCAAAAGCCCGGAGCGTACGTTGATATCATGATCGATGGTGATTCTGTGAAGACATTGCAGCTTGATCAGGATACAAGCTACGAGGTAAAGCAGCAGACGGGTGTTAATACGGTCGTTGTGCAGGATGGCAATGTGACTGTGCAAGATGCAGACTGCCCGGATAAGATCTGCGAGAAGCACCGGGCAATCAGCCAGACTGGGGAGACGATCATCTGTCTGCCACACAAACTTGTAGTGGAGATTAAAGAGTAGATGGACATAGACTGGACATGGAAGACGAAAAGAGACAGAGCACAGTGAAGGACGCACACGGACAAAAAAATAACCAATCACAATTAAATAATAACCATAAGATTGCACTCTGCGGAGTCCTGATAGCACTCGCCATGATCTTATCGTATCTGGAAAGCCTGGTGCCAATCCATATGGCGGTACCGGGGGTGAAGCTTGGTCTTGCCAATCTGGTTACGATTATCGCACTGCAGAAACTGGATCTGAGGGCGACGGTTGTAATCTCGGTCGGACGTATCATCCTGTCGAATGTTCTGTTCGGAAATATGGCGGTGTTACTGTACAGTCTGGTCGGTGCGGCATGCAGCATCCTGATCATGACGGCACTAAAAAAATGCCGGGTATTCGGACTGGTAGGAATCAGCGTCGCAGGCGCAGTCTTCCACAATCTGGGGCAGATCCTGGTCGCGGTCTGCGTGATGGAAAACGTGCGTATTTTTTATTATATGTTCATCCTGTTGATTACCGGAACGGTCGCTGGTGTAGCAATCGGATTGCTTGCTTCGTTTCTGTTAAAAAATATAAGAATATAGTCACAAAAGTTGTGAAATTAAGGACACATTTGTTGATAAAAATCCTCACTTGTATTAGAATAGTAGTAAATATTTTTTAGAGTGGGGTCAGTACGATGAAACTAACTTTTAAAGGAGGCATCCATCCATACGAAGGGAAAGAACTTACGATGGATAAGGATGTAATTGAATATGTCCCAAAGGGAGATATGGTATATCCACTGAGTCAGCATATCGGTGCACCTGCGAAGGCGGTTGTCAAAAAAGGTGACCGTGTTTTGGTAGGGCAGCTGATTGCAGAAGCCGGTGGATTTGTTTCTGCAAACATTCATTCTTCTGTATCCGGAACAGTCAAGGCCGTGGAACCTAGACTGACTGCATCCGGTTCTAAGGTCAATTCGATCGTGATCGAAAATGACAATCAGTTTGAAGAAATTGAATATGTGAAAAATGACAAACCGCTTGCGGAGCTTAACAGGGAGGAAATCCTCGAAGCAATCAAGAACGCAGGCGTTGTCGGCATGGGTGGCGCCGGATTCCCGACGAATGTCAAGCTCTCACCGAAGAATGCAGACGAGATTGATTACATTATCGTGAATGCATCCGAGTGTGAGCCATATCTGACATCGGATTACCGTCGTCTGCTTGATGAGACGGACAAGGTGATCGAGGGCTTGCGTCTTGCACTTGCAATCTTCCCGAAAGCAAAGGGAATCATCGCGGTCGAGGATAACAAGCCAAAGGCAATCCGGAAGTTGAAGGAAGTGCTTGGAAATGATCCGGACATCAAGGTCAATTCCATGAAGACCAAGTATCCGGAGGGAGCAGAACGTCAGCTCATCTATGCGAATACCGGACGGTATATCAATTCGAAGATGCTTCCGGCAGATGCCGGTTGTATCGTACATAATGTAGATACGGTGTATTCCATCTGTGAAGCTGTACGGCAGGGCAAACCATTGATTCAGAGACTGGTGACTGTGACCGGTGATGCGATTACAGAACCAGGCAACTATCTTGTACGGATAGGTACAAGCTTTGCAGAGCTAATCGAGGCAGCAGGTGGATTCCTGCAGGATCCGGAGAAGATCATTGCCGGTGGCCCGATGATGGGAAAAGCTATCTATGATCTGAATATTCCGGTTACGAAGTCCGCATCGGCAATTCTATGTATGACGAAGGATGAGGTCTCGGAATATGAGCCGAGTAACTGTATCCGTTGCGGCAGATGTGTGGAGGTTTGTCCGGGCAGAGTGATGCCGAACAAGCTTGCGACACTGGCAGAACAAGGCGATCTGGAGGAGTTCCAGAAGTTAAATGGTATGGAATGCTGTGAGTGTGGCTGTTGTTCGTATGTATGTCCGGCGAAGCGTCATCTGACACAGACGATTGCAGGCACAAGAAAAGCCATCTTGGCGAATCGCAAGAAATAGGAGGTGCGAGAAAGTGGAACAGGAAAATTTGAAATTAAAGGTCTCTGCTTCCCCGCATGTGAGAAGCAAGGCAACGACATCGGATATCATGTTCGATGTTGTGATTGCATTAGTCCCGGCAACGGCATTCGGTCTGTACATATTTGGCTGGTATGCAGCGTTACTGGTCGCAGTCTGTATCGGAAGCTGTGTGGGGTTTGAAGCACTGTATCAGAAGTGTATGGGCAAGAAGGTAACGGTTGGAGATTTCTCAGCTGTGGTAACCGGATTGCTGCTTGCACTGAATCTGCCACCAAACCTTCCAATCTGGATGGCGGTTGCCGGTTCCGCATTTGCAATCATTATCGTAAAGCAGCTTTTTGGCGGACTGGGACAGAATTTTATGAACCCGGCACTTGGAGCGAGATGCTTCCTGCTGCTGTCGTTCTCACGTTATATGACAAACTTCGTATACGATGGTGTGGCAACTGCAACACCACTTGCGACATTGAAGCTTACCGGCATGGTGAACTTAAGAAGTATGTTCCTTGGATATACCGCAGGAACGATCGGTGAGACATCCGTGGTTGCTCTGCTGATCGGTGCGGTCTATCTGCTTTGCAAGAAGGTGATCAGCCCGAAGATTCCGTTGATCTATATCGGAACATTTACAATCGCAGTTGCAATCTATGCTGTGACACAGGATTACAATGTCCCTGTTTATGTGGCTGCACATCTGTGTGGTGGCGGACTGATGCTTGGTGCATGGTTCATGGCAACGGATTATGTGACAAGTCCGATTACTTCCTCCGGAAAGGTAATTTACGCAATCGGACTTGGACTTTTGACATTTGTACTTCGTATCTTTGGCAGCAGTACCGAGGGTGTATCCTATTCAATCATCATCATGAACCTGTTAGTCCCTCTGATCGAGCGTGCAACCGTACCGAAGGCATTTGGTGAGGGTGCGGAAATCAAGGATAAGAAGCAGGCGAAGCTTGCCGTGAAGGAAGCGAAGAAGGAAGCAAAGAAAGCTGCGAAGACAGAGGATACTTGGGACGGTGATGACAAGGAACCAAAGAAGAAAGACAAGATGGATGTCAAGGGCATCGTGGTTGCAATCGTTGCAATCTGTGTGATCACAGTTGTGATGGGTGCAGCACTTGGCGGTGTCTACAGTGTGACGAAGGATCCGATCGAGAAGGCACAGGAACAGGCAAAGAACGATGCCTATGCGGAGGTGCTTCCGGAAGCAACACGTATTATGAGCGTGGAAGAGGATGGCAATGTTGTAAAGCAGATCAATCCACTCCTTGAATCGTATGGATTTGAGGATGTTCATATCGATGATATCTGCGTCGGCGGTGATGATGAGAAGAATGAACTGGTTGGTTATGTAATTCTCATTACAAGTACGGCAGGGTATGGCGGAGATATCCAGATGGCAATCGGAATCAATACCGAGTATCAGATCACAGGTATTTCCTTCCTGACTTTGAACGAGACAGCAGGCCTTGGTATGGAAGCAGATACGGATGAATTTAAATCACAGTTTATTGGTAAGCAGGTAAATAAGTTTGAGTATACAAAGACTGGTTCGACAAAGGACAGTGAAATTGATGCATTGTCCGGTGCGACGATTACCACATCGGCAGTGACAAATGCAGTCAATGCGGCACTTCGTACAATTCGATTCCTGACAACAGGAGGTGCACAGTAATATGGGAAAGATAGCAGAACGTTTAAAGAATGGTATTATCACCGAGAACCCGACCTTTGTCCAGATGCTTGGAATGTGCCCGACACTTGCGGTTACATCCTCAGCAATTAACGGACTTGGCATGGGACTTACAACGATGGTAATCCTGACGATGAGCAACTTCATGATCTCCCTGCTCCGGAAACTGATTCCGGACAAGGTGCGTATTCCGGCATACATCGTTATCATTGCTTCGTTTGTAACAATCGTACAGTTTGTATTGCAGGCATATATTCCAAGCCTGAATGACAGTTTGGGAATCTTCATTCCACTGATCGTTGTAAACTGTATCATCTTAGGTAGAGCGGAAAGCTATGCATCAAAGAATCCGGTAATTCCATCAATCTTTGATGGTATTGGTATGGGACTTGGATTTACAGTCGGACTTACGACAATCGGTATCATCCGTGAGATCCTTGGTTCCGGCAGTATCTTCGGATTCGGCTTTGTAAAGGCTGTTGAGAATTTTGCTGAGAGTCATGCAAGTGAGAAGGTATTCCAGATCTTATCCGATCAGGGATTGTTCCAGCCGGCAAGTATTTTTGTATCGGCACCGGGGGCATTCCTTGTACTGGCATTTATCATTGCATTTATCAACCGTCGTCATATCAAGAAGGCAAAGAAGACGGGCGGGAAGGCAGAGACATGCAGACTGGCAGATTGTGCAAGCTGTGCAAATGCCATGTGTGCAGGCAAAGGAAAGGAGGAGTAGGATATGAATATTATTTTATTAGCGATATCCGCTGCTCTTGTGAATAACGTTATCCTGAGCCAGTTCATGGGTATCTGTCCGTTTTTAGGAGTATCAAAGAAGGTAAGCACCGCAGCCGGTATGGGTGGTGCGGTTATCTTCGTTATGACGATTGCTTCGGCAGTGACAAGTGTGATTTATCATTTCGTGCTTGTGCCGCTTAAACTATCGTATCTGAACACGATCGTGTTTATCTTAGTCATTGCAGCACTGGTACAGTTTGTGGAGATGTTCTTAAAGAAGACGATTCCATCGCTGTATGAGGCACTCGGTGTATACCTGCCACTGATCACAACGAACTGTGCTGTGCTTGGTATCGCACTGAAGAATGTGCAGGATGGATTAAACATCGGGGAATCTATCATCAACGGTATGTTCTCCGCAGTCGGATTTGCAATTGCAATCATCGTAATGGCAGGTATCCGGGAGAAGATTGATAAAAACGATATACCGGAAAGCTTCAAAGGAGCGCCGATCGTGCTGATCACAGCCGGTCTTATGGCAATCGCTTTCCTTGGACTGAATGGTTTGATTTAGAGGAGGCGAAGAAATGGGAGCATCGATTTTGTACGCGGCTGCGGTCATCGGAATTGTCGGAATTTTAGCCGGAATCCTTCTGGGTGTAGCGAGCGAGAAGTTTAAAGTCAAAGTAGACGAAAAAGAAATTAAAGTACGTGAGGCATTGCCGGGTAATAACT